>Ga0070713_100002190_pt1 | contig 12653 bp, 11 predicted proteins | sample LARL82metaG_FD_65465 | JGI IMG/M metagenome (GOLD analysis project Ga0070713, IMG submission 65465) | Corn, switchgrass and miscanthus rhizosphere microbial communities from Kellogg Biological Station, Michigan, USA - LAR L8-2 metaG | ecosystem: Host-associated > Plants > Roots > Rhizosphere ... | reverse complement strand
GTGGCCATGGCCTGGCCGAACATGTGACTGAGAGGGAGAAGGTTCAGGAAGCGGATCGGGAAAAACGGGCCACCGTATTTGAGATATTTCTTGGCTTCGCGCTCCACCGGGACGATGTTGGCGAGGACGTTGCGGTGGGTGATGATGACGCCTTTGGGCTCGGCGGTGGCGCCCGAGGTGAAGATGATTTCGGCGACGTCGTCTTTCTGAATCTGCGGCGTGGTGAGAGTGCCGGCGCCGGCGTCGTTCAGGGTCGCCAGGGACCAGATTTTCGGGGAGTTCGGAAGCGAGACTTCGTCACCGGTGAGGATGGCGCGGGCGTTGACAATGTGATCGATGCGGTCGACGAAATCCGGTGAAGAACGATAGTCGATGGGGACAGCTATGACGCCTTCGAGGAGGCAGCCCCAGAGCGCGATGATCCATTCCGGCCGGTTTTCACCGTAGAGAATTACCTTGTCGTCTTTTCGGATGCCGCCGTCGCGCAGGCGGGCGGCGAATGAGTGGGCTTTGGCGGCGACTTCGTCATAGCGATAATGGTGGCTGCGGAAGCCGTCATCGTAGATGAGGAATTCCTGAGAGAGCCCGCCGAAGTCCTGGAAGAAGTCGAGGAGGGTGTCGCGGGGCATCCAGTTCCATTATGGTGGCCACAAGCAAACCTCACCCGGCAGCGCTCTTGACGCGTTGCGCCCCAAGTGCACAGCCCGGGGAAGAAAAAGCTGGTGCCTGTTGACATTCAAAAACACAGGTCAGAGACCTGTGCCACTTATTCCAACTCGGCGCGATAAATATCGTGCAGGCGGATCAGGCCCAGGCATTGGCCATCCCTAGGGTCGACGACCGGCAAAACAGAGATCTGTGATGGACGGTCCTCCATGAGCCGGAGCGCGTCGAGCAGTAGATTGTCGGGACCGATCGTGATGGGCTTTAGAGTCATGACGTCGGCTGCAGACAAAGCGCGGATGTCATCGTGAGCCTGGAGCGCGCGGCGGAGATCGCCATCGGTAATGATCCCCGCGAGAGCATCTGAGGAATCGACCACACAAGCAGCGCCCCAGGGATGGCGAGTCATGGCGATCACGACTTGCTTCAGCGAGCATTCGAGCTCCACCCAAGCCACTTCGTCGCGGCCGTGCAGGACCTGGCGAACGGTGAGGCGCAGGCTGCGGCCGAGATGGCCGCCGGGATGAAATCGGCGAAAGTCCGCGGGGCTGAAGTTTCGCGCGCGCATGAGCGCTATAGCCAGGGCGTGACCGAGCGAGAGGGCGACCGTGGCACTGGCAGTGGGCGCGAGATTCTCGGGGTCAGCTTCCCGCTCGACGGAGGCGTCGAGAATCACGTCCATTTCTGCAGCGAGGGGAGAAGTAGTCTTGCCGATAATGCCGATGCGCTGCGACGGCAGTTCGCGCAGGAACGGAATGAGATGCAGCAATTCCTTGGTGGTACCGCTTTTGGAAACCATGAGGGTGAGGTCGCCGGGCGCGTAGATTCCGAGGTCGCCGTGCGAGGCTTCGGCGGCGTGCAAAAATACGGCCGGTGTTCCGGTACTGCACAGAGTCGCGACGATCTTTCGAGCGACCAGGCCGGACTTGCCGAGGCCGGTGACGACCAGCTTGCCGGGGCTGTCGAGGATCAGATCGACGGCGCGGGAAAGGTTGCCGTCCAGGCGCTTGGCGGATCGGGCGATGGCCTCGGCCTCAATTTCCATGGCCTTTCGAGCGGCGTCGAGCCAGCTGGAAGCTTGTTCCTTCGGTTGCATCGGGCGTAAACTATCATCTCATCTTGGCAGCTCGGCATCTCCTGTGGGGCATCGCATCTGGGGCTAAAGAAATCCGGCCGAATGCCGATAAACAAGGCGAGGCAAATATGTTGCAAGCGCTACAGACGGTTTCGCTCCCGCAAACTTATTGCCGGTCGTGCCATCTGTCGACCCGGTCGGACATTTCTCGATGTCTACATTGCAACAAACTGCTAGCGGCTCCGGCCGTTGCGGCGCGCAAGACGGTGCGGCGGCATAAGACACGCCGGCAGGCTAGATAATTTCGCAGGTCGGGGACCTGCGCCACTCAAGAAATACTCAGAGACCTGCGCCACTGCTATACGCGAGCGGCCGTCGAAAGATTATTTGAGATCTGAGTAATGACGTGTTGCAGGCCCGTGGCGACAGAGGGGGAGAAGGCGGCATAGAGAAGCACGATGGCAGCCATGAAACAGGCATATTCCATCATGTCCTGCCCGCGGGTGTCCTTCCAGATCTTCAGTTGAATTACCCAAGCTAATGCTTTCACGCACTCATTCTGCCATGCTTATACACACCATCCAAAGAGATCGCAGGTACCAATTGCAGCGGTAAGAATAGTACAGAACGGAAGGTTAGGGACGCGCTGCTGGCGTAGTACCTTATGGCTATTCTCCGTTGGTACCCGCCGCCCATGGTGCGCCTTTCGGATTGGCGCGTCGGCTCCGAAGAAAATTGGGATTTGAGTGTACTGTCGCTAATTATTCGTAGCGGAGGGCGACGACCGGATCCAGGTGCGCGGCTTTATTGGCCGGCCATATTCCGAAGAAGAGGCCGACGGCCACCGAGACTACTACGCCCAGCGCGGCGGCCCACATGGGCACAGCTGTCGGCAAACTGGGGAAAATCATGCGGCAGGCGAACGAGATGGACCATCCGAAGGTCATACCGATCAAGCCGCCGAGTCCGGTGAGCACGACGGCCTCGGTCAGGAACTGAAGGATGATGTCGGCCTGACGCGCGCCGATGGCTTTTCGAATCCCGATCTCGCGGGTGCGCTCGGTTACTGAAACGAGCATGATGTTCATGACGCCGATTCCGCCCACCAGCAGACCGATCGAGCTCAACACCACCATGACCAGCGCCACCATGGAGGTCACATTATGGAATTGTTCCACCATCTGCTCGGAGGTGGAAATGAAGAAGTCGTCGGGCTTGGCTGTGGGAACCTTGCGCTGGATCCGCATGACCACCCGGGTTTCATCGATGGCGGCCGCCAACCTTCCCGGCTTTGCGACCACGATAAGCATGTTCTCACGGGCGGCCGGGAACATCTTATGCATAGTGAAATAGGGCAGCAACAAACGAAGGTCATCCTGCCCGGGAAACGCAGTGGCAGGCCGCAGCATCACACCGACGATTTCGAACTTGTGCCCATTCACGTCGATCCATTTGCCGATCGGAACTTCGCCGGCCATCAACGCGCGCGGGACATCCTCACCCACCACGATCACCGGCATGCGATGCTCATTCTCTACCTCGCTGAAAAACCGGCCTTGCTTCATCGTGGCTTGGCCCGCCTCGGCATAGGAAGGATCGGTACCGCCAATCTGACCTTGATATATTTCGTTGCCTTTATAGCGAGCCTGGCCGATTTGCGGGCCCCTCCCGATGGCGCCGGGAAAAAGATAAGGGCTGACCAACTCGACGTCCGGACAGCGCGCGGCGATGGCCAGCGCATCCTCGTAGGTTACCGGCTTGCGCTTTACTTCCTCGGCGCTAACGCTGTTAAATCCGAGGGGGAATTTGAATACAATCGCCGTGTTGGTTCCGAAGCTGCGCAGGATGTTAGTGACTGCGCCATCCAGCCCGGCGATGATGGAGCCCACCCCGATGATAGTGCCGGTGCCGATGATCACGCCCAGCACGGTGAGGAATGAGCGAAGTTTGTGCTCGCGCACGGTGTTGAGCGCCAAGCCTACGGCGGAGAACACTTCGACGCTGGTCATCGTTCCACCCGCAAGGCTTCGATGGGGTCGAGCTTGGCTGCCCGTTGGGCCGGATAGATACCGAAGAACAATCCGACCGCGACCGAGAGCGTGACGCCGATTAGCACGGCGGAAGCCGGCACGGCCATTGGCACGGGCGTGGTGCTCCGGACCAGGAGGGCTACCGACCAAGCGATGATCACGCCCATCAGGCCGCCGATTCCGGCCAGCATGGAGGACTCGACCAGAAACTGGTTCAGGATATCCTGGCGCCGCGCGCCAACCGATTTGCGAATGCCGATCTCGTGCGTGCGTTCGGTCACCGCGGCCAACATAATATTCATGATCACGACGCCACCTACAATCATAAAGACTGAAACGACCGCAATGGCCGTTCCGGCAATGGCCCCGGTCAGGCGATCCCATGCGCCCACCAGCGCGTCGGAAGAAATCACCGAGAAATTGTCATCCTGACCGGGCCGCAAGTGCCGGCGAACGCGCAGCAGCATCCGGATTTCATCTTTGGACTGCTCGAGGACCGTTTGGTCGAGGGCGCGGGCCGCGTAATTGATGCCTTGGTGCGCGCTGTAGATCTGGAAGTAGGTGTGAATGGGAATGTCCACGAACGCGTCTTGTGACTGGCCGAAGACGCTGCCCTTTGCCACGGCGACGCCGATCACGGTGAAGGGCCGTCCTTCGATTTTGATGGTCTTTCCGACGGCGTCGGAGTCACCGAAGAGATTGTTCTTCACATCGGCGCCGAGAACGGCAACAGTGGAATGATGACTGTCCTCGATCTCGGTGAAGTAGCGCCCGGCAGCCAGTTGCGTGTTGCCGAGCATAATCCAGTTCGATGTCCCGCCGTTGAGGCCGATGTTGGACAACGTCTGCGTTCCCACAGAGACACTCGCACCACGGCCAGCCGCCATTCCGAGCTCCTTCGCCAGAGTCACTTTGCTCTTGAGGTAAGCGAATTCGTCGGGGCTTAGCTGGGGGTTCTTCTTCTGCATCTCCAGGTATTTCTTAGGATCGAAGTTTCCAAGAAACGCGATGCGGACGATGCGGAAACCGTCCGAGCCCATGTTGGAAACGCTGTCGGCAATGTAGAGATCCATGCCATGAATAATGGACATGACCGCGATCAGCGTGGTGGTGGCCAGGATGATGCCCAATAGAGTCAGGAAGCTGCGGAGCTTGCTGGACTGTAGCGAGTCAGCCGCCACCGACGCCGCTTCTCGAAATGACGCAGTTTGGGCCATTGATTTAAGAGACGAGATTGGCCGCGACTTTGTTCCGTACTTGGCTCAGCCACTCCAGGAGCATTTGATCCAGCCAAAAACGGGGCGGCGTCTTGGATATGAAGCCGACGTGACCGCCATGCTCGACCGCGAGCAGCCGCAGGTGCGGATTCCGCGCGAAAGCGGGATGATCGTAAACCTCAAACGGGATCAAGGGATCGTCTTTGGCCTGCACCAGCAGCGCGGGCACCCGAATGCGATCCAGGAATTGATTGGAAGACTGGGTGGCGTAATAGTTGTCAGCGGTTCCGAATCCGAAGGCCGGCGCGGTAAATTTATCGTCGAACTCGTAGATGCTTTTGACTGCGTCCAAATGCTCGAGCGCGAACAATCCCGGGGCGGATTGTGCCTTCAGACGGATGCGCTGCTTCAAGCGGCGGAGAAAACGCCGGGCATAAACAAAATTGGACGGACTGGACAGCTTCCTGGCGCAAGCAGCGAGATCGATCGGCGTGGAAACGGCAATCACGCCGGCAATCAAGTCCGGGGCGTGCTCGCCCAGTTCGCCTGCCAGCTTCAGAACCACATTGCCTCCCAGCGAGAAGCCGGTCAAGAAGACCGGGGAGTCGCCTTTGATCTGGCGGACGACGGCCAGAAGGTCGGATGTCTGGCCGGAATGATACAGTCCGCGGCCGCTGAGATGTTCGGTGCCACCGCAGCTACGCATGTTGAAACGGTGGGCTGCCCATCCAGCTTGCAGTAATTCATGGGCGAGACTGCGAGCATAGCCGGCCTCACTCGACCCTTCCAGACCGTGGACCATAATTACTTCGGCGACGGGTTGGTCGCCGGGACGCTGCGAATGGACCAGGACGCGAACATCGGGCTCGGTCTCATACAGTTTCACTTCTACGGGGAACCGCTCGGTATCCAGCGGGCGTCGCCAGTAATTAGCCGCGATGGTATTGAGATGGGGGTTCTTAAAAAAAGGAACGAATGCTTTCAAGACACCATTCTAGGGGATTCGGGGATGGAGCAGGGGCTTAAAAAGAAAGGGCGGACAAGGAGGCCGCCCTAAAGATGGACACAAGACATCGTTGCGAACATGCGTGGTCTTAGCTTTGTGACGACGCAGCTGACAAAACGGATGATACCTGGGAGAAGATCGTGCTAATGCTACTGGCCACATTAGGCATAATCGCGCCTGCCGCGACGGCGACAAAGCCAGCCATCAGGGCATACTCAATGAGATCCTGTCCGCGCGTATCCTTCCAGATCCGGAGCCTCAACAAGAATAGATTCAGATTTTTCACCACCACTCCTCTCTTGAATAATTATGGCCGAAGGAGCCGGTTATGACGCTCAGTAATTTATTCGAAGTGTGTAGGAATTTCACCCTATTACTCGAACTAGGGGCGGTTCTAAAGGGTTGACGGGATAGAACGGTGCAAACTCTTCATGCGTAAGCGGTATCTAGAATTTTCTGGATCAGGACATCGTAGTCCAACCCGGCGGCTGAGGCCGCTTGAGCAAAGTCGTCGTCACGGGCCAGGGAGGGATTGGGGTTGGCTTCGATGATGACGATCTCACCGGCGGGGGTCAAACGGATGTCAATTCGGCCCAGTCCGCGGATCTTCAACACGCGATAAACTTTGCGGGCTAAGCGCGCGAGTTTCTCTTCAGAACCTTCGGGAAGCTGGCTGGCCGCTCCATTGCGGATGCCCCACTTCTTGCGGTAAACATCGTCCCATTTAGCCTTAAAGGTGGCGAATTTTGGTTCGTCATCGGGGACCTCGTTAAAGAAGATCTCGCGTGGAGGGAAGACGTTCAATTTACGATTGCCCATGACGCTTAGGTACAGTTCGCGCCCATCGATATATTCCTCGATGAGAGCGTCGCATTTAAATTTCTCGTGTACGAAGCGGGCGCGCTCCAGAGCCTCGTCCTCGCTCTTTGCAAACGAGGCCTTGCTGATTCCGTCCGAGGATTCCTCGCCGACGGGCTTGACGAAAGCGGGATAGATGAAGCGGCGCAGACGTTTCAAGGGCCGCTGCTCGGGTGAGATGACGAAGTGGGGAACGCGCACGCGATGATAGGCGAGGATTTTCTTGGCCAACGGCTTGTCCTTGCAGAGCATCAACCCTTCCGGGCGAGCTCCGGTATAGCGAACCTTCATCAATTCAAGTAAGGCCGGAATGTTGGCCTCGTGCGCGCGGTCGGAATGGAACGACTCGGTGAGATTGAAGACCACATCGGGGGCGAAGGACCTCACTTTTTCGACGATGGGCAGGACGTCGTCGAAGACCGCCAGTGTTTCCACCTCGTGCCCCAAACGTTTCAGGCAGGCCAGAACGTCGGCTTCGGTCTCTTTGTCTTCCTGCTCCTTCAACTCACGTGGAGAAAACGTCTCGTCGGCGGCAGCGCGGCGCGATAAATCGAAGACAACCAGAACTTTCACGTCTTAGACAGACCTCTTGAACCGGCCGGTATGAAGATAGTTGGTGACCAGCGCGGCCAGATAGGCCGCCAGCTCGAAGGATACGCGCGCCTGATCGGGTGGCGGGGGAGCGGTCAGCCCGAGTTGCTGGCAGCGCTGAATGAATTTCCGCACCAACATGTCGACGGTATACTTGTGCTGTCCCGTCCAGCGGACGATGGAGCCAACCAGCGCAGTACGATTCTTGCGCATCACACGCGCTGCGGATTCTCCGTTCGGTTCACCATTACCAAATATAACGCGGAGGTCGGCGTCGTAAAAGTCGGGAAACTCTTCGGCGTAGAGTTTTCTTCGCTCGGCGTAGTGTCGGGCGAGCGTGCGCCTGAGCTTAGAGGCATCGGAAATACGGCGGCCGTATTTGACTTTGGGCGATTTGCCTTGAATCTCCTGCATTAGCGAATGAACGAATTCGAGTTTCTCAAGAGCCTTCCAACGGCGATATTGTTTGCGCCACTCCTCAGGAGGCATGGAGAGCCAGACCGCGAAAGTCTCCGCGAAGTCTTCGTCTGGATGAGCCTGCGCGTACCAGTTGGGAAGATGGCGGACGAAGCCGCGGCTGTAGGGGCGGGGCTGATAGGTTTCCGGCGAATATTCGGTCTCGGGGCTGCCGAACACTTTTTGCCAGTCGTCGCGTGAGGAGAGGCGATAGGCGTGATCGATGGCATGGCCGCACTCATGACGCAAGAGCTGCTGGCACCACTCCGGCGTGCCGCCTTCGACCTCCAACATCTGCCGGAGCTCGAGGGCTTTCAAACGCGGGTTAGCCAAATAAAACGGGATTGCGATGGCGGGGACGCCGGCTGGTGAGAACCATTCATCGCCGAGGTAGCAGGCTGGCCGAAAGGCGAGTCCGCGCGCTGCGAGTTCTTCATACAACTGGTTTACGCGGCCTTCGAGCTCGCTGTCTTCGATGCGGACGCCGAGATCGCAAATGCGCCAGGTGAGAAGCTCGTCGTCTTTGAGACTTTCCCAGGCTGGGTCGGGTGCGGGCTCCACGGCATTTATCGTAGCCGAAATTAGGGAGCGCGACATTCAAACTCGTATTTCACTGCCGAAAACTAGTGTGCTGAATCAGAAGTTCGTCATAAAACCCGCGGACGCCCTCGTCCGCGCCGGACCCCTCGTCCGGCCTTTACCATCACACGAGAAACGAGGGCCGACGGGGGCGTCGGCTGCGGACCAGGGGTCCGCCCCACATCCCGAATTGTTCAATGAACTTCTGACTCAAGACACTGGTGTTTGAGTGTACCGTCCCTAATTTTGTGGCGGACGTCGACGCGCTCGCCTTGGCCGTAGACCATCCAGCCAGCCGCCAGGCGTCGGAGGATGCGAGCGGGCGTTCGATAGTCGGGCTGGGCGCGAAGCCGCTTCTCTTCGGTAGCCAGAACCTTCGCCACTTGCTCATCGGCCGGACGGAAGCCGAGCTTACGATAAAACCAGAATGCGCCGGACTCGATGGCTTCCTCATTGTGGAGGCCCAGCTGGTAAGGATCGACGGTGAAGAGCGTGACTCCGAGCAATTGATGAAACAGCCTTAGCAGACGCGCGTAAAGCCAGGCGGTCTCGCCTTCGCGAAACGTGTAATAAAGGTTGAAGCCGACCTCCATCTGTTTCTTATAGGTGAGAGTTTCGACGTAGCCAATGGGGACTGCGTTCTTGAAGAAGAGGCCGGCGTGATAGACGCGCACCGGCAGGCGATGCTCCGCGAGAACGGTCGAGACAAAGATCACGACACCACGGCCTAACTCGACTCGGTAAACCTTCGAAGGATCGCCATAGGTGAAGCCGTGCAATTCACGAAAACGCATGGCGGACGTATCGCGCGCCAGGTCGAGCATCTGTTCGCCGCGACGGCGGCTGAGTTTCGTAACGTCGAGTGGCGGCGATTTCAGTTCAGCGTCGAGCGAAACATCGGAGCGGCGGAGCAGCGGACCGGTGTGATAAAAGAATCTCCGGACGCCTGGAAGCCGCAGGTTGGTGCGAGTGGTCGGTATGTTGCCGAGATCCCAGCGGAGTGCGAGCTCGGCGTGGGCGTAAAGATCCGAGAGGACGTCCTTCGGGAGCGGGACTTTGTCCAGACGTGAAATTAGCCAGCGAAGATCCGATGCTGTGGCGTTGCCCTTGGCGGCGCGAAACCAATCGAGGAATGGAATGTTTGCCTCGACTAAAGCGTCTTCAGCGAACAGCGGATGCAACCTGGACAGCAGCGGCCCGAGGAGCGACGCGTCGGAACCTTCCCAATCGATATCGATACTGTCCGGGTGATGCCGCGCCAGCCAGCGGGCCATCTGGTAAGTAAAAACGGCGGACAGGCCGGTCCCGGAGATGCCCGAAACGTCGGGTTCTTCAAACGGAGTGAGATCGGCGCCAGTGCGGCGGAGGCGCGCGATCCGGTCGGGAAATGTCGCCAGCAACCGGTCGGCCAGACGCGAAATCCGGGCATTCGCCGGATATGCGCGGAAGAACAGCAGGGCTTCGTGAAAGCGAATGAGCGACCGGGCGTCCGCGAAGCGACGATGATCCAGAGAACCCAGGAACTTGTCAAGGCCGTCATGCGAGCCGAACTGGCGCCTGGCGGCTTCCAGCCGGTCGAGCAGCCGCTCCAAAGATTTGTGCGATGGCATGAAGCTACTCGAAGTCTACAACTGTCCCAGCAGTCGCCCCCCGATTGATCTCGCTTGGAACGCGTGATAAACTCGACCCACACTTGAGAGCCGGGATGTTTTTCGACGAACTGGGTAGGGCTGCGATTGCCGGTTCGTATTCAGCCTCAAGAGAAAAGGAGTGCAACTTATGAACCTCAATCTGAAAACGATCAAGCGTCCTTCAGGGATTTTAACGATGTTCATGCTGGCTGGTTCGGCCTTGGCGCAAAACCAAATCGAACCACAAGCGGGGACCTGGAAGACCTGGGCCATTTCCTCAGGCAAGGACTATCGAGTGCCTGCTCCTCCGGATGCAGCTGCGACCAAGGGAGAACTCGCGTGGCTGCGTGACTTCGTAGCTCAGAACAATGCCCAGTTCAAGCAGGACATCGCATATTGGGATGCCGGTGCGCCATCGTACCGCTGGATTGATCTCGTATCCACCCGCTACCTGGCAGGCGACCCAGTGACGGCGTACCCTCATCGCGTGTACGCATATGTAGCGATGGCGATGTACGACGCAACCGTGGCGGCATGGGATTCGAAATACGCTTACAACCGGCCCCGGCCTAGCCAGGCGGATCCCACGCTGAAAACGGTCCTTCCGACGCCGGCGAGCCCGTCCTATCCATCCGAGCACGCCGCGACAGCAGGCGCAGCCGCAGGTGTACTCTCGTACTTCTTCCCCGATGAAGCCGCGTACTTCCAGGCCTTGGCTCAGGAAGCGGCTATCTCAAGAGTACGTGCCGGACTGCAGTATCCAAGTGACTACACTGCCGGATTAGAGTTAGGAAAACAGGTAGCCGCTCGAGTGATCGCGATTGCGAAAGCGGACGGCTCGGATGCAGTTTGGGCGGGGACGGTTCCCACCGGCAACTGCCTGTGGGTCGGGAGCAACCCCGGGAACGTAACGGCGACGGATTGGAAACCGATCCTGCTGGCTGCTCCGAACGAATTCCGGCCGGCAGCACCGCCTGACTGTAATTCCGATCAAATGAAGGCGCAGGTAGCGGACGTCCGGAACTTTCCACGCGGGCTCACGGCCTTCGGGACGAATTATAAGGCCTTCTATTGGCAGAGTCCGGAAGGGCTGCAGACCTGGCCCTATGTTTACGCTAATAAGTGGATATCGGAAGATAAGCTAGATCAGAATCCGCCACGAGTAGCGAGGGCCTACGCGTTGATCGCATTGTCGTTTTTCGACGCGTTTATCGGCAGCCAGGACGGTAAGTTTACGTATTGGTATATCCGGCCCCCGCAGCTGGACACGGCCATCGTTCCTCTATTCCCGGTGCCAAACTTCCCGAGCTATCCATCCAATCACGCCACATTTTCGTCAACGCGATCGGAGGTGCTCGCCTACCTGTTCCCGGCGCATGCCGACTTCATTCGTGCGGTTGGAAAGGAAGCGGGGGATTCACGAATTTGGGCCGGGATCCATTATCAAATTGATCTCGACTCCGGCAATGCACTGGGCAAGTCTATCGCTCAGAAATTTATCGCCTGGGCCAATAGCGACGGCTCGCAGTAAGAATCGATTTCACCGCAAAGTGATTCCGGTAGCGCCGGGCGGGACTCAGTTGTAACCAGTTCCGAGCCGGACCGTCTGTTACTATGACTAAAAGTGCGCGTGAAAGTCCTATTTTTCGGCATGTTGCGGGATATTGTCGGCCGAGCGGAAGATGAAATCGAACTGGAAGAGGGCTCCTGCCTCGGTTGCGTTTTCGAGCGTTACGCCAGGCAATATCCTCGCCTGAGCGATCTGAAATCGAGTATCGTCCTGGCTCGCAATCATCAGTTCTGCGACCGGTCGGTGATTGTCGGCGATGGCGACGAGATCGCATTTCTGCCGCCAGTGAGCGGCGGATCCGGACGCTACACGCAGCAGATTGTCGACGAGGAACAGCGCTATTTCTTTGCTCTGACACGCCAGCCGATCGACACCGCCGCCGTCGCCCGCCAGTTACTGCGCGGCGAGGATGGCGCCGTAGTGAACTTCGAGGGCGTAGTGCGGAATAACACCAAGGGTCGCCGCACCGAGTTCCTGGATTATGAGTGCTACGAACCGATGGCGGTGAAGATGATGGCTGAGATCGGGCGCGAGATCGCGAGCACACACGCCATCGGGCGGATCGCGATGGTTCACCGTCTGGGACGGATGGAAATCGGCGAGACTAGCGTGGCGGTGATTGTGACGGCGCCGCACCGCAAGCCCGCGTTTGACGCAGCACTGGAAGGCATCAACCGGCTGAAGCGCATCGTGCCCATTTGGAAAAAGGAGCACTTTGCCGACGGAGAGGTTTGGGTTGAAGGGGAGTGGGACGAATCGGTCCTCAAAAAGTGATCCGTCGCGCCGTTGGTTTCCTGGTTGCCGCGCTCTTTATAGCCGCGCCCGCGCAGCCGCAGGATTCCGTCATCCGCGTGAATGTCCGGCTGGTGCGGATGCTGGTGACTGTCAAGGATGCGAACGGCCAACTGATCGGGTCGCTTAACAAGAACGATTTCACGCTTCTCGACAACGGCGTCAAACAGGACATTGCGGTATTT
>Ga0070713_100002188_pt1 | contig 12654 bp, 9 predicted proteins | sample LARL82metaG_FD_65465 | JGI IMG/M metagenome (GOLD analysis project Ga0070713, IMG submission 65465) | Corn, switchgrass and miscanthus rhizosphere microbial communities from Kellogg Biological Station, Michigan, USA - LAR L8-2 metaG | ecosystem: Host-associated > Plants > Roots > Rhizosphere ... | reverse complement strand
TGTTGCAGACGGCGCTGACGAAGCGGATGCGCCGCCCCGGCTCATAGTCGTCGAGCGGCTTGTCCGAGACGACCAGCCCCGCCTCCGAGCCCGCCCACAGGTAGTGCGCCGAGTCCTCGACGACCTCGCGCACGGTGAGGTCGAGGAGGCCGTCGGCGGTGCCGTAGCTCTCCATGGCGTGGCCGTCGTAGCGGGCCAGGCCGGACGAGTAGAACGCGAACCATATGTAGCCGAGGTGATCCTGCACGATCTTCTGCACGCTGGCCGATGGGAGCGGCACCTGGTCGTTTGGCGTGTAGTGCGTGAAGGGGAGCTCTTGCGCGGCGAGCGGCGAAGACAGCAATGCCAGGACGAGGAGGGTTCGCGCTGCCGGGGGGAACATGGAGCGCGCCATTGTACAGGACGAACTCCGCGCCCGGCGCTCCGTACAATGCCGCCATGGCGCGCGTCCGCGACTGGGTCGAGCTCGGCAAGACAACCATCTCCTCGCTGAAGACGAGCGACGTGGCCACGCTCTACGGCACCGAGTGGCCGTCGACGCGGAAGATGCTGATCGCCGAGCACGCCGGCGAGATCGAGCGCGAGCCGCGGCGGCTCAAGCGCTTCGTGCGCACGCGCAGCGCGATCCTCTTCGGCATCGCCAAGCGCCTGGCGCCGCTGCGCCGCGTGATCTTCCTCGTGGTCTTCATCTGGTTCTTCGCCTGCCTCGGCACGATCTTCACGCACACGCACCGGCAGCTCGACTGGTGGCTCTTCGTCGAGGTCGCGTCGGCGTTCATCATCATGACGCTGCTCCTCGGCATGGAGCTGATCGACAAGATCAAGTTCCGCGACGAGCTCGAGCTCGCCCGCGACCTGCAGGCGCACCTGCTGCCGGCCAGCCCCCCGCAAACCGAGGAGTACGCGATTGCGGCGTTCAACCGCATCGCGAATACGGTGGGCGGCGACATCTACGACTTCGTCCCGCTCCCCGACGGCCGCCTCGCCGTCCTCTTCGGCGATGCCTCGGGGCACGGGATGGCGGCGGGCCTGGTGATGGCGGTCGCGCACGCGGCGTTCCGGACGCAGCTCGACGTCGATCCGTCGCCGGCCTCGATCGTCGGGAGTCTCAATCGGATCCTCTGCCGCGCCGGCGGCAAGCGCTCGTTCTTCTCGGCGTGCTACTTCCTCATCGAGCGCGACGGCAACTGGGTGGCGATGGTGGCCGGCCACCCGCAGGTGATCCGCATCGACGCGCACGGCAAGGTGGCGGAGCGGATCGGCTGCGGCGCGTACCCGCTGGGGATCAAGCCGTCACTGGTCTGGCCCGAGTTGCGCGGGACGCTCGGCCGCGGCGAGCAACTGCTCTTTCACTCGGATGGCCTGACCGAGGCGCGCAACGCCGACGACTGCGAGTTCGGCGACGCCTACGTCGAGGCGATCGTGGCCTGCAACGCGACGCCGACCGCGACCGGCGTGGTCGACGCGCTGGTGAACGCCTGGACGGCGTTCGCCGGGGGGCGGGCGGATGACGACGTGTCTATCGCGGTGATTGCTCGTCGATGAACACTAAATAGTCCGTCACCGCCGGCTTCGCGCCGATCTGCCGCAGCAGCGTCACCACCTGCCCGCGGTGATACGTCGAATGATTCGCATTGTGAAGCAGGATTCTGCCAACCGAATACGTGTACTGATTTCCGTGGCGATTCACGTAAGTGATGTTCGCTTCTAAATCAGCACTATTTATCAAAGCTAAATAGCCGTCATCAACTTCGCGCCATTTATTGCGCAGCGACGGCACATCGGGGAACGATGCGGCATCGAGCAATCCCTTCGGCTGCTCGCCGATGCAGCGCTGCCACCAGATCCACTCCGCGCCGAGGATGTGCACCACCGTGTCGCGGATCGAGGCGAAGCTGCCGCCCATCGGCGCGGTGAATTGCTCCGGAGAAATCACCTCCAGCGAGTCGAGCGTCTTGTGGTTCGCCCAGATGTTGTAGTCGTACAAGTCCTTCATCGCGCCTCCGCCGTCTTCGTGGCCACCAATCCGTCGAACACCTGCAGCGCCAGATCGACGCGCCCCAGCGGCGCCGACACCTGCACGCCCGCCACCGCCCCCCGCACGCGCGCCAGCGTCTCGCGCGCAATCGTCACCCCTTCGAGCATCCCGTGCTCCTTGCTCTTCTCGCTGGCCGCGCGCATCCGCTCCATCACCTCGTCCGGCACGTTCACCCCCGGCACCTCGTTGTTCATGAACTGCGCGTTGCGGTAGGAGAGCAGCGGCCAGATGCCGGGGACGATCGGCAGTCCCCACCCTTCGATCCGCCGCAGGAACTGCTCGAGCTGCCGCGCGTCGAAGACCGGCTGCGTGATGGCGTACTCGGCGCCGGCCTTGATCTTCCAGTCGAGGCGGCGCAGCTCGGTGTCGAGGTCGAGGTGGCCGGGATTGACGCCCACGCCGATCGTGAACTTCGTCGCCTCGCCGAACGGGTTCCCGCCGAGGTCGAGGCCGCGGTTCATCAGGCTGACCATGTTCGTCAGGCCGATCGAGTCGATGTCGAACACCGCCGTGGCGTCGGGGTACGGCCCCATCTTCGGCGGATCGCCGGTGATCAGCAGCAGGTTGCGCAGCCCCAGCGCGGCGCAGCCGAGGAGATCGGAGTGCATGCCGAGGAGGTTGCGGTCGCGGCAGCAGTAGTGGAGCACCGGCTCGATGCCGACGCGCTGGTGCAGCAGCGCGGCCACGGACAGCGCCCCCATGCGGTTCTGCGCGCGCGGGCCGTCGGGGACGTTCACCGCGTCGACGCCCGCATCCCTGATCGACTGCACCGACTTCACCATGGCCTCGGGATTCGGCCCCTTCGGCGGCACGATCTCGATCGTCGTCACGAACTCGCCGGCGGCGATCTTGCGGCCCCAGTTCGAGCGCTGCGCCATCGGCACCGGCTCGACGCCCGCGCTCTTCTTGCCGTTCGTCTCGCGCTCGATGACGACGAAGGAGCGCCGCGGCGAGAGCGGCCGCACGGCGTCGCGCATCACTTTGATGTGCTCGGGCGTCGTCCCGCAGCAGCCGCCGAGGAACTTGACGCCTTTGTGGATGAGCCGCTTCGCGTACTTGCCCATGTACTCGGGCGAGGCCATGTACATCTGCCGCCCGTTGACCTCGCGCGGCAGCCCGGCGTTCGGCTGGCAGGAGATCTTCTTGGCCGTGACGGCGCTCATCTCCTCGACCGCGTCGAGGAGCACGTCGGGACCGACGGAGCAGTTGAGGCCGACGACGTCGGCGCCCGCGGCGTCCATCCGCCTGGCGATCGTGGCGGGCATGTCGCCGTAGATCGTGCGGTGGTCGTTGCCGATGGTCATCTGCGCGACGATGGGAAGCGTGCAGACGTCGCGCACGGCCAGGATGGCCTGCTCGATCTCGGCGATGTTGGAGATGGTCTCGATGACGATGAGGTCGACGCCGCCGTCGCGCAGCGCCGCGGCCTGCTCGCGGAAGAAGTCGCGGGCCTCGTCGAGCGCGGTCGGCCCGTACGGCTCGATGCGGATGCCGAGCGGCCCGATGGCGCCGGCGACGTAGACGGAGTCGCCCGCGGCGCGCCGGGCGATCTCCACGGCGGCGACGTTGATGTCGCGCAGCTCGTCCTCGATGCCGAAGCTGCGCAGCTTGACGCGGTTCGCGCCGTAGGTGTTGGTCTCGAGGATCTCGGCGCCGCAGCGGACGTACTGCTTGTGCACCTCGAGGACGATCTCCGGGTTGCGGAGATTCAGCTCGTCGTAGCACTTGTTGATGAAGACGCCCTTGGCGTACAGCATCGTGCCCATGGCGCCGTCGAAGAGGTAGACGTGCTCGTCGGCAATGGCCTGGATGAAGTCCTGCATAAACAAAAAGCCCCACGCGGTTGACGTGGGGCCAAACTCGAAAGCGTCTTCGAACCGGCAGCGATTTAGCTTTTTTTAAGCTGGTTGCAAGCGGCCCCAAATCAATCCAGCGGCGATGAATGTACCATGTCGCGGGATTTCATGCGACGTCTTTCCCTCCTCGCCGTCCTCGTGGCGCTCCCGCTCGCGGCGCAGCGCATCGACGGCCTGCCGCACGCCGCCGCGGTCGCGGAGCTGGCGCCGGCGACGCTCGGCGAGCTCGCGCGCGCGGCGGTGATGCCGGCGGGCGGGGAGCACGACGAGAAGACGCGCCCGGCGCCGGCGCCGAGGCGGACGCGCGCGAACGCGGTCGCCGCGGAGCTCGTGCCCGCGCCCGAGGCCGACATCAGCGCGCCGCCCGCCCGCGGCTTCCGCGCGTCGTTCGATTCGCCGGCGCTCTCGCCGGCGGCCGGCTACGTGACGCCGCCCGATGCCAGCGGCGCCGTCGGTCCGCGCCACGTCGTCGGCGCGTTCAACAACAGCCTGATGGTGCAGGACCGCAGCGGCGCGCAGCTTGCGCTCGTGACGATGCCGCAGTTCTGGCACGACCCGGCCTTTCCCGACACGACGCTGTACGACCCGCGCGTGCTCTACGACGCCGCGAACGACCGCTGGGCGCTGACGATGCTCACCGACACGAACGGCCGCGCCGGCGTGCTGCTCTTCGCCGTTTCCGCGAGCGGCGATCCGTCCGGCGCGTGGCGGCGCTTCCGCGTCTCCGGCTCCACGAATCCCGATGTGCAGATCGACTTCACGCGCATGGCCATGACCGCCGATCAGATCGCCATCACCGCGAACGAGTACATCGGCGACGCGCCGTCGGGCGCCGACGTCTTCACCATCGCCAAGAGCGCCGCGTACGGCAGCGGCACCGTGACGGTGGCGAAGACGTACGCGCCGGCGCTCTTCGATCTGACGCCAGTCGCCTCGGCCGACGCCACGCTGCGCATCCTCACGCAGGACTACCTCGACGTCGTCTACTACGAGCTTGCCGCCGGCCGGCTCGCGGCCGAGACGACGTACAGCGCGCCGATGATCTGGGGGGCGGGGCCGTGGGGTTGCCCGGAGCTCGGCAAATCGAACCTGATCCAATGCGGCGACTCGACGCTGCAGTACGCGCTCTTCCGCGACGGCACGCTCTGGGTTGTGCAGTCGGCGAACAACTACGGCCGCGGCGAGATCGTGATCTGGAAGATCTCCGCCGCCGGCGCGAAGGCGTTCGAGATCCACGAGCTTCACCGCGACTACGGCTACCCGTCGCTGGCCGTGAACCGCTACGGCGAGGCGCTGATCGGCTTCTCGTCGTGCGACGCGTCGATCTATCCGTCGGCCGCGTATCGCTACATCGACTCGCGCGGCAACGTCAGCGCGCCCGCGGCGGCGAAGGACGGCGAGGAGTACTACACGTTCTACCGCTACGGCGACTACAGCACGACCGTCGTCGATCCGCTCGACGACACGAGCTTCTGGACGTTGCAGAGCTACGCCGGACCGTCGCAGCTCATGCACTCGTGGTCGACGTGGTGGAGCTACGTGCAGGTGCAGCCGCCGCAGCGCGTCCGGGCCATCCGGCATTAGATCGTGGTGAGCGCCGAGCATGTGACGGCGATGTTCCGGCACGACCTGCCGGACCTTCTCATCGGCACGATCCTCTGCACGATCGGCGTCGGCTTCGCGCTCTTCGGCCCGCGCGCCGCGCGGCGCGAGCTCATTCCGGCCGGGCTCTTCGCGTTCTTCTACGGCGCGCGGATGCTCGTCCGCAACAGCACGACGGCGCTGCTCCTCGGCGATCCGGCCGCGCTGCCGTACCTCTCCTCGGCGTTCGAGTATCTCGTGCCGGTCGCCGGCAGCATCGCCTTCGCGCAGTTCTTCGGCGCGCGCTGGCGGTGGGTCAACCGGGCCGTGGCGGCGATGTTCTGCGTGATCGCGGCGGTGGCGATTCCGTACGAGCTCGTCACGCGCCGGCCGTACGCGGTGAGCTCGGTCGTCAACGTCGCCGTCGTCGTGTTGATCCTCGTCTTCCCTTTGAACTATGCGACGCAGCCGCGGCTTCTGCGCAACGTCGTCTCCGTCGGCATGCTGATCTTCGGCCTCTTCGTGCTGAACGAGCATCTGCCGCCGGCGATGCACCTGCCGGTGACCGAGCCTGTCGGCTTTTTGATCTTCGCAGCAACGCTGCTCTACGACCTCCTGCGCCGCTCGGCGCACGCGCAGTGGCGGCTAGCCAGCGTCGAGAGCGAGCTGGCCACGGCGCGTCGGATCCAAGAGTCGATCCTGCCGCGGCGCGGGCCGTCCATCGCCGACGTCGCCAGCGTCTACCTTCCGGCGTCGAGCGTCGCCGGCGACTACTTCGATTTTCTCGACGTCGATGACGGCGTATTCGGCGTCGTCGTCGCCGACGTCTCCGGCCACGGCGTCGGCGCCGCGCTGGTCGCGTCGATGTTGAAAGTCGCGATGGCGATGAAGGCGGCGCACGTGCGCGAGCCGGCGCGGCTGCTCGCGGAGCTGAACGCGTTTTTCTGTGGAAAGCTCGAGCGGCAGTTCATCACCGCGGTCGTTGCCTTCATCGACGTCGCCGGCGGCCGCGCCGTCGCCGCCTCGGCCGGCCATCCGCCGCCGCTCGTCCGCCGCGCGAACGGCACCGTCGAGGAGCTCACCACCGCCGGCTTCGTCCTCGGCCGCATGCGCGCCGCGCAATACCACGACGTCGAGGTCGCGCTCGCGCCCGGCGACGCCATCGTCTTCTACACCGACGGCGTGATCGAGGCGCAGGGCTACTCGGCCGAGCGCCTCGAGGCATGCGTCGCGCGCGGCGGCACGGCGCACGAGATCGCGGACGGCATCGTCGGCGAGCTGCCGAAGGAGAACGAAGACGACGTGACGCTCGTCGTCGTCCGCCTCTGATCGGCGATTGGTGTCATTCTGAGCGAAGCGAGGGATCCTCCGCCGAAGGGGATTCCTCACTCCGCTCGGAATGACACACCGCTGAGTTCCTTAGCGCCCGAAGATCCGCCGCAGCCGATCCAACTTGCTCTCCACCTGCTGCCGGTTCTGATCGACCTCGGCGGCCCATCGCCGGAACTGATCGAACGAGATCGCCGGCGGGTCGTCGAAGTGCTCGCGGTCGAAGAAGACGCGGCGCACGATGCCGCCGAGGAAGCCGGCCGGGCAGTGGTGCGACGGCGCGGTGCCGTTGAGGAAGACCTCGTGCCATGGGCCGGGGCAGCCGCTCTGCCAGAGCATGCCGGTCTCGGGATCGATGTCGCGGAACGTCACGCCGCTGGGCGCCTTCGGATCGGCGTGGACGTGCGGAATCGCGCTCATGTACGCGCCCCAGATCGGGATCGCCGCCTCGCCCGAGGAGAGGCGCAGCGGCGCGCCGTGGTCGAAGCCGGTCCAGACGGTCGAGACCATGTCGGGCGTGTAGCCGACGAACCAGGCGTCGCGGTAGTCGTTCGTCGTCCCCGTTTTTCCCGCGACATAGCCGAGGCCGTAGCGCTTGAGGCGCGACGCCGTGCCGCGCAGCACCACGCCGCGCAGCAGCGTGTGCATCACATAGACCGGCGCGGCGTCGGCGACCTTCTTCGACTCCAGCTCGTGGCGGAAGAGCCGTTTGCCGCGCGCGTCGCGGACCTCGCGGATGAGGAATGGCTCGACGCGCACGCCGAGGTTCGGGAACGCCGTGTACGCCGCCGTCAGCTCGCGCATCGTGACCTCGGTGACGCCGAGCGGCAGCGCCGGGATGTTCGCGAACTTCTCCTCGAAGCCGAAGTTCTCGGCGGTGTTGATGACGCGCTTGAGGCCGATCTGCTCGGTCAGGCGCACCGTCGGCACGTTCAGCGACTTCTCGAATGCCTCCCGCAGCGTCACCCGGCCGCGGAACTGCTGGTCGTAGTTGTGCGGCTCCCACGTCTCGCCGCCGCTGACGTCGATGCGCACCGGCGCGTCGAGGAGCAGCGACGCGGCCGTCGCCTTGCGCGAGGTAATTGCGGCGAGGTACGCGAACGACTTGAACGCGGAGCCGGGCTGGCGCCGCATCGCCGAGGTGCGGTCGAACGGCGAGACGCGGTAGTCGCTGCCGCCGACGAGCGCGCGCACGCCGCCGCTGCGCGGGTCGACGGAAAGAATGGCCACCTGCAGCGGCTCGCTGCGCGCCTCGGCGCGGATCCAGCTGAAGCGCGCCTCGAGCTGGCCTGGCCCGTTCGACGCCGCGCGCTCCGCGGCGGCTTGCGCACGCGGGTCGATCTCGCACGCGATGGTGAGGCCGCCTTCGATCACGCGCTCGATGCCGACGGTGTCGACGAGCTCGGAGCGCAGTGCGCGGAGGTAGAACGGGAACGGCGGCTGCGGGATGTCGCCGCCGCGGAACTCGACGACGCGCGAGATGGCGTCGTCGTACTGCGCGTCGCCGATCCAATGCCGGTCGTGCATGACCGCGAGGATGGCGTTGCGCCGCACGCGGGCAATGTCGGGGCGCTTGTCGGGTGTGTCGCGGTTCGGCGCGCGGATGATGCCGGCGAGCAGCGCGGCCTCGTCGAGGCGCAAGTCCTGCGGCCGCTTGTCGAAGTAGAGGCGCGCGGCCTCGTCGATGCCGAGGACCGGCTTGCCGGCGTTGTGGCCGAGGTAGACGTCGTTGAGATAGATCTCCAGGATCTCGTTTTTGCGCATCCGGAAATCGAGCATCACGGCGAGCGGAATCTCGACCAGCTTGCGGCGCCACGTCCGCTCGTTCGAAAGAAAGCGGGCCTTGACGATCTGCTGGTCGATCGTGCTGCCGCCCTGGGCGATGCCGTGCGCGCGCAGGTCGAGCCACAGCGCGCGGGCCATGCCGATGGGATCGATGCCGATGTGGTGGTGGAACCGCACGTCCTCGGCGGCCACGAAGGCGTCGGGGATGAAGCGCGGCAGCGACCCGAGGCGCACCGGCGGCGTGATGCGCCAGTCGACGCCGTAAAGGACCCAGACGCGCTGCGGAGTGCCGCGCGCGGCGGACGAGATCGTGGTTGGCGCACTCCATGTATGGCGCACCAATTCGCGCGTCAGGCGGCGATCGAGAACGAAAAAATAGATGGCGATGGACTCGAAAACGATCCACAGCAGCGCCGCGATCGCGATCGTCCATCGCGGAAGGCGCAGTGAACGTGACATTCGCGGCATCTTCGTCTACATTAAATTTCGTGCAACGCAAGTGCCGCGCAGCGACTCCCTAGATCAAAAGAACGGCTCCCCAACCGACCTCGTTTGAAAAGGAGACTACATGGCTGCATCGAGGAAAGGTTCCTCCTCCAAGAAGTCGTCGTCGAAGAAATCGTCCTCCTCCAAGAAGTCGTCCAAGGGTTCCAAGTCGTCGAAGAAGGCTCCGTCGAAGAAGGGCGGTAGCAAGAAGAGCTCGTCGAAGAAAGCCCCATCGAAGAAGGGCGGCTACAGCGCTTCGTCAAAGGGCGGCGGCTCGAAGGGCTCGAAGAGCTCGAAGGGATCGAAAGGCTCCAAGAGCTCGAAGGGCTCGAAGAGCAGCTATCGTCCGTCCACGAAGGGCGGAGGCGGCGGCTCGAAAGGCTCGAAGGGATCGAAAGGTTCCAAGGGCTCGAAGGGCGGCGGCGGCTCGAAGGGATCGAAGGGTTCCAAGGGCACGAAGAGCGTCATCAGCCGCGCCGTGTCGACGATCCGCGATGCCGCGAGCAACATCGGCTCGTCGGTCAGCGGGATTCTTCCGGGCGGCGGCAGTAGCAGCTCGGACGTCGATACCTCGGGCGGAAAGAACGAGTAGCGCGGGCGCCGGCGTCGCCGCCGGCGCTCCGCTTCACCCCGCATTCGCGAAGACCCGGCGGATGCGCCGCGAGAAGTACTTCTCCGGAAGTCCGTTCTTCCACTTCCCATACTGCTTGGCCTTGCGGAACGACTCCAGCGCGGCGCTCTTGTAGCGCTCGTCGGCCTCGAAGGCGTATTGCGAGTACTGCGACGCGCCGAGGAACGCGTAGATCCAGCCGTTCTTCGGCATCTCCGCGGCCAAGCGCTCGAAGGCGTGCGCGGCGTCGTCGAAGTCGCCGCGGAAGTAGCTCTCCAGCGCCGAGCGCACGCGCTTCGTGGTGTCGCCGAGGACCATCGAGCTGGCCGCGACCGGGCGGGTGGGCGGCGGGGCGGCGGCGACGGCGGGGGCGCCCGGCGCCACGGCGAGGTCGGCGATGCTCGCGGCGCTCTGCGCGACGCTGATGACCTGGCGCAGATCGTCGTTCGACTTCGCGCCGGCGTTGAGCGTGCTCGCATTCGCGAACTGCTGCGCGGCCTGCTGGTACTGCGGCGACGCGGTGGCCTTGCGGCCCTGTGCGGCGGTGATGCGCGCCTTCGCGTCATTGAGCGCGGCAGCGGCCTGCTGGCGCAGCGCGGGATCGATCGACGGCGCGGCCGGCTGCGCGACCGGCTGCGGCACCGGCACGGCCGGGCGCGGCTGCGGTTGCACGCCCGCTGGCTGGGGCGCGGGCTGCGGCGCGGGCGGCTGCGGCTCGGGCGCGCTGGCGGCGGCGAGCTTCGTCTTCGCGCGCCCCATGTTGATCTCGATGGAGCCGAGGTTCTCCTCGCCTATGCCCTCGGCGCGCTCGAGGTCAGCGATGGCCTGCTCGTACTTGCCGGTGTTGAGGTAAGCGATGCCGCGGTAGTAGTAGGGGTGATAGCTGATGAAGATCGCGCCGTACGTGCGCGCCTTGTCGTTCTCTTTCGGCTGCGCTGCGATCGCCGCGCTCATCTTCTGAATGACCGCGTTCCACTGCCCTTTGCGGACCGCGTTCATGCCGGTGTCGTAGTCGTCGTACCACGAGGCCAGCGCGGCGGTGGCGAAGAACAACGCGAGGATGGCGATGGCGCGCTTCATGGCTTCGACACTTCCTTTTCGAGCTCGTCGAAATTCACGTCGCCGAGGTTGACGCTCTTCGCCGTCTGCTTGCCGGCGTCGACCTGCACGTCAAACGTCGTCGTCTTCCCGGCCGGGCCGCTCATCGTCACGAAGTACTTGCCCGGCGCGAGGTCGATGCGCGCGGGCGTCGAGCGGTCGTCCTCGTTCAGCGCGACCGGCTGCTGATTCTGCTGGTTGACGATCTTGTCGATGTCGCCCCACGGCGCCGCCGAGAGGAGCAGCACGCCCTGGCCCGCCGGGATGTTCGCCGGCGCGGGCGCCGAGGTCGTCACGGCGGTGCTGGCGACGGGAGCGACCGGCGCGGTGGGCTGCGGCGCCGGCTTGCGGAACATGAAGTAGAGCCCGATGACGATGGCGATGGCGCCGGCGATCGCGCCGATCGTCGTCGCGTTGAAGCGTTTCTCCGGCGGCGGCATGGTCATCTGCCGCTCGATCTGCGTCGGCTCCGCCGTGATCTTCGGCTCCTGCTGCGTCGACGCCGCCTGCGTGAGGTGGCGCTCCATCACCGTCGCTTCGTCGCTGCCAATGGTCTTCGGCGACGCCGCGCGCTCGATGCGCGTCGCCTCGTCGTCCGCGGCGCGCGTGCCGGTCGGGCCGAGGCGCTGCGGCGGCGCGGGCGGGGAAACGCTCTGCGTCTGCTGTGTCGGCGCGGCGCCGCCGAACGTGCCCGACGTGCCGGTGGTGAGCTTCGGCAGGTCGGCGAGCGTCTGCGCGCCGCTGAGCGTGATCATCTTCTCGCCGAGGCCGTACTTCTGGTCCGGCTGGACGCTGCCGCGGATCGACTCCAGCGCCGCCGCGAAGTCCGCGGCCGTCGCGAAGCGCGCGTCGCGGTTCTTCTCGAGCGACTGCATGATGATCGCTTCGAGCTGCGGCGGCACTTTCGCGTCGGGATTGATCTGGACGATCGGCGCCGGCTTCTCGGTGACGTGCTTGAGGATGTAGCCGTTCGGCGTCGTCGACATGAACGGCGCGCGCCCGGCGAGCATCTCGTACATCACGATGCCGAACGAGTAGAGGTCGGAGCGCGGATCGAGGTGCTCACCCTCCTTGAGGAATCCGGCCTGCTCCGGCGACGCATATTTCAGCTTGCCGAGGAACATGCCGGTCTGCGTGAGGCCGTGGCCCTGGTCGCCGTCGGCGAGCGACTTGGCGATGCCGAAGTCGATGACCTTCACGAGCAATTTCCCGTGGTGGTCCTGCGACAGCATGATGTTCTCGGGCGAGATGTCGCGGTGGATGAGGCCCATGGAGTGGAGGTGATCGAGCCCGTTGAGCGCCTGGACGGCGATCTCGATGGTGAGGCGCGCCGGCATGGCGCCGTTCTGGACGATCCACTTCTGAATGTTCGTCCCGTCGATGAACTCCCAGACCATGTAGTAGGAGCCGTCGTCGAGCTGGGCGAAGTCGTAGAGCATCGCCAGGTTCTTGTGCTTGATCATCGTGGAGGTGCGCGCCTCCTGGAGGAAGCGCTGCAGCCCCTGATCGTCGGCGGCGACGTTCGGCCGCATGATCTTGATGACGCGAAGCTCGTTGAGGTGGATGTGGCGGACCTTGAAGATCTCGCCCATGCCGCCGATGCCGAGGCGATCGAGGATCTGGTACTTGCCGTCGAGCAGGCGTGAGGAGTACGTCCGCTGGAAGCTGGTGACGCGCTCACCGCATTGCGGACACTGCTCGGAACTCGAATCGATCGGCTCTTTGCATCGCAGGCAGGTGATTTGGCTCATCGGATCTCCCTGGTACGGGCGCACAGCGTGCGCCCACACCGACCGGGCGCACGCTGTGCGCCCCTACCGCTGTTCAATGGTCCCGCAACACGTAACTGCACGCCGGGTCCGCCCCGAAGC
>Ga0070713_100002186_pt1 | contig 12660 bp, 9 predicted proteins | sample LARL82metaG_FD_65465 | JGI IMG/M metagenome (GOLD analysis project Ga0070713, IMG submission 65465) | Corn, switchgrass and miscanthus rhizosphere microbial communities from Kellogg Biological Station, Michigan, USA - LAR L8-2 metaG | ecosystem: Host-associated > Plants > Roots > Rhizosphere ... | reverse complement strand
TCACCAGACGTTGGTGCGCGTACTGTACGGCCGAGCACACTTGCAGGAAGAGTCGCAGACGTTCTGTCACATTCAACTCGTGCGTATTGCAGTACTGGTCGATCGGAGTGCCTTCAATCAGCTCCATCACCAGGTAAGGAACGCCCTCGTCCGTCGTGCCCCCGTCGAGCAGACGAGCAATGTTAGGATGATCCAGCGACGCAAGAATCTGTCGCTCCTGCCGGAAGCGTTCCAGAACGGCTGCCGTGTCGTACCCGCCGCGGACTAACTTGATCGCGACTTCCTTCTCGTACTGTCCGTCGGCGCGGCCCGCGCGGTACACCTCGCCCATTCCCCCGTGACCGATCTCTTCCAGAATGTTGTATGCACCAATCCGGCGTCCCACACGGCTTCTGCCTGGCATTGGCCCCGGCAGCGATAAGTCCAATACTGGAGTATTCAGAAATCCAACTCCCGCCTCGCCATCGGAAAATAGCAGCGACTCCACTTCGTTCCGCAGGTCCGCATCGTTGGCGCACGCCGCTGCCAGGTAAGCGGTCCGCTCTTCGGAAGGAAGCGCAACCGCCCGGTCAAACACCTCGCGAACTTGTTGCCAGCGCTCCGGAGTCATTCCACTGCGCTCCGTGCAATTTCCCGATGCAGCCAGGCTCGCGCAGAAGTCCAGTCGCGTTTCACCGTCGCCGGAGAAATACCCATCACCTCGGAGGTGTCTTCAATGGTAAGTCCCGCAAAGAAACGCAACTCGACGATCCGGCTCTGCTGCGGGTCCAGTTCGTTCAGCCGGCTCAGGGCGCCGTCGAGCGCGATCACGTCCACGTCGATTCTCTGCGGAAGATCCAGCGCTTCATCGAGCGTAACCTTGCACGAGTTGACCCCTCCCCGCTTGGCCGCGCTGTGGGCCCGGGCATACTCCACCAGGATCTGCCGCATCACGTGCGCGGCAATCCCGAAAAAATGGGCACGATTCTGCCACTGCGGCGGGTTTTGCCCGGCCAGCCGCAAGAATGCCTCATGCACCAAGGCAGTGCTCTGCAAGGTATGGTCGCTACGTTCGCGCTGCAGATAGTGATGGGCCAGCCGCCGCAGCTCGACGTACACCATCGGCATCAGCGAATCGAGCGCCTCGCGGTCTCCCTGTCTCCACCGCACGAGCAAATCGGTAACTGGATTCGAGGATTCCTGCACGCCCAAGTCCGTCCGTAAACGCGGCGGTCGACACGCGTTTGGCCGCGAAGCATATCCGGTATTCAAGCCCATGTCAACAGATTGAAGGCACGAGACTTAACGCCCTTCGGAGGTGTCCCAAGATTTTTTTCCTGCCGCATGAGCCAAATGGGGACCCGTTTTCACATTACTAGGTAGGCAAGTGCGGTGGGGTTTCTGGCCGCGGGTTTGAAATTTGCCAACGGCGATGACTTCCGGGGGGATTTCATCGCCGGATTTTTGGATTCTTTGCTTAGCGACCACCGAGACTCGCTCTCGGGCGCTGAGCCACAAGCAGCCTTCGTGCCCAGCGTTCGCTGCCGAAGATCGAAGCCTCTCAGGAGAGGACCAATGAAAAACTCACAATTGCATGGCTACCAGTTTCTGCTCGTTGCACTGACCCTGACCCTGGCCACTACGCTGTCAAGCGCTCAGACCTACACCGACATGCACGACTTCAAAGAAACCGACGGATGCTGCGCCGGGGCTCCCAGTTTGATGGCCCAAGGACGAGACGGGAACATCTACGGAGCTACCACCAGCGGCGGCATCCACTTCTACGGGAACATTTTCAAGATCACGCCCTCTGGCACCCTCACCGACATCCACGACTTTGACTTGACTCATGGCGGATATCCTCAAGGCGGCATTAGCATGGGCTTGGACGGCAACTTTTACGGCACCACCTATCAGGGCGGCAAGGGCTTCGGAATCGTCTTTCAGATCACGCCCAGTGGCACTTTCACGGAACTCTATGACTTCACCAACACAACCGACGGAGCCTATCCTAAGACTCCGCCGGTCCAAGCACAGGACGGAAACCTCTATGGCACTACCAACAACGGCACCATAGCCGTCCTCTATAAGATCACGACAGCCGGTGTCTTCACCCCCTTAGTCACGCTGGCGGCGCAGAGCTATTCGCCTCTCATACTCGCCACTAACGGAAACCTCTACGGCACCACTCTTTATGGTGGGACCTTTAACGGCGGAACCGTGTTTCAGTACACGCCCACCAGCAAGGCCTTCAAGACTCTGTTCAACTTCAAAACCGAGTATTCCCCTTGGGGGCCCTTAATGCAGGGTGTCGATGGTGCTCTCTACGGAACCACCACGGCCGGCGGCACCGGCTCCGCAGGCTCGCTATATAAACTCACAACTGCGGGCGTCTATAAGGTTCTGGTCAACTTCCTTACCGGCAGCGCGAATGGGTCGAGTCCCTTCTCTGGTGTGGTTCAAGGCAGCGACAAGTTCCTCTATGGCGTAACCTCAACCGGCGGAGCGAACAAACAAGGCGTACTCTACAAAGTCAGCACCACCGGTTCAGGATTCACCGTGCTTCACGACTTCATCACCGCCACCGGTGATACGCCCCTGTCCACTCCCCTCCTCCACACAAACGGCACCATCTATGGATTGACGTTCCATGGAGGTAGCGTTGCCTCTAACGGCGTCCTCTACAGCATGAATGTCGGCCTGAAAGAGTTTGTGGCTCCAGTCGTGCTTCACGCTGGAAAGGTGAACTCGTCCGTCGAACTGCTGGGCCAGGGATTCAATACTGCAACAGGCGTGCTCTTCGGTACAGGCTCCGGAGCGCTCACCATCGTTAACGACACCTATGCGACGGCGAAGATAGCCTCGGGCGCCTCTACCGGTCTGATCACCGTCAAGGAACCAGGCGGCAACCTCACCACACTGCAAAACTTCAAGATCACGCCCGCGCTCAAGAATTTCACGCCCACGAGCGGCCCGGTAGGAACTTCCGTCGTGATCACCGGAACCAGCCTGCTGAAAGCCTCGGCCGTCAAGTTCGGCGGGGTCGTCGCCACCTTCACCGCAAACTCGGATACGCAGGTGACTGCCACTGTTCCCTCGGGCGCAGTAACCGGCAAAATCTCAATCACCACACCCGGCGGCACTGCCACCAGCTCCGCCGTCTTCACCGTAAACTAATCAACTCGTGCAAAACCCCCGATCCGTAGAGACGTAGCGTGCTACGTCTCTGCGGACGTCACGCGCAATCCACCGGCCCGCCCCAGGTTTTTTTACTCGTCATTGTGGGCACGACCTGACAGCATTTATCTTGGACCATAGCCAGTCAGAGAGTGCCGCCTATGAATGTCCTCGTGGTGAACTCCGGAAGCTCGAGCCTGAAGTTTCAAGTCATTTCGACGGATCTCGAACGAATCAAGGAATTCAAGGACATTCGTCTTTGCCGCGGAGAAGTCGAGGGTATCGGCGGCGAAGCCATCATCACCTTCAAAAATCAGAGCGGGGATAGTCAGAAATTCACCGCTGCGCTGCGCGACATTTCGGCTGCGCTGGACTTCCTCGTTCGTTTTATCGCATCCGATCGGTCGGGCGTACCGGAGATCAAGAGTACCGCCGATGTCCAAGCCGTCGGACACCGCGTTGTGCACGGCGGTGAACGCTTCTCGGAATCGGCGCTGATTGACGACAAGGTCCTGCAAGGAATTGAAGATTGCATCGACCTTGCCCCGCTTCACAATCCGAACAACATCAAAGGCATTCAGGCCGCGCGCGAGCTTTTCGGCAAGACTGTTCCCCAGGTGGCAGTCTTCGACACCTCCTTCCATCATTCGATTCCCGAGCAGGCCTATTTGTATGCCGTTCCCTATCACCTCTACCGTCGCCACCGCATTCGCCGCTACGGTTTCCATGGAACCTCCCACCGCTACGTTGCGTTTCGCTATCGCGCTTTGCGCGGACTGACGCGAGAGCAGACCAACATCATCACCCTGCACTTGGGAAACGGCTGTTCCGCTGCCGCGATTCGCGCAGGACAATCGATTGACACGTCCATGGGAATGACGCCGCTCGAAGGCCTGGTGATGGGCACACGGTCCGGCGATCTCGATCCTGCGATTGTCAACGTCATCGCCCGCAAGGAAGGAATGTCTCCCTCCGAAGTCGACACACTGCTGAACACCCAGTCGGGGCTGCTCGGCATCTCGGGCCTCACCCACGACATGCGCGAATTGCAGGCGGAATTGCACGAGCACGACGACCGCCGGGTACGCCTCGCCATCGAGGTCTTCTGCTATCGTGTCCGCAAATATATTGGTGCGTACCTGGCTTGCATGAACGGCGCAGATGCGGTGGTCTTCACCGGAGGCATCGGAGAGAACTCGCCCGACATCCGTGCGCGCATCTGCGCCGGCATGGAATGGGCTGGTCTAAAACTCGACCCATCGCGCAATCAGGAGACGGTCGCTCGCGAAGGCAGGCTCTGCACTGACGATTCCTCGCTGCTCGCCTACGCGATCCCCACGGATGAAGAACTCTTGATTGCGCGCGATACGGTACGTGTCATCCTCGGCGAGGCACATCCGTCCTGAGTTCTCGTGCTGTTAGTACGGCCAGGTCCAACCCGCTGCCTCCGGCTGGTCCACTCCGTGCTCATGCGCATAGTTGACGCACTCGATCTGTTGGTTCAGGAATCTTTCCTTTGCGTGGGCGCCGATTCTCTGCAATCTTGGCACCCGGTCAATCACGTCCATCGCCAGGCTGAAGCGGTCAATGTTGTTGTTGATCGCCAACTCCAGCGGCGTGTTGATGTTGCCTTTTTCCTTATATCCGCGCACATGAATGTTTTCGTGATTCGTCCGACGATACGCCAACCGGTGAATCAGGTAAGGATACCCGTGGAAATTAAAGATGACCGGCTTGTCAATCGTGAACAGCGAGTCGAAATCCCGGTCCGTCAGTCCATGAGGATGTTCCGTGCTCGGCTCCAGCTTGAACAGATCCACAACATTAATGAACCTGATCTTGATGTCCGTAAACTCCTTGCGCAGAAGCGCGGTTGCCGCCAGGGCCTCCTGCGTTGGAATGTCCCCTGCCGAGGCCATGACTACATCCGGCTCGCCGCTGTCGTCATTGCTCGCCCAGTCCCAGATGCCGATGCCCTTCGTGCAATGCGTGATCGCAGCATCCATATCCATATACTGCAGGTGCATCTGCTTGTCGCATACGATCACGTTGACATAGTTCTGGCTCCGCAGGCAATGATCGGCCACCGACAACAGGCAGTTCACATCCGGCGGAAGATAAATGCGCGTAACGCTGGCACTCTTGTTGGCTACTACGTCGAGAAATCCCGGATCCTGATGCGTAAAACCATTGTGATCCTGCCGCCACACGGTCGACGTGATCAGAAGGTTCAGCGACGCGATGGCTTCCCGCCACGACAGATGGCGGCAGATCTCAAGCCACTTGGCATGCTGATTGAACATCGAATCGATCACGTGTATGAACGATTCATACGACGACAGGAACCCGTGTCTCCCGGTGAGCAGGTAACCCTCCAGCATTCCCTCCATCGTGTGTTCGCTGAGCATCTCCATCACGCGGCCGTCGGGAGCGAGTTCGCCGCCGTCGGTGTCCTCCGGAAAGTACTGTTCGATCCAGAACTTCTTGCTCGCACCGTAAATTGCGTCGAGCTTGTTGGAAGTAGTTTCATCCGGGCCGAACACGCGGAAGTTCGTCATGTTCAGCTTCATCACATCGCGCAGGAACTCGCCCAGCGGACGCGTATTTTCCGCCTGCCCTTTTCCCGGCTTCTTGCAATTGAACGCGTACTCGCGAAAGTCTGGAAGCCGCAGAGCTTTTTTGACTCGTCCCCCATTCGCATGAGGATTCGCGCTCATTCTTCGGCGGCCTTCCGGCGCCAATTCACGAAATGGAGCGGCAAACTTGCCATTGCCATCAAAAAACTCCTCGGGCTTCATCGAGCGCATCCAGCCCTCAAGAACCCGCAGTTGCTCGGGATCTTTTTTTACGTCGGGCAGCGGGACCTGATGAGCCCGCCAAAAACCCTCCAGCCGGTGGCCCTCGACTTCGCGCGGCGCAGTCCATCCCTTCGGTGACCGCAACACGATCATCGGCCAGCGCGGCCGCTCATTGGATCGCTTCGTGCGAGCCGCATCCTGGTGCTTCCGGATCTCTAGAACACAATGCTCCACGGTGGCCGCCATCGCTTGGTGCATGCTCTCGGGCTCGGAGCCCTCCACAAATAGCGGGGTCCACCCATAACCGTGAAGCAGGCTCTCCAGCTCTTCATGCGAGATTCGCGCCGGCAACGTCGGATTATTGATCTTGTAACCGTTGAGATGCAGGATGGGAAGCACCGCTCCATCGCGCGCCGGGTTGAGAAACTTGTTGATGTGCCACGAAGTCGCCAGCGGTCCAGTTTCGGATTCTCCGTCGCCCACCACCGCCGCCACAATCAGTTCCGGATTGTCGAAGGCTGCACCACACGCATGCGACAGCACATAGCCGAGTTCTCCGCCTTCGTGGATGGACCCCGGCGTCTCCGGCGTGCAGTGACTTCCAATCCCGCCGGGAAAAGAAAATTGCCGGAAGAACTCGCGCAGCCCGTCCGGATCCGGACTTTTTTCCGGATACACCTCGGAATACGTTCCTTCCAGGTAACCAGGACCCAGAACCCCCGGCGCTCCATGCCCCGGCCCCGCCAGAAAAATCATGTCCTGATCGTATTTTTTGATCAGCCGGTTCAAGTGAACATAGATGAACGACAATCCTGGACTCGATCCCCAGTGTCCCAGCAACCGGCTCTTGATGTGTTCCGGGCGCAGCGGTTCCTCCAACAGTGGATTCTCCAGCAGATAAATCATTCCCAGGCTCAAGTAATTGCACGCTCGCCAATAGCCATCGGTCTTCCGTAGTTCCTCGGCGCTGAGCGGCCTTCCGGCAATCGTCGATCGCGTCTCGCCATATGGGGTGAGTGAGAGGATTTCGTCGGAGGCGAGGGAGGTGAGAGTGCTCATAAGATGTCTCCTGGGAATCGGCTGTGCCCTGGGGCTGATTGGTGACGAACCGAGTTGCCTTTTGTCGTTGACCCAACGTCAACAAACTTTCAGCAACTGGACGGCAAGTCGAAGCTCTAGCAACTGCGTTCCCAAAAGTTTACTCTCTTCCACGACGAGTCTGGTGAAGGGCTCTATTTTTCCGAAAAGATCCGGAACTGGCCTCGGGGATCGTCCCATGAACGCGAACTCTAGACTTCTGGGAGCGAGCCAAGTTCAGCCTGCCATGGAATCGAATTGGAGTCGGGTCACTTCTGGGTTGCCGACCATCTGTCACGAACGGACGCGTAGTTCCCAAGGGAATTACGGGATCGGGTTTAGAACCTGATCGTGCCGGAGATCTGGAGTGTGTACCCTTGAAAGGTAGATCGGCACTCGAATTCATGAAAGTACTTAACACCGACGCTCGCCTTCTGCTCAGGTAGTATTGCATTTGCTGCGAACCCTACCGCGTTAACTTTGTAGCGCGCGGCCGATTGTTCGGCGGTAATGTTCGGGCCGTATTTATCGGTAGTCTGCCACTGACCGTAGCCCGCCAATCCAAGTTGAAGACGCACTCCACGTTGCAGGTTGACGGTATGGGTCAGCGAATAATCGAGGTTGAAGGTCTGGCCAGGATGAACCATCGTACCCTGTTGGGTACCGTGAAATTCGTACATCTGAAAGGCGGAGAGAGCGGTGGCTTTGCTTGAATTCAGATATATTGTCTGTCCACTCGAAACAACTGAGGTCCAATAACCTGAACCGACATTCGTGTTGGCACCCGCGTTAAATCTTCCGGTTGGCGCCAGGAACCCATAGATCGCTCGAATGGCAACGCGCTGCTTGCGCCAGCCGAGAATGAGCGGTTGATAATAGGAATCCGCAAACCCGCCACCGCCACTGAGGGCACCGTTGACGTCCGAAGTAAGCGAGTTGTTAGCAATTGGAAGCGTAGCGGATGCTGACAATACGGCTCCGCCCAGGAAATCTATCTCCTTCTTGCTGACCCAGACAAAGCTGTTCATATCCATCATGATCGAGTTCTGGCCGGTAGCCAATATTTCGCCATGAGAACCCTTTTCTTCGTCACGCGAGAAAAAAATGAAAAGATTTGAATAGGAGATGCCTGCCTCAGGTGTTACTCCAGAGTTCGTTGCACTCATGCCTACCGGATAGACGCCTCTGACTTGAGCTTGGACGGGAGTCAAAACGAAATGAGCAACTCCAACGACGGTAACGACAGTAAAGAGGCGCAATGCCAAGTGTGCTCTCATCAAGGTGCACAATTTGTTCAAATCTTGGAGGGTCTGCAGTCTGGAACTTGGGATGTTCTAAGCCGGGGTTTCCGCGGTCCGACTTCCTAAGAGCCGCGCCAGGGGCATCAGAATAAGCAGCCCAACGACGGCGACGACGACAATCATGACGAGTACCTTCGGGTCGTCGAAGTCCTTGCCGCCGACTACAAGTGCCGCTGCAATGTTGCGCTGCGCAGTCGCTAACGCCAGCACGCCCTTCGTCCCGAGGCCCGGACCGCCGAGGACCCACCCGGTTCCACAACCGACGAGAAGAAAAAGGATGCTCGCTAAAATACCGCGTGTCCCGAATAAGGAGATTACATTTTGAATATTCGTCACCAAGAGCAGCACGATCAGAAGTGCCAGACTGAGACTAGAAATTCCGTTCAGCGGCGCACGCATTCTTTCAGCAATGCTTCCGAAGCGGGCGTTCAGCGCGAGCCCGACACCGAGCGGAAGCAACATGAGAAGAAGCAGCGAGCGCGCTATTTTCATCGGGTCGACTGAAACTCCTTCAAGCAGCAGGGGCAGCACGAGCGGCATGTACGCCACAGTCAAGACCATGAGTAGCACCATCAATCCCACGGCGAAGGCAAGGTTGCCCTTGGCGATTGCTGCCAGCTTAGGAAGGAATGGTGCACCGGCGGCTACGCCTAGCAAGATCAGGGCGATGCCGAGTGGCTGGTCGAGCCTGAGAAGTTTGGCGATGGCTAGTGCCCCCGCTGGCATTAGCACAAAGTTGGCCAGCAAAGCGAAGAAAACGAGCTTCCGGTTGCGCAGAGGAGCCACAATTTGCCCAACCGTGAGACTCGAACCAACTGCCAGCATACTTACCACGACAAAGACGAGCATCGTGAGCGGGACTGCTTTACTCAGGAGTTCCATTTGACCTTTCCCGTGTAGTGCCTGTGCGCTCCGCGTCTCGCATCAGGCGACAGCCTGAGTTTTCTTCGCTGATATGCCGCTTGCCAGTGGCATCGTTGCCACATTCTTCCAGAAGGTTTCCAATGACTCGACGCCGCCAAACAAGGTAGTAAATATCGTGGAGTCCGCCAGCAAGATATTTCCGGCGCGCTGTGCATTCGGTGGCATCCAGAGGAACGAGTTGAACTCGGTATTGCCTGCCTGGGTGAACGGATGGGGTCGGTCCAGGTCAATCGGTTGGCGTGTAAGCACGTGGATGGAGTTTGTGTTGTCGGTGGTCAGCGCGTAATGCGGCAGGTGAGGATGAAAATTGAATGTTGTAACCCCGTTGAGCAGGCCAAGCTTATCCAGGTCTTTGTTGACTGTAAGGGGCGAAATTTGTTTTGTACCTTTGACCAGGGCCGGGCGAAGTCCGAATTGGTTCATCACCGGCACCCCAAGTGCTCGCATCAACGAACGCGTGTATTGCCCGAAGCGTTGCTGGCGAGGGACGAGCGCATCTCCGTGGTGGGTGTATTCCAGCTGGCGCTGCTGCAGATCTTCTGTAAAACCCACATCGTGATGGGGCCCAAGCAGAAGACAAGTTCCCTCCCGTTTCAGCCACTCGCGGATCGCCTCAATCTCTTCAGAGTTCGCTTCCTGCTCTGAAACCAGGTGATCGAGCCCGAACACCATGAGCGTGTCTGTATCAGCGAGGATTCGTTCGTCGATCGGAAGCTTATAGCCGGCCTGGTCGATTCGTTGAAACACGGCAACCGAATGTCCGGTGACTTCACCCACGACTCTCTGAAACGCAAGCGTGGAGCGGTGGAACAGTTCCAGAGTGCCTGCGATTCCTTGCAGAAAATGCATCTGATCCCATTCCGTCCCCTCATACGCGGGCCAGGCGACTCTCCGGACCTCAGTCATGGTTGAGAATCGATTGTCTAAGTCCGTGGTGTCCCGGTTCGTTTCCCAGGGGTAACTCCACGTCCAGTAGATGGAAACTCGCCTTTTGCCCGGAGTGTACTTGCGCGGCGCGTGATTCTGGTTGTAAGTACGCGGCGGTTGAGGAACGGAGCTCATGATTGTCTGCCTTTCTGTATTTCCAATAACCCTTGTTTCAATGGCCAACACTCGACGCCAGGTAGCGGAGCGCTCTTATGCCCGGTAAAAAGAAGTAAGCGCCGCCTCGGATCGTGGTGAAAGCTGGCAGGCCCTTGATCTTTTTCCGAATCGGCCGCTTGGGGATGGTCATGTCAAAGCTGCCGTCCTGAGTACCGAAAATTGGATCGCGCTCGTTCCCCAGTTCGTGAAAGTTTGGGTCGTTGGCCCATACATTCATCGCAAATTCAAACTGTCGAACGAGGCTCGCGCAGCCGACGAAGGCGGCGATACCTCGCTCTACCCCATCGTCGGGGATGCCCTCTGGCAGGGGAGGCCCGTATGTCCCGCCACGCCGGATCATCTTCCGCCGATTCATGTTCACTGCAGTATCGCGCGGGTTCATGCGCCGGATGTGCGCCCCGAGCGGGCAGCCATAGCCGTGAGGGTCCATCTTCGCGTAGTTAAAATCGTTGGTGCGCTGAGAATCAGCCCCGAGGGTTGGATCGTCCTGATCCGGCGCCAGAACCAGCGGAGCGCCGCTCCGCCATCGTCCCATCAGCTTGGCGGCGATCAACTCCTGCTGTTCCGGAGTTTCGCCATGGGCTCGGAGAAAATCGCGAAATGCGCCAACGTGCTCTTCCATTTTCAGATAGGCGACGTAGCTGCCGTTGCGAGAAAGGGTTTCCGGCTGCGGCATTCCGGCAGCAGGACCTTTTTCGTCAGGATAGCCAAGAAAAAATTCGCCTGCTTTGATCGGTGGCCCAGAGCCGGGTGTTGGCTCCACTCGCGTTCCCTCGATGACAGGTTGCGAGAGCCGATCGCGATACCCGAAGTGTTCGTGAGCGTAGTCGAAGGGCGGGATCGCTTCCAGATCCAGAGCTGATAGAACTTCGACTCCGTCGCATTGCGCCAGATAGTTGGCATGCTCCTGCTGGCAGCGCTCGCGTTCGGCAACATCGCGGGCGAACAGTATGGCAATGGCGTGCAGGTTCGGACTTGAAAGTCTGTCAGCCCAGCGATCCGGCTGGTTCGCGCCCGTGAGTCCGAGGATGTCTGCTCGCGCAGCCATCCCTTGACGAAATTCCTCCGGGAAGGTGGCTAAGATAGCGTCCGCTACGCCAAGAGCCCCAAGGCCGTTCCACGTCAACCCGATGGTCACCCATCTGGAGTCAAGGATGCTAGTCCCAACTCCCTTCGCGGTGCCAACCTTGTCGATCAGGCCGGCCAGCCACGCGCGTCCCCCAGCAGAACGCTTAAACGTTAAAAACTCGTAGCGCGCTGCGAGAGCAGGTGGCCTCGCCATTAGGAAATGTTGAATATCGTCAAGCTCGAGCGAATCTGGTTCTTCTCTTCGTTCGATCAGATCCCCCAAAATCCCATGCGATTGCTGCAAGATGCCCACGGCTCTCTCCGTCGCGCCTGAAAAATAGTTCTGTTACTGCATTAGGTCGAGCATGCCGCTAAATGCCGCCTTGAGCTTGAGGGCCTTCTTGATTTCGTCCGCCGTCACATACGGATACTCCCCATATTCCAAGAAACTCGGGCGCTGGTGCTCACGAACGAACTTAACGAACGCTGGCACGTTCGTCTTCCAGTCTTCCGGAAATCCTTCAAGGTTCTCAAAAACCGTATTCACCCCGTACTTCGTGAACAGGGCTACCGCGTCCTCGGTGTACTTGTCGAAATCAGTGTCAAAGATTCCCTGATACATAAAATACGTATCTTTTCCGATATCGAAGAGAACCCACCGAAGGTAATGAAGCTTAAGCGTCGCGAGGGCATCAGGGAGATCAGCGATCGCACCCTGAATGGTCTTACCGTAAGCGCGGATCGCGTCTTCCCTTCCCGGTTTGATCTTCGCGATGATGGTGAATCCATAGCAGGCTGGAGTTCGTGGATAGACGGGGCCGTACCTGCCGTTTTGAAGCTCGAAGTACCCCTCCTTCGGTATCGCCATCGCCTGTGGTTTCGTCGAATCGATCTCTTTGGGTATTGACGGTGTCTCGGTTGCTACTGTAGCCATATCGGTCTCCTATTTTCGGTTCTTGTTCCCGTGGCGGACTCTACGCACAGGTTGCGGTTCTGCCAGAACCTGAGAGGCAAAAACTACTCTTAGTGGATAATTGGGGGCATTTGTACTGTTAGTTCGTATAGTGGGTGCACTTGGTGAGTAGGTGAGCATCTCTCACAATTCGGGAAATTGTGATCCGCACCGAAATGCTATGTTCTCGACGCGTTGTTAATTGTCAAATGCAGCGACACACAGCAACAGGGCCCGTCCGTATTGTGTAGAACGCTAACGGATTCTCAGGGGGTTTTTT
>Ga0070713_100002181_pt1 | contig 12672 bp, 14 predicted proteins | sample LARL82metaG_FD_65465 | JGI IMG/M metagenome (GOLD analysis project Ga0070713, IMG submission 65465) | Corn, switchgrass and miscanthus rhizosphere microbial communities from Kellogg Biological Station, Michigan, USA - LAR L8-2 metaG | ecosystem: Host-associated > Plants > Roots > Rhizosphere ... | reverse complement strand
TCCGCCGACAAGCGGCTGGCTATCAAGCAGATGATCGAACTCAACTTCGACGACAAGAAAGCCGTACGGGCCTTTGTAGACAGATCGGGTTACTTGGGCAAGGTAGCGTCTCGATGATGGATGCGTGGCTGAGATGCATGCTCGACAGGGAGTGGAAGACGCTGGGTCCCAGCTTTCGCTGGGATGACGGATAGGTAGGATCCTGGCGAGCACGCGCCGCCCTCCCCTCTCATCAAGGGGAAGTGGGAGAAAAGAAAAGGCCCGCCGGATCGCGGGCCTTTTCCTATCAGCAAGGCGCGCCGCGCCTTACCCCAGCAACACTCGATTCAACCTCTGCACGAACGCCGAGGGATCCGGCAACTGCGCGCCGGCGGCAATCTCCGCCTGCTCCAGCAGCAGCGTGGCCAGATCTTTCGCCTTCGCCTCATCGGCTTCGGCTTCCACGCGCTTGAGCAACGCGTGCTGCGGATTGATCTCCAGCGTCGGCTTGTTGTCGGGCATGTCGTGGCCGGCTTCGCGCAGCAGGCGGGCCAGATGCGGAGCCATTTCGTAATCGCTCAGCGCGAGGCAGGACGGCGAGTCGGTGAGGCGGGCGGAGACGCGCACGTCGCCGACGCGGTCGCCCAGCAGATCCTTGAGCTTCTTGACCAGCGGTTCGGCCTCCTTCGCGGACTCCTCCTGCTTTTTCTTGTCTGCTTCGTCCAGCGGCAGTTCGCCCTTGGCGACGTTCTGCAGTTTCTTGCCGCTGTATTCGCTTAAAGACCCGAGCATCCATTCGTCGATGCGGTCGGACATCAGCAGCACTTCGGTGCCCTTGGCCTTGAACGCTTCGAGCTGCGGGCTGCCGATGGCGGCGGCGTAGCTGTCGGCGGTGATGAACCAGATGGTGTCCTGGCCCACCGGCATGCGGCCGATGTAGTCGTCGAACGAGACGGTCTGCGCGCTGCCCTCGCCTTTGGTCGAGGCGAAGCGCAGCAGCTTGGCGATGCGCTCGCGGTTGTTGGCGTCTTCGCTGATGCCTTCCTTCAGCGTGTTGCCGAACGCCTTGTAGAAGGTGGCGAATTTTTCCGGCTCGTCCTTGGCCAGTTTCTCGATCAGGTCGAGCACGCGCTTGACGCAGGCAGACTTGATGCGGTCGAGCTGGCGGTTCTGCTGCAGGATCTCGCGGCTGACGTTGAGCGGCAGGTCGTCGGCGTCGACCACGCCGCGCACGAAGCGCAGGTAGTTCGGCAGCAGCTCCTCGGCCGCATCCATGATGAAGACGCGCTTGATGTAGAGCTTGAGCCCCTTGCGCTCGTCGCGGCCGCCCATCATCAGGTCGAACGGCGGCTGCGAGGGGATGTACAGCAAGGTGGTGAAGCTCTGGCTGCCTTCGACGCGGTTGTGCGTCCACGCCAGCGCGTCGTTGAAGTCGTGGCCTAGCGACTTGTAGAAGCTCTGGTAGTCCGCGTCGCTGATCTCCGACTTCGGTTTGGTCCACAGCGCCGAGGCGGCATTGATGGTTTCGAATTCGTCGGTGGGCTTGCCGTCTTTCTCTGTCGGCATGCGGATCGGGAAGGCGACGTGGTCGGAGTACTTGGTGATCAGCGAGCGCAGCTGCCAGCGCTTGAGGAATTCGTCTTCATCGGCCTTCAGGTGCAGGATGACGGCCGTGCCGCGCTCGGCCAGTTCGACCTGCTCCAGCGAATACTCGCCCTTGCCGTCGCTCTCCCACTTCACGCCCTCGCTCGCCGGCGCATCGGCGCGGCGCGTGACGACGGTGACCTTGTCGGCCACCACGAAGGCGGAATAGAAGCCCACGCCGAACTGGCCGATCAGCCGCGCGTCGGCCTTCTGCTGGCCGGACATCGCTTCGAGGAAGCGCCTGGTGCCGGAGCTGGCGATGGTGCCGATGTTCGCCACCACTTCGTCGCGATTCATGCCGACGCCGTTGTCGCGGATGGTGACGGTGCGCGCGTCCGGATTCCAGCTCACGTCGATATGCAGCTCGCTGTCGCCGGCCATCAGCTCAGGCTTGGCGATCGACTCGAAGCGCAGCTTGTCGCAGGCGTCGGAGGCGTTGGAGATCAGCTCGCGCAGGAAGATCTCCTTGTGCGAGTAAAGCGAATGTGTGACCAGGTGCAGCACCTGGGCGACTTCGGCTTCGAATTTGCGGGTTTCGACGGGTGCGTTCATGCGTGGATGTTCCGTTGTTGCGTGGATGTTGAATTCTCTTGATCATCATGCCGACGCAGGCCGGAATGACGAATCAGGGAAGTTTACGGTGCAATCGCGCCTATGCGGCGTTCCGCAGCGCGGCGATGCGCTCGTCCAGCGGCGGGTGGCTCATGAACAGTTTCTTCATGCCCTCGGCCAGCGGACCGGAGATGCCGAACGCGGCGATGGTGCTGGGCAAGGTGCTTTCGCCGTGATTGGCCTGCAGGCGTTGCAGCGCTGAGATCATCGCGCCGCGACCGGCGAACTGCGCGCCCGCGGCATCGGCGCGGAATTCGCGCCAGCGCGAGAACGCGGCCACGATCATCGAGGCGAACAGGCCGAACACCACTTGCAGCACCATCACCACCACGAAGTAGCCGATGCCGCCGCCGTCGCGACTGTCGCGACCGCCGGACAGCCAGCTGTCCACTACCCGGCCGACGATGCGCGCGGCCAGGATCACCAGCGTGTTGAGCACGCCCTGGATCAGGGTCAGCGTGACCATGTCGCCATTCGCCACGTGGCCGATCTCGTGACCGAGCACGGCGGTAATCTGCTCGCGATCCATCTGCTGCAACAGGCCGGAACTCACCGCGACCAGCGCGTGGTTCTTGCTCATGCCGGTGGCGAACGCGTTCATCTCCGGCGCGTCGTAGATCGCCACCTCGGGCATGCCGATGCCGGCTTGCTGCGCGTGGCGGCGCACAGTGTCGACCAGCCAGCGCTCGGTCTCGTTCTGCGGCTGGGTGATCACCTGCGCGCCGGTGGACCACTTGGCGATCATCTTGGACATCGCCAGCGAGATGAAGGCGCCGCCCATGCCGAACACGGCGGCAAACGCCAGCAGGCCGCCCATGCCGCCATAGCCGCGACTGGCGGCCATCTGGTCGATGCCGAGCAGGTGGCAGACGATGCTCAGCAGGAGCAGGACGGCGAGGTTGGTACCGATGAACAATGCAATGCGACGCATGGCTGTCTCTCTCTTGGGTGTGGCAGTCATGAATGGGATACGCGCCGATGTCGACACTGGCACGTGAATGAAAATTCGGGGCACGAGTGCACAGTTTCAAGGGTCCACGGTGTCCGTCGACGGCCGATGTGTGGCTTAAAATGGCCGCATGACCTACTGCGGCCGCTTCGCCCCCTCGCCCACCGGGCAACTGCATTTTGGCTCGCTGGTGGCTGCCGTGGGCAGCTGGCTGTATGCGCGACACGCTGGCGGGCAATGGCTGGTACGGATGGAGGATATCGACCCGCCGCGCGAGGTCGCCGGCGCGGCGGCCGGCATCCTCGCGGCGCTTCCGGCGTTCGGGCTGCTGGCCGATGCGCCGCCGCTGTTTCAGTCGCAGCGCATCGCGGCGTATGACGTGGCGTTCGAGCAGTTGCGAGCTGCGGGCCATCTGTTTCCGTGCTGGTGCAGCCGCAGCGAGCTGGCGGCCGGAGGCGGTTTGCATCGGGATGGCCAGTGCATTGCCGCCGCCGACCCCGAGCGGCCGCCGGCGTGGCGCCTGCGCGTGCCGGATATCGAGGTGGATTTCGACGACGCTCTGCGGGGGCCACAGCATGAGAATCTGCGCGAGAGCGTCGGCGACTTCGTGATACGCCGCGCTGAGGGTTTCTATTCCTATCAGCTGGCCTGCGTGATGGACGATGCGTTCCAGGGCGTCACCGAGGTGGTACGCGGCAGCGATCTGCTCGATTCCACCGCGCGCCAGATCTGGCTGCAGCGCTGCCTGAGCCTGCCGACGCCAGCTTATCGGCACCTGCCGCTGGTGATGGGGGCGGACGGTCGCAAGCTGTCCAAGTCCGAGCAGGCCAGCCCGGTCGATCCCGCCAATCCACTGCCCGCTTTGCGGCAGGCGCTGACCTTTCTGTCAGTACCGACTCTGGCAGCCGCGACGGACGTGCAGAATCTGCTGGCGCATGCGCTGGCGAATTTCGATCCCGCACTTTTGCCGCATTGCAGCGGTCACTCTGTCGCCTGAAACGCTATAAAGCAGGTTAGGTATCGGCATGCCGTGCGATTGCAGCAATGCCTTGGCATGATGCCGATATAACAGCCCTCTGCTTCACCTCACAGGAGATCAAGGATATGACCCAGCGTACGGCATTGGTCACCGGCGGCACCGGTGGTATCGGCAGCGCGATCGTTCGTTACCTGGCCGGCCAGGGACACAAGGTCGCCACCAACTACCGCGACGCGGCCAAGGCCGAGACATGGCGCCAGGCGATGGCGAAGGACGGTATCGAGGTGTGCATGGTGCCGGGCGACGTCTCCGATCCGGAAAGCAGCGAGACGATGATCCGGGCGATCGAGAAGCAGTGCGGGCCGGTGGATATCCTGATCAACAACGCCGGCATCACCCGCGATACCACCTTCCACAAGATGACCTATCAGCAGTGGATGGACGTGGTGAACACCAACTTGAACGCCTGCTTCAACGTTACCCGCCCAGTGATCGAAGGCATGCGCGCGCGCAAGTGGGGCCGCATCGTGCAGATCAGCTCGATCAACGGCCAGAAGGGACAGTACGGCCAGGCCAACTACGCGGCCGCCAAGGCCGGCATGCACGGCTTCTCGATTTCGCTGGCGCAGGAGAACGCGAAGTTCGGCATCACGGTGAACACGGTGTCGCCCGGCTACGTCGGCACCGACATGGTGATGGCGGTGCCGGAAGAGGTGCGCGAGAAGATCGTGGCGCAGATCCCGGTGGGACGTCTCGGCCGGCCGGACGAGATCGCGCATGCGGTGGCGTTCTTCACCGGCGACCAGGCGAGCTGGATCACCGGGGCGAACCTGGCGATCAATGGTGGGCATTACATGGGTTGGTGAGGAAGCAGGGGTGAGTGGAGAGGAGTGAGAAATGAGTAGAAGCTCGCTTTCTCTCTTTATCTCTCTCCTCTTCACTCACTTCTCGCCCTTCCCCAGCAGCTTCTCCAGCACCTTGCCCACCGCCGCGAAGGCGAATGCCCCGGTGACATGCGTGGCCGCACCAAGCCCGCCGCCGCAGGCGAGATTCAACGCGTCACCACCCGGCGGACGATTGCCGCACACCGTGCCGTCCGGCTGCGGGTATTGCACGTTCTGCAGCGAGTACACCGCCGACACGCCGAAGTAGCGATCGGGATTGCGCGGAAAGTTGAAGTCGGTGCGGAGCTTTTTGCGGATCAGGCTGAACATCGCGTCGTGTTCGGTGCGCGACAGATCGCGCACCCGGATCTGGGTGGAGTCGGTACGCCCGCCGGCCGATCCCACGCTGACGATGGGCAGTTTGCGCCGGCGGCACCAGGCGATCGTCTCCAGCTTCACGCGGAATGCGTCGCAAGCGTCGAGCACGACGTCGTAGCCGCGGTCGAGCAGTTCGTCCAGTGTCGATGGGGTGAGGAAGCGCTCGATCGCTTCCAGCCGGATCGTCGGATTGATCGCATGCGCGCGCGCCGCGATCACGCCTACCTTGGGCTTGCCGTATTCGCCGTCCAGCGCATGCAGCTGGCGGTTGGTGTTGGACACGCAGACCTCGTCGGCGTCGATCAGGGTGAGCCGGCCCACACCGCTGCGCGCCAGCGCCTCGGCGGCCCATGAGCCGACGCCGCCGATGCCGATCACGCAGACATGTGCCTGCGCCAGCGTAGCCACGCTGCCGTTGCCGTAGAGACGTTCGACGCCGGCAAAGCGCTCGGCCGGAAATGCCAGCTCGCTCATGCCGGCATGCTGCCGACGGGGAGCTTGATCGTGTTCGTGAGTGTCACTGGCTTGGCCTGCTGCGGTGTGGCGGTCATTTTATCGTGCGCGGCATCGACGCGGGTTATTCTTGCGGTTCTCTTCGTCTGCCATGGAACCGAACCGATGCGCGTTGCTCTCATGATCTTGCTGGGACTGGTGGTTGGCGTGCTCGGCACAGCTCAAGTCATGAACGTGCTGGCTGCACGCAATCCGATGCCGAAGGCGGTGATGGAGACGATGGGCTACCACATGGGCGAACTGAGCCACGCGTTGAAGGCCAAGCAGTGCGACGCCGCAAAGATCCAGCATCACCTGGAGCGCGTGCAGTCCACTGCCACCGATATCGTGCCGGTGTTCGGGATCGGCGAAAAGTCGTTTACCGACAAGGCGGGTGAGTTGCAGACCCACCTGCAGCAGGCCGTGCAAGCGACGCCTGCGGACTGCGCGGCACTGGCCGCGGCGGTCAAGCCCATCGGCGAAACCTGCAAGAGCTGCCATCAGCAATACCGCTGAAGCAACTGAGACGCACACCGCAGAACCCGCCATTTCGGCGAGGAAAAACGCCATTTTCTGTGCCCTGCGCACGAGCCAAGCCGGGCTATGCTCGCCTCATTCCGCCCATCCGGCGTCCATGAGGATCACCCATGCGAGCGACCTTGCTGATCGTGCTGGGACTGGCCATCGGCATCATCAGCGCAGCCTTCGCAACCAGCGTGTTCCGGTCGCGCAACCCGCTGCCCAAGGCGTTGATGAACGTGATGGAATATCACATCGACGGGCTCAAGCAGTCCGTCGCTTCCGGTCAGTGCGAAGCCGGTGCGAGCCGCCTCAAACTGCAGCAGATGTCCATGGCCTCGATCGATGTGGCGCCGGCCTTCGCAGGCGCCGATCCGGATTTTCTGCACCTCGCGGGCAGACTGCGCGGCGTACTGGCGGATGCCGCACAGGCGTCGCCGGCCGACTGCCACGCGCTCGACGCCACCATCAAGCCGGTGCTGCAGGCCTGCCACGACTGCCATCGGAAATACGATTGAGGCTCGAGGGAGCCTCGCCGTTAGCGGTTTTTTCGAGATTCCCTAGAACTTGATCTTCCCGCTCAGCACCTGCCAATACATCACCCAGTCACCCATCAGGCTGTACAGCGGATGGCGGAACGTCGCGGGGCGATTCTTCTCGTAGACGTAATGCCCGACCCAGGCAAAGCCGTAGCCCGCGACCGGCACCAACCACAGCCAGCGCGGCTCGCCGCAGACGATCGCCAGCAGCACGATCAGGATCACCAGTGTGCTGCCGATGAAATGCAGCCGCCGGCACATGCGGTTGCGGTGCTCGCCGAGGTAGTACGGATAGAACTCACGGAAACGGGTGAATTCGGACATGCGAACCTCCAGATGAAGCCGCTGCAACCAGCTCGGTGCGCAGAAGATCAGCGCTCCGGCAACGGAATGAACTCGACCTCGTCACCGGGGACCTTGCCGAAACGCTGCTCCCGCCATTCCGCCTTGGCCTGCTCGATGCGCTCGCGTGTGCTGGCGACGAAGTTCCACCACAGATGGCGCTCGCCATCCAGCGGCGCGCCGCCGAACAGCATCACTCGGCTCTCCTCGCGCGCGCGCAACGATGGCGCCGAGGATCCGGCCTGCACCGCCATCTGGGTGGCACCGACGTCCAGCGCGCCCCAGCTGACCGCACCTTCGACGACATGCACGCCGCGTTCGGCGTGCTCCTGCGGCAGCGCGAGTTCGGCACCAGCGGCCAAACGCGCTTCCAGAAAAAACATCGGCGCGAACACCTTCACCGGCGAGTGCTCGCCGTAGGCACTGCCGGCGATCAGCACGGCCTCGACACCGGGCTGACATATCTGCGGCAACGCGGCGCGATCGTGGTGATGAAATTCCGGCTCCACCTCGGCATCGACCTGCGGCAGCGCCACCCAGACCTGGATGCCGTGAAGCTTCTGCCCGGTCTGGCGTTCTTCCGGCGGCGTGCGTTCCGAATGCACGATGCCGCGGCCGGCCGTCATCCAGTTCACTTCGCCAGGATAGATGTCGGCCAGACTGCCCAGGCTGTCGCGATGACGGATCGCACCATCGAACAGCCAGGTCACCGTGGCCAGGCCGATATGCGGATGCGGCCGCACGTCCATGCCTTTGCCGGCAGTGAACTGGGCGGGCCCGATATGATCGAAGAACACGAACGGACCGACGTGGCGTACCTGCAGCACGGGCAGCATGCGTCGAACCATGAAGCCATCGCCGAGATCGTGCACGCGAGCGTCGGCAATCAGTGTGGGGGTGATTTCCATCAAGCTCTCCTTCGGCTCACCAGGCACGCTGATACTGCACCGGCGCGGTGATCTGCGCATCAAGCAACTGCGCTGCACGGCGCGGGAAATACGGATCGCGCAGACTTTCGCGAGCCATCAGCACCACATCGGCTTCGCCGTTGGCGACGATCGCGGCGGCCTGCTCGACTTCGGTGATCAGACCCACCGCACCGGTGGCGATGCCGGCCTCGCGCCGGATGCGCGCGGCGAACGGCACCTGGTAGCCCGGCCCCAGCGGAATCTTCACGTGCGGCAGCAGGCCGCCGCTGGAGACGTCGATCAGATCCACGCCGAGGGACTTCACTTCTTCCGCCAGCCGCACGCTCTGTTCGATGTCCCAGCCACCAGCATCGGCCCAGTCCGTGGCCGAGATGCGCAGCCACAGCGGCAGCTCGGCCGGCCATACCTCGCGTACGGCGACGATGACCTCGCGCACGATGCGGCTGCGATTCTCGAAACTGCCGCCGTAGTTGTCGCTGCGCTGGTTGCTCAGCGGCGACAGGAACTGGTGCAGCAGGTAGCCGTGTGCCGCGTGCAGCTCGATCAACTCGAAGCCGGCCGCCAGCGACCGCTGCGCGGCGGCACGGAAGTCCGCGACCACCGCGCGGATGCCGGCTTCGTCCAGCGCCTGCGGTACGTTCCAACCCTTGTCGAACGGCAATGCCGACGGCGCCACGGTCAGCCAGTCGCCGTGCCCGGCCGGCACCGGGCCATGGCCTTGCCACGGCCGCAGCGTGCTGGCCTTGCGCCCGGCGTGCGCCAATTGAATGCCGGGGATCGCACCCTCTGCCTTGATGAAACGGGCGATCGGTCGCCACGCTTCCAACTGGGCCTGATTCCACAGGCCAGTGTCCTGCGGCGAAATGCGTCCCTGCGCCGACACCGCGGTGGCTTCGGCGATGACCACCGCCGCACCACCGACGGCGCGGCTGCCCAGATGCACCATATGCCAGTCATTCGGCATGCCGTCGCTCGCCGAGTACTGGCACATCGGCGACACCACCAGGCGATTGCGCAAGCTGAGGCTGCGCTGGGTGAACGGTTCAAACAGATTCATCTGTACATTCCAGCAGGGACAGCCCATCCAAATGCAGGCGGATGTCCATGGAATCAAGCGACCGTGCCGGCGTGTGCGGTGACCACGGCATCTTGCGCCACGAGCCAGCGGGCGATGCGGGCAGCGATAGGGGCAGGCGTTTTCATCCAGCCAAAATGATCGGCCGGACCGCCCAGATCCTGCAGCGTGATCACATCCACGCTGCGTTCGCCTGGCCCCAGCTTGCCCAGTAGCCAGTCCAGCGACGCCTGCGGTGCGAGCCAGTCGTCACGCAGGCGCAATGCCAGCAACGGCAGTTGCAGTGACGCCAGTTGCTGTTCGAAATCCTGGGGCATGCCGGCCGCCGCGTAGCGGCCGGTGCGCCCCGTGCGCGACCAGTCGGCAATCACGCCGCGGGCCTCGTTGCCGCCAAAGCCGATCCGGCGGCCGGGCAGATAACCCAGCAGACCGGCCAGCCATGGTGCCAACACGTAAGCCGCACCGATCAGCCAGCGATGCCGGAACCGGCGCCAGTACGGCGCGCCGCTGGCCACCAGCAGCAGTCCGGCAAATTCGGCCGGATGCAGGCTGGCGTATAGCGAACCCAGTTGACCGCCCAGACTGTGCCCGCCCAGCCAGCAGGTTGCCTGCGGCCAGCGTGCGCGCAACACCGCCAACCCGGCGGGAAGGTCGTCCTGCAGCAGTTCGCGATAACCCCAGTCGCAGGCACGGCCGGCGCGCCGATTGCTGGATCCGATGCCGCGCCACTCGTGCACGGCCACCGCCACTCCGTGCGCCGCCAGCGCCTCGGCGAGCGGCAGATAATGCCGGGCCGGTATACCCATGGCGGGAATCCAATACAACAATCGACGCCAGTCGCCGGTGGGCTGCGCGCACAGCAATTCGGAACGGGAACCGTCGGCAACCGCAACCGGAATCACCACCGGTTGAATTCCTGCGGCAATGACATTTTCAGCAGAATGATCGGACATTCCGACAGGCTAGCGAATTGACGCGGCCACTACAAAAAAAGGCCGGCATATGCCGGCCTCTTCAAACAGGTTCCGCCACCGCAATCAAACGGGCGTGACGTCCTCAGCCTGCAAGCCCTTCTGGCCGTCGACGACCTTGAAGCTCACCTTCTGCCCTTCCTGCAGGCTTTTGAAACCCGAACCCGTGATGGCGCGGAAATGTACAAACACGTCAGGGCCATTATCACGGCTGATGAAGCCGAAACCCTTGGCGTCGTTGAACCACTTGACTGTACCTACTTCACGATCCGACATGACTCACTCCGATCCATTACCAGACGCTGAGACAAACCGGCCCCAACGGGCCGACGGTTTACTGAGCATGCAGGGGCGGGTGCAACGGCGGTTTCAGGAAACCCTTACGGGGCACGCACGTAGCCAAGCAGACACAGTGGCCCAAGCATAACGGATTTCATGCCCGCAAGTGATTTGTCAAGCAGATTGTCATGGCCATTATCCGGGCAAGATAAAACCGGGCATCGCTGCCCGGTTTCCCTTACAAAACATGGCGATCAGGCAGGGGTCACTTCGTCGGCCTGCAAGCCTTTCTGGCCTTGCACCACCTTGAAGGAGACCTGCTGGCCTTCCTGCAGGCTCTTGAAGCCGCCGCCGGTAATCGCCCGAAAATGCACAAAAACGTCCGGGCCATTGTCACGGGCAATGAAACCAAAGCCTTTGGCGTCGTTGAACCACTTGACTGTGCCAAGCTGACGATCAGACATGTCAATCACTCCACTGGGTTTATAGACCCGGTCCGCACCATGCGGCGGGCCGGCTTACTGGCGTGCAAGGAAACAACCCTGGGGTGAACGATGAGGCAGATCGCGGATCGGCTGCATCGGGTCACAAACTATGCTGACCCCGGCAAACTCAGTGGGCGGATCATAACGACAGAATGGAACCGAAGCGAGATCACGGAACCGGACATTGAAATGGGTCGATTCGCTCGATTTTGTCGATCGGGCGGTAAATTCAGATTTCCTTTACCTCAAACCTTGTTTAGTGTGGATAAATTCCACGATCCACTACCGGCATGTCCTTTTGGCCGCCGGCAAGGTCGCCAAGCTTGAGGAGTGCCGATAATGCCTATCCTGACCCGTCTGACCCTGGCCGCCATGGTCGGTGGTCTGTTGCTGACTGGTTGTGCCGAGCAAAAGGCCACCCGCACGACGACCACATCGACCGCCGAAACCTCATCCACTACCACCTCGAATGCCGCCGCCGGCGGCAAGACGACCCAGCGCCGGACCGTGAACGCCAAAGGCCATATCACCGTCACTGACGTCAACCTGCCCGACCACACCGGCATTCCCGCTTGCGACGATTATCTGTCCAGCTATCTCGCCTGCCATCGTGCAGCGGCCATTTATGCGCCGGATCAATTGCAGTCGCGTTACGATGCGATGCGCACCAGCCTGTTGCGCGACTCGGAGAATCCCGATATCCGGCCACAACTGGCGGCACGCTGCAATTCGCTGGCCAGCCAATTGCACGAGGCCCTGCACGGCAAGTCGTGCGCAGAGGCTCCCGCCACGAACAGCAGCGGCACCCCCTGATCCCAGGTACGCTTTGGGAATGGTCCGATCAATGGTCGCCGTCGCTCACTGATCCTTCAAGGCGGCGCGCAATGCCTTCGCCACCATCGCCGGCTGGGTGCGGCCCAGCCGGATTTCCGGTGTGCCGTGCCAGCGGGCCGTGTCGACAATCGCCTTGGCCACCGCCTGCACCAGCGCCGGCGCGGGTGTCACGCCGGGCTCCAGGAACAAGGCCTTGATCTCGAAGACGCCGTCGCTGCGATGGGCCTTCGCGTCGAGCCGACCGATCAATTGGCCACGATGCAGGATCGGCAGCACGAAGTAGCCGTAGCGGCGCTTCGCCGCCGGTGTGTAACACTCGATGGTGTACTCGAAATCGAACATCGCCAGTGTCCGCGCGCGATCCCATACCAGCGGATCGAACGGCGACAGCAGCGCCGTATGCGTGGCGCGCAAGCGACCCTGCAGCGCCTTGTCCAGCACGTCGCTGTGGTCACGGTGCACGTACCCCGGCGTGGCCCAGCCCTGCACCGGCACCGCCAGCAGTTCGCCGCTGGCCAGCAGCGGCGCCAGCTCGCGGTCGGTGACCTTCGGCTTCAGGCGAAAATAGTCGGCGATCCAGCCAGCCGGCGTCACACCCAGCGCACGTACGCTGTCGACGATGAAGCGTCGCCGAAGGTCCGCCGCCGAGAATGCTTCGGCCGCGGGATCGAACGGCGGATCGAGCCGGGCCAGTACACGCTCGGCGAGGTCGTACACGCGCTGGAAGTTCTCGCGCCGCGCCACCATCAGCTCGCCCAGCGCGAACCATGCCTCCAGCCAGC
>Ga0070713_100002180_pt1 | contig 12675 bp, 11 predicted proteins | sample LARL82metaG_FD_65465 | JGI IMG/M metagenome (GOLD analysis project Ga0070713, IMG submission 65465) | Corn, switchgrass and miscanthus rhizosphere microbial communities from Kellogg Biological Station, Michigan, USA - LAR L8-2 metaG | ecosystem: Host-associated > Plants > Roots > Rhizosphere ... | reverse complement strand
ACTACGTATAGCGACCGGTTCAAGGCCGTATCCGTCGGCGCGGGCATCTCCGACTGGATGACCTATTACGTCAACACCGACATCCATCCCTTCACGCGCCAATATCTGAAGGCGACACCGTGGGAAGATCCGGCGATTTACCAGAAGACTTCGCCGATATTTTACGTCAACAAAGCCAAGACGCCGACTCTGATCCAGCACGGCGATCAGGACAAGCGCGTTCCGCCTCCGAATTCCTTCGAGCTTTATCAAGCGCTGAAAGATCGCGGGGTGCCGGTGAAGTTTATCCTTTATAAAGGCTTCGGGCACCCCATCAACAAGCCTAAACAGCAGCGGGCTGTGATGGAGCACAACTACGAATGGTTCGCAAAATATATCTGGGGCGACGAGCCGCGCTCGACCACGGGTACTAACTAGACTCGAATGCGCTGCCTTTCTCTTGGTTTTTGGCTTCTGATTTCCGGCGTCTGCATGATGGCTCAGGCGGACGCCCCGCATCGTCTGGCGACGCGGGCCCGCGGTGACACGCCGTTGTTGACGGATCTGCGAGAGCTGTGCGACACCATCGGCGGACGGCCCACCGGTTCACCGTCGTCGGACCGGGCGGTGGAATGGGCGGCCAGGAAATTCCGCGACATCGGGATTCAAAATGTAAGCGTCGAGCCGTTCACCGGACAGAGTTTATGGCTTCCCGGCATGGCTGACGCGGCCGCGACTGCGCCGGTCAAGTTCAATATCCGGATTGCGGCAGCGCCCATGAGCCCTTCCACCAAGGGCGCGCTGGAAGCCCGGGTTCTCGACGTTGGCGAAGCAAAGCCAGAGGACTTCGCAAAGCTCGGGGCGGCGATTAAGGGCGCTATCGTGCTGGTCCACTCCGCCGAGATGAAGACTTTCGACGACCTCTTCGCCGAATACTTTCGCAATACGACGCTGCTCGAATCGGCGCGCCAGTATCAGCCCGCGGCGATGCTGCTCGAATCCACACGACCGCGCGGTTTACTGTACCGGCATCCCATCTCGCTCGATACGTCGTACGCTCCCATGCCGACCGCCGTGATTTCGCGCGAACATGCCGAGCGTCTGGCGCGTCTGGCCGAGAAAGGCGAAGTGCGGGTCCGGCTGGCGATCACGAATCAAACTGCACCCGCCTATCAATCTAATAATGTAATCGCCGAGATTCGCGGCCGTGAAAAGCCCGATGAAATTGTCCTCATCGGCGCGCATCTGGATTCGTGGGACTTGGGCACGGGTGCAGAGGACAACGGTGTCAACGCCGCCATGGTGATCGATGTCGCGCGTGCGTTTCATGACCTGGGCCTGGTTCCGCGCCGCACGGTCCGCTTTGCTTTGTTCACAGGCGAGGAGCAAGGCATGGTGGGATCAGAAGCCTACGTGGCGCGGCACAAGAACGAACTGGATCGCTTCGCGGCGGTAATCATGTACGACATGGGATCCGGCCACACCAGCGGATTTTTCCTGAACGGGCGGGAAGAACTGAGGAAGCCGGTCAATGCCGCGCTCGACGCGGTGGGTGGCTTGAACGCCAACCAGCACGTGCCCGATGCTATCGACGGTACCGATAATTTCGATTTCATGATTTCGGGTGTTCCTAATTTAGTGGCCTTCCAGGATGCCAACACCTACCTGCCGGATTATCACGCCGAATCGGACACATTCGATCGCGTGAATCAACGAGAGGAGAAGACCAACCAGGCCATTGCCGCTGTTTTGCTGTGGAGCTTCGCTGAAAATCCGGAGCGGCCGGCCAGGCGTCAAACGCGCGCCGAAGTTGAAAAGCTGGTGGTCGACACGAAACTTGACGAGCAAATGAAAGCCTTCCGGCAGTGGGACGACTTCAAGGCCGGCAAGCGCGGCCTGTTCTAGAATTGCATGCCGGCGCTGCCCAGTCTCTATCTCGGACGGCCTGGCCCGCTGATCAGATTCTGGGGGCTTTTTCGCCAGGCCTGCATCGCCGCCTATGAAGACAACTGCTTCGGGATCGCTAAAGGGGCGGCTTACTCTTCACTGCTGGCGTTCTTTCCGGTGCTGGCCTCCATTGCAGCGATTCTCGCTCGGGTGAATGCCGAACCCGTAGTGCGCGTCTTCTCCCGGCTCCTGTTTGAAGTTGTCCCACCCGGCACGCAAGATCTGGTTCGGTACCAACTGGCCGTCAAAGGGCAGCGTCCGATTGGGCTCATCGTCTTCGCGGCGTTGCTCTCGGGCTGGGCGGCGTCGGGTGCGATTATCAGCTTGATGGAAGGTTTTCAGGCGGCTTATCTACTGCCCTCCGGCCGGCCATTCTTCAGGCAAAGAGGCGTAGCGCTTTTGTTGGTGGTCATTGCCGCACTGCCCGCCATTGGTTCCTCGGCGCTGATCGTATTCGGAGCGCGCACCGAACAGTGGATGCTTGGCTGGCTGGGTTTATTGCCGCAGGAAGACATCCGAACCTGGGTGGTCCTGGTGTTTGGGGCGCTGCGTTACATGGTCGCGCTAACAGCAACGGTGTTCGTGACCGCCCTGCTTTATTGGATGGGTCCGAACCGCCCCATTAAGTTCCGCGCAGTCTGGCCGGGGGCTTTTCTAGCCACCGTGCTGTGGTTGGCAGCGACGTCGGGCTTTGCCTGGTATGTCCGCAATATCGCCAACTACAACGTGCTCTATGGCAGCATTGGAGCGGTGATCGCGCTACTGGTCTGGATGTATCTGCTGGCGTTGATCACGCTTCTCGGCGGCGAATATAACGCTGTCCGTGAACGGCTCCTTGACTGAACTCCCGCGTGCAGCCTACTGTAACCTGTATGGAACGCAGTGCCCATCAGTGACGGCAGCGTCATTTCCGTCCGCGGTCTTCGAAAGAACTACGGGGACTTCGAAGCCGTGCGCGGCATCTCTTTCGAAGTCTATCCCGGCGAAGTATTCGGACTGCTCGGGCCCAACGGCGCCGGCAAGACCACTACTGTAGAGATCCTGGAGGGGCTGCGGCAGAGAAGTTCCGGCGAGACGCTGGTCTTGGGCTACGATCCCGGCCTGGAGACGCGCCGGATCAAAGATCGCATCGGCGTGTGCCTGCAGGCCACCAACCTTCCCGACAAAATCAAGGTGCACGAGGCGCTCGAGCTGTTCGCCGCATTTTATTCGCGCAGCACCGATTGTGCGAAACTCCTGGGGCGCCTGCAGCTCACCGAAAAACGCGACTCATATTATTCCAAGCTCTCGGGCGGCCAGAAGCAGCGCGTGGCACTGGCGCTAGCCCTGGTGAACGATCCACAACTCCTGTTTCTGGATGAGCCGACCACGGGCCTGGATCCACAGGTGCGCCTGGAGATTCACGGATTGATCCAGGAGCTGCGCGACGCCAAGCGTTCCATTCTGCTCACCACGCACTACATCGAGGAGGCCGAGCGGCTGTGCGATCGCGTGGCCATTATCGATGAAGGCCAGATCATCGAAATCGGGAAGCCGCGCGAGATCCAGCAGCGCACCCTGGGCCATAGCTTGATCGAGATCCAGTGCGAGCAGCCCGTGCCCCCGCTCGAACTTCCGCCGTTTCTGGCCGCGGAAAAGCATAGCTTCTCGGAAGATCGCAAGTCCTTGACGGTCCATTCGGCCAAGCCCGCGCGCACTATCGTGGATCTGGTGAAATGGATCGATCAGCTTTCGATCGAGCTCGCCGATATCCATTTGAAGCGGCCCACGCTGGAGGATGTTTTCATCGAGCTCACCGGAAAGAGACTGCGGGAATGATAAGAAGCTACACCGCGCAAGCCGCGATTAACGTCAAGCTCACGTTCCGCGACCGCACCGTCATCTTCTTCAACTATCTTTTCCCGCTGGTCTTTTTTTTCATATTCGCTCAGTTGTTTCATGCCGAACAGGGCGGTGCGATCATCCAGGTGCTGACCATGGTGCTCAGCATCGGGATATTGGGCAGCGGTTTCTTTGGCGCCGGGATCCGCGCCGTGCAGGAGCGCGAGGCGAACATCTTGCGCCGCTTCAAGGTGGCTCCCATTTCCGCTGCGCCCATGCTGGTGGCGTCGATGTTGACAGGCCTGCTTAACTTTCTTCCGTCTGTCCTGCTGATGGTGCTGCTTTCCCACTTCATTTATGGGATGGCCATTCCACAGCGGTGGCCTTCTTTGCTGATCTTTGTTTCGCTGGGAGCGCTGGCGTTCCGCGCTTTGGGGCTGATCATCGCCTCGGTCGTGAACTCGATGCAGGAGAGCCAGATCGTGATTCAATTGCTGTATTTCCCGATGCTGTTCTTGAGCGGCACTACGATTCCGATCAGTATTCTTCCCGACTGGGTTCAGATCGTCGCGCAATTCATCCCGGCTACGTATCTGATGACGGGCATGCAGTCGATTCTGGGCCGCAACGAAACGCTGGCGCAAAACTGGTCCGCCGCGGGAGCGCTGGCTCTGACCACGATCCTAGGGACGTTTCTGGGCGTAAAACTGTTCCGCTGGGAAAAGGAAGAAAAGATCCCGGGCAAAGCCAAGCTATGGCTGCTGGCCGTGGTGGCGCCCTTTCTTATTCTGGGCGCTTATCAGGCGCGCACGAAGGACAGCGTCGTCAAGGCGAGGCTCTTGAACCGCGAATTGTTGCGCAGCCGAAGTTTGCTGATCCGCGACGTCCGCATTTTTGTCGGCGATGGCCGGGTGATCGAGGTCGGCGGGGTGCTGGTGAAGAACGGCAAGATCGAGCATATTTATGAAGGCGCCACACCCGATGCAAAGGAAGTGAGGGCCGAGGCGGTAGAGGGGTCGGGGAAGACGCTATTGCCGGGATTGATAGACGTGCACGTCCACCTGGCGGCTTCCGGCGGATTTTCGGGATCGGCAGCGGATAATCAACCCGATAAGACTATGCCGCGAGCATTGGCCGCTTACCTATACAGTGGCATTACCGCGGTGAAGAGCGTCGGCGATCCATTAGATCAAATCCTGAAAGTTCGCAGCATGGTGAACTCTGGCGAGCCTCTCGGCGCTGAATTGTTCACTTGCGGGCCGATGTTTACGGCCTCCGGCGGTCATGGCACGGAATATTTCAAGAATTTGCCGGAGCAGTTTCGAAAGTCGGCTGAGGAGCAAACGGTACGGACGCCGAAGACGCCGGAGGAAGCCAAGCAGCAAGTGGACGAGCTGAAGCGGCGCGGCGTGGATGGCATCAAGGCGATTCTCGAAGCCGGAGCCGCGGGAATGCTCTTTAACCGCATGGACGTGTCGATGCTACGCGCAGTGGCCGAAGAAGCGCGCGCTCAGAAGCTGCCGATTACGATGCACACTGGTGATTCTCGGGATGTCGCCGACGCGCTCAACGCGGGAACCGACGGCATCGAGCATGGGTCGATGCGAGACCAGATTCCCGATGCGCTTTTCGCTCAAATGAAGGCGCAAGGCGTCGCTTACGACCCCACGCTGACGGTCGCCGAAGCGTTCCTGGACATAGCCGGCGGAAGTCTGGATCCGTTTGAGCGGCCTTTGGTTTTGCAGGCCGGCCCGGCGGCGCTCATCGAGTCGAGCAAGAAGTTTCTCGCATCCACGGATGGAGCTAAGATGCGTGATCAGATCAAGGCCTTTCCTTTGAACATGGAGTTGGCGAAGCAGAATCTGCTGGCGGCCTGGAAAGCGGGCGTGATGCTGGTCACCGGAAGCGATGCGGGCAATCCGCTGGTACTGCACGGCCCGACCATTCAGCGCGAGGTAGAACTGTGGGTGGATGCCGGCATTCCACCGGCTGTCGCGCTCCAAGCGGCCACCTATAATGCGGCCCGGCTGCTGGGCGCTGGGAATCGTATGGGATTGATCAAAGAAGGCTATGATGCCAATTTTCTGTTGGTGGACGGAAATCCCGTGAAGGAAATCAAGCAGATCGAAAGCATCCAGAGCGTGATCTTCAAAGGTGAGCGGGTCAGCCGGTCAGAACTATTCACTGCGGCGGGTGAATGATGCGGCGTATGCCACGATGCCGACCCCCCGGTGCTTCCGTAAGCGACTGGGTGTATGCTAATGAGGATGGAATAAGCCAAGTTGGCGGCACAGGAGCAAAATAGATGTCTCACAATGATGGGGTGAATCGTAGAGCGTTCTTCCGGAGCGCTAGAATGACGGCACTTGTGGGGGCGGTAGGAACGAGTGCCTCACTTGGGACCGCGGCCGCTTTCGCTGCGGATGCCACTATGGGAGGCAAGTTCGATTTCGACACTCCCTACAATCGCATCGGCACGGATTCCGTAAAGTGGGATGCCGCTCTCAAAAACAATGGAATCGATCACATTGTGGCGGGCATGGGCATCGCGGATATGGATTTCCGATGCGCTCCAGTGATCACCAAGGCGTTGCAGGAACGGCTTCAACACGAAAACTGGGGCTACCTGGAGATGCCGCGTAGCTTTTCCGAGGGAATCATCAAATGGAACAAGCGGCGATACGGTATCGATATCAATCCTGACTTGATGGGGATCACGACCGGCGTCCATCCCGGCATCATTGCCGCGCTGAAGACATTCTCGCCGCCCGGAAGCTCGGTGCTTCTCACGACTCCCGTCTACAACGGTTTTTATAGCGACCTCACCTACTGCAATCTAAAGCCGAACGAGAGTTTGATGAAATACTCCAACGGCCGATTCAATGTCGACTTCGAAGATTTCGAACGGCGCATTGATCGCAACACCAATACCTTTATCCTATGTAATCCGCAGAATCCGACTGGGAATATGTGGACCCGCGAAGAACTCACCAGGCTGGGCGAGATTTGCCTGCGGCGCCGCGTCGTAGTTCTGGCCGACGAGATTCATTGCGACTTCGCCAGCAAGGGGCAAAAATACGTCCCGTTCTGCACGCTCGAGAACCGGGACATCGTGAACAACAGCATCACCTTCAAAGCTGCCAGCAAATCGTTCGGCTTGGCGGCTATGAAGTGTGCCTGGTACTTCACCACCAATCCCGACTATTTCGCGGGCGTAAAAGCCAACAACAAAGCGGATCTTACGACGCTGGGCATGATCGCCAGCAAGGCCGCTTATGCCGGTGGCGAAGATTGGCTGGAGCAGTGTGTATCGTATATCGATGCGAATCACGACTTCGTTCAATCGTTCTTTAAGACGAAAATGCCCAACCTGATGAAGGTGGGCGCCAAACCGGAAGGCACGTATCTGACCTGGGTGGACGTCACCGGGCTCGCCGAAAAAATCGGCGCTCAACAAATGGCGGCTGATGCCACCAAATCTGCAGGAAAACCGGTAACCCCAGAATTAATGGTCGAACGCTGGCTCGCAAAGAATGCGGGCGTCGCCCTGAACGCTGGAAATACGTATGGTCTAGGCGGGGCGAACCACATGCGCATGAACATCGCAACATCCCGGAAAACCCTGGAAGCGGCGCTCAACAGTATGGCCAATACGTTGAAGAAGCTAGGCTGATTTAGTAGAGGCTCACTTTTTGCGGGCGGGCAGAAACTTCTTGTCGATGGACGCGACCACTACGTAATTCGGGTCCACCATTTCGTCCAGATGGATCTTGGCCACTTTGGACAGCAGTTCATAGGCATCCAGGCTCGAAAGCCCGTAGTCTTTGTGGATCCAGTCCACAAGCTCGGTGAAGGCGATTCGTAGCGCGTCGTCGAGCGGCCGGTAGGCGCCCACGGTCATGATGGAGTCGTTGTTCTCGAAGCGCGGCCAGTTGATCTTGTGGCCCTTGATGACGCTGACCTGCACACGGGCGAGCAGCGACACTTCAATTGCCGTCCCCGCTACTTCGCCATCGCCCATCGCAGCGTGGCCGTCGCCCATGTATAGCAGCGCGCCAGGGACGTTCACCGGAAGAGACAACGTATTACCAACGCTGGCTTCAGGCGCATCCATGTTGCCGCCGAACTCCGCGGGCACAATCGAACTGCGGGCTTCGCCACCAGCCGGCGCCACTCCGATACATCCGAAGAACGGGTGCAAGGGGATCTTTACGGAAAATTTCGTGTCCAGCGCCTGGAAGGTGGCTGTGTTGCTCGCCTTGTCGATGGGATAAAACCATATCTTTTCCGGCAGCGGCTGGTGCAGCATCGGTGTGTATCCGGTTTGGTTCAACGCTCCGAAGCCTGGAGCGAAGGCACCCACACCCTGATTGCCATCCACCTGCAGATCGAGAATCTTCACGGCCAGCGTGTCGCCCGGTTGCGCGCCATCGATGTAAAACGGACCTGTCAGCGGATTGTCACCCTTTACCAGGCTCTGCTTGTCGCCGGGTTTCTTGAGCACGTTGCCGAAAGCGTCGAGCGTATTGGTCTCGATGATGTCCCCAGACTTTACGTGGGCGACCGGCGCCGCTGGGCCGTACACATACTTCACGTCGTTGATGGTGGCGTGATACTTGACCACGTTCGGGGTCTGCGCCAGAGTCATACACGACATGGCCAGCAAGAGGGGGGAAGTTCTCATGCTCTAACTTTACGTTAATGTTGTAGAAACTATGAAACCTCTGCTTTCGTCCATCATCTGCGTTCTGGTCCTGGGTATTTCGGACAGCGCCCGGGCCCAGAGCGAGATCACTCTGATCGCGCCCGGCGGCATTCGCGCGGCCATCGAGCAACTCATCCCGGGCTTTGAAAGCAAGACTGGCCGCAAGGTCAAGGCGACTTTCGGATCCGGCGGTGGAACGCGGCAGCAGGTGGCGCGCGGCGAGGCTTTCGACGTACCGATCGTGCAGCCACCTTATCCGGAAGTGATTGCCTCAGGCAATGTGGTAGTGTCGAGTGCCACGCCGCTGGCCTCAATCGCCATAGGTGTGGCCGTGAAGAAAGGCGCGGCGAAGCCCGACCTGTCGACTCCGGAAGCGGTCAAGCGGACGTTGCTAGCGGCCAAGTCTGTTTCGTATCCCGACGGTGCACGGGGTGCGGCCGCAGGTGTCAGCTTCAATGAGACCCTCAAGAAGATGGGCATCGCGGAGCAAATGCAGCCGAAGATCAGGCTGGCTCAAGGCGGCGCGGCTGCGATGGCGATGGTCGCGAAGGGCGAGGCCGAGATCGGTCTGACGTTCCTCAGCGAGATGGAAGACTCCGGCATCGATGTGGTTGGGCCGCTGCCGCGCGAGATTTCGACTCCGACGAGTTTGGTGGGGTTCGTGTCGTCGCACGCGAAAGATCCGGCGGCGGCGAAAGCGCTTTTAGAATATCTATCGTCACCCGGCGCGGCGGCAGCGTACCAGGCACATCGGATGCAGCCGGGTCACTGAGCGACAGCAGAGCCGACGCGTCCAGGGTCAGCGCTCTCGGTGAGATACCAATCGTAGATCTGGGCACCGGTCCAGAATACGATCTCCGGCTTTCGGCAAATGTACTCCAAAGCCTCGCGAAAGTACCGCAAACGGTGTGGCACGCCGAGCAAATAGGGATGAACTGTGAGCGCCATCACCCGCGCGGATTCCTTTGCGTCCACTAAAAGCTGATCGATCTGGTTGATTGCGCGGTCGCGATATTCCAGGCCAGTGTGATGCTGTACGGCGATCATCGCGACGTCGTTGCATTCCAACGTGTAGGGCACGCTCACGATGGGTCCGTTGGAGGTGGCAAGCCGAACGGGCTGATCATCCAGCACCCAGTCACACACGTATTCATAGCCGGCTTCTACCAGGAGTTCGGGCGTGTCCAATGTTTCGGTGAGACCGGGACCCAGCCAACCACGCGGACGACGGCCCGTGAAATTGCGGATTGTCTCAGTGGTCCTTGCAATATCTTCGCGCTCATCGGGAACCTTCTGCATATTCTTCTGCGTGAATCCATGGCCGATGAATTCCCAGTCGCGGTCTAAGGCGGCGCGTGCGATCGGTTCGTAGGCCGTGATTACGGAGCCGTTGATTGCGAGCGCAGGCCGAATCTTCAAGCGATCGAGCACTTCGAGAATCCGCCAGAAACCGACCCGATTGCCGTATTCATGCCAGGCCCAATTGGCGACATCCGGGCTCGGGGAACCACCGGCGGGCGGCGGCAGCACGGTGCGGGGCATCGGTTCCAGCGGATTCCATTGCTCGATGTTGACGATCAACCACACGGCAACCCGCGCGCTTCCGGGCAGCTTAAGGCGCGGACGCTCTGTGATCGGGGAATAGGGGATGCGCTGATTGGGTTGCAAGGCAAGGCTCCTGAGAAGCTCTCATCTTAACTCGGTGCGCATCGACAATGGCTCACGCAGCTTCCGCGCTAGAATATCACTGATCGTTATGGACAACGAGCAAATGCAAGCGGCGATCAAAGATCTGCAGGATGCCGTGGTGGTCATGGCTCACATCGAAAAGCAGCAGAGCGAACATATCCGCGATTTGCGCAAGTTTCAACACCGAACCGAGCAGAACCTGGCCGAGATCACCGATAAGCTAAACGGTTTGATCGGCTACGTCGCTGGCCAGCGACCCAAGCAGTAAGGCCGATTAGGCATGAAACTAAGCCGTGCGAGGTTCCACAACCAAGGTATAAAACGGAAAGGGAGAATCGCCGGCAGTGCGGTTGCGAGCTTCCTCCTATTTGTTTGGAAGTTGGTACTCCGTCCAACGCTAACGGCGTTGCCGCGAATTCTTTTTTCCTGGGCGGCGGGTCGCTTGTAACGCTACTTTTTTGGTACCACTAGTACTTTTGTCAATGCAATCGTGAAAAAGACTAGTCAAAGACTAGCATGCCGGACGGAACTTCGGTATAATGCACAGCGAATTGCTCCAACGAGCTTGGAGCGAAAAAACTGTCTTGGAGGGCGACGATGTCTAACACGCGGAAGAAAGCCAGCGCCTCGGCAATCATCCTGCTTGCCGTGCCAGTTTGCATGTTATTGACACCCAGTGCGTGGGCGACTGAAATAGCATGCATATCTGGGCACCTTACCCTTGTTACACCGTGCACATTCGACAGCGACATCCTTTCGTTAGACAGTGCCCCGGGTTTGGACATTGGTGGTGGAGGCGGCGGACATCATACTCTCGGTGAATTTGCGGGATCGACGATATCGATCATGGCTGATATTCTCCGCGGGAATCCGCCTTTCATGGCGACCGACAACACAACGACCGGCATGACTGGTCTTATCGCAACAATTACCATCTCGACCGTCAGCGGATCACCTCTTATTGACGATCTCAGTCTTCAACTCTTATCTCCATCTCTGATCGGCACAGGAACCATGAGTTTCAGCGGTACGGGAATCGCCAACCTCGTCCCTCTCACGGGACCCCCAGGGTCCACCTTCGAAAACGTAACTTTCGCGCCTACTAACTCTATAACTGAAACCTTCAATTTCCAGTTGTCCACAGGCTGTGGAGCCCCCTCTGTCACCTGCACGGGCAACGCGATCATCGATGGCCTGACGATTGGCGTGTCGCTGGTGCCCGAACCAAGCAGTCTCACCCTCACTGTCGTGGCGTTGTTCGCGGCTGGTTTTCGCTGCCGTCGCAGGTTTCTGTAGCCTAGCGACCGTTTCAAAACAGCCCGAGCCTCCCTGCGGCTGTATTTCTGTGCTTTTTCCGCTCCATGTGTCTGGAACCGGGGAATGTGGGGGGAGCTAATCGAGCACTTCTTGTTCCCGATTACCGCTCCAAGCACTCGCCTTTGGGAAGTGGCTTACTGGATTACTCCGGCTCGGCCTCAGTGAGCGCTTCGATAAGACCGTGTGCGAAGCGCATGTAGAGAGTTTCTCCGCGATATTTGAAGATGTGCATGCTCGGGTTCTTCCGAGCCCCGATCCTCACGGCAATAGGGAGTCTATGACTCGGTTCGACGCTGGTGCGGACATTGTGAAGAGTCCCGCCTTTAGGGATGACGACTACGTGGGCAATGGGAACGGAAAGCACGGACGCAGTGCTTCGTCTTGGGTGGCGGTGCGACGTGAGCACGCGACCAGGATCTGTCGGCGGCCTTTAATCTGAGGAGGGTTTCGAATGAGGTGGGGAGGATTGAGAACCGCGTTTTTGCTTACAGCGGCTACCGCCGCATCTTTCGGCGACACGCTCGTTGTGCCCAATAATCAAGCGACCGCGTCGGGCAATTTGGCGCTATCGGTAGGTGCAAGCGCGCTGATGGAATCGGAAACAACGTGTCTTTCGGAACCGCCCGGTTACAATAGGGGATCGGACTCAACCCCGCATTCGTACGCTTGAATCATTTGCGCGCATTTTGACGGATGGTTTAGCGGCCGCACGAGAGCTTGGGAGCCCGAGCGGCAAATATCGGAGTGTATCAGAAATCGTCATGCGAATGGCCCCGTTGGACGCATCAATCTCCTCGGCCGCGACCGACTGTTTTTTGACACCTGTCAGGAAACAAGTAAATATCTCGGCGGTTGCGACGTCTCTGTTTCTAGTTCCAACGATATTTAGTCTCGCTCTCGCAGGGTGCACGCTTCATGCCGCCACCGGAGCGCTCACCTACTCCACTTATCTGGGCGGGGACGGAACCGATATCATCCACGCGATTGCGGTCGACGCCTCGAACAATGTTTATCTGACCGGTGAGACGTTCTCCTCCAATTTTCCGGTGACCGCCGGAGCCTTTCAAAAGAAACACGCCGGTGTGCCTGGAACCATGACCGGCATCTTGGCTTTTCCAAATGCCTTGCCCGATGCCTTCATCGTCAAGCTGAATGCCGCTGGACAGATCGTTTACGCTACGTATCTGGGAGGTGCGAACGCCGACGCGGGCCTCGGG
>Ga0070713_100002179_pt1 | contig 12675 bp, 13 predicted proteins | sample LARL82metaG_FD_65465 | JGI IMG/M metagenome (GOLD analysis project Ga0070713, IMG submission 65465) | Corn, switchgrass and miscanthus rhizosphere microbial communities from Kellogg Biological Station, Michigan, USA - LAR L8-2 metaG | ecosystem: Host-associated > Plants > Roots > Rhizosphere ... | reverse complement strand
GAGGAACGGAGCGACGAGGAACCAGCAGTTCTCTTACATCACCGGTTCAGCAAGGGGAGCAGGTTCCTCGTCGTTCCACTGCGGTGCACTTCTCGGAATGACATCTCAAGGGTGTTGAAACAGTCTCATCGTCAACCCGCGGATTGGGTCAGCAGGCGTCTATAGAAGCTTAGCGCCGCATCGCCTTGCTGCAGAATTCGCTCCCGCTGCAAATTCCCGAAACTTTCGCCGGGATCGAAGCGCCTCTCATGTTCAGCAATGATCAGCCCGTCCTTGGCAAGCTCTGAGCGTGCCAAAGATTCAAGTGTGCCCCGATATTCGTTTTCCAGCCGGTAAGGCGGATCAAGAAAAAGAAAGTTCGCTCGCAGGCCTCGTCGTGCGAGGTGCGGAATTGCCTGGGAAACTTCCTCTCGAACAACCTCGATTCCCGCCGTGACCTTCAGTGATTTCAGGTTCTCTCGAATGACGCCTGCCGCCCGTTGGGACTGCTCCACGAAGTACACCATCGATGCACCCCGGCTCAACGCCTCAATTCCCACCGCGCCGGTTCCCGCAAAGAGGTCTACCCACACCGATCCTTCCAGAGCTTGCGGATTGCCTGCCGTCAGCACGTTGAAGAGCGTTTCGCGCAGCCGGTCAGAAGTCGGCCGAACGTCCAGGCCGCGAGTCGAACGCAACGGCCTGCTGCGGAATTTTCCGGCGATCACTCGCATATTGGGTGGTCAGTGGTCGGTGCCCAGAGGAACACCTTGGCACACCGACCACTGGCCACTGCCCACTCCCTCCGCGGTCGTATAAGATTACAGTAGCGCATGAGAACATGGTCGATTCCAGCAGGCCGGATATTCGGGGTTGAAATCCGCATTCACTTTCTGTTCATCCTGATTTTCCCCTTCATTTCATTTAGCGAGCGCGCGGTGCATTCGAATGCGACTCCCGGACGCGTCGCTGCTCTGGCCGCGATCATTCTCGGAAGCGTACTGATTCACGAGATTGGCCACGCTCTTGCCGAGAAACTTTCTGGAGCGCCTCGGCGGGCGGTGGTGTTGTTTCCGGTCGGCGGGGTGACGGTCTTCGACGAAGCGCAGCCGGAAGTCTCGCCCAACTGGAACAGGGAAGCGCGCATCGCTCTCGCTGGTCCCATTACAACTCTGGCGGTAGCCGGGATTGCGGCCATCGTGGCGCGGCTTGCTGTGCCGCAAGCGCCGCTTTGGCCAGACCTCCAATTGAGCGCCCTGAATCTTCCCCACGCGGTGGTGTGGACCAATTTATGGCTTGCGGCGATCAACCTTCTGCCTGCTTACCCGCTCGACGGTGGCCATGTGCTGCAGGCCTACTTCGCGCGTAGCGCCGAGCCCGCAGCCGCGACTCGTCATGCCTTGAGCATTGGACGTGGCTTCGCTGCCATGTTCTTTTTAGCGGGTATTTGGAGTACATGGTTTCTCCTGATCGGCGCGTTTCTCTTCTATGCCGCACACATGGAAGAGCGTTCCGCTGTCTTCCATTCCGTTCTCGAGACGGTGCGCCTGGAAGACATCATGCTGACCGACTTCGCTACGCTCTCGCCCGCCGACACGCTGGAGGACGCCCTGGACAAAGCCGTGCACTGCCTGCAGGACGATTTCCCCGTGATCCGCGGCGCCGACATGGTGGGTGTGGTTTCAAAGCAGAAGATTCTGCAAACACTTCGCAGCGAGGGCAATGGCTATGTGCAGGCTGTGATGAGCCGCATTTTTGACGTTGCACCGAAGTCGGAGACGCTGGCGGCGGCATTTCGCAAACTCAGCGCCCGCAACGCAAGTATCCTTCCGGTTGTAGACGAGCAGCAGTTGGTGGGAATCGTAACCCTGCAGAACCTCATGCACTCAATGGCGTTGCTTGCGGAAACTCGCAAGCTGCGTAATGCAGCGCTGGAACCCTGATCAGAACTTCACGACAAGACCAACCGAGGGTTCCGCCATGTGCCCGCGAGTCCCGGTAAAAAACCGGTTGGAAGCGCCGAAATCGGGGTTGCGAAAAATAAGCCCGCGATATTGCAGGCGCAAGGACAGCAATTTCCAGAGGTGGTAATCTGTCCCGCCGCCGTAAAGGAACGCCAAAGTGGTGGCCGAACGTGCCCCCAGGTTCTGTTGGATAGTGTCGATGTAAGTATTTCCGACACCGAATCTCAAACCGCCGCCGCCTGCCAGCAGAAACGGCTGGAAGCGCTGGCTTTGCCAGGGTGTAAACACGTACGCTGCACTGAATTCACCGATGCCGGTGACGACTCGATACGTGTCAGGGGGGACCGAAAAAATCTGGGAATTTCGCGTGTGCCCTAGATTGACCTCGACCGCGTGATGCTTCGCGAAGTGATATCGCGCGCTGCCAATGAATGCGACGGAGGTGGTGGGGCTATTGGTAACGCCGCCGCTCGCCGACTCGGTGGTCTTGCTGAAGACCCCCGCGCCGGAAATCGCGAGGTCAATTCCTCTTTGAGCGTTTGCGGCCGTGGCAGCAGTTGCAAGAAGCACTGCCACGGCCACGATCTGTCCTATCTTCATCCTCTCCCTTTCGAGACGACTCTTACTGCGGAAGGTGTACGGCCTTCGCCTGCTGCACCGCGGGGATGCCCTTCAGTTCGCTTACGACTGCCTCAGGAACGGAGCCATCCACCTGCACAACCGCAATGGCCTCCCGTGGGGTTCCAGCAGTTGGCTCTTCCGCACGCCGCCCCAGCGAGAAATTGGCGATGTTGATGCCGTGTTTCCCGAGCACGGTACCGACTTTGCCGATTACACCGGGAACGTCCTGGTTCCGCATGTAAATCAGGTTTTGCTCGAGCGGGGCTTCCGCGTCAATACCGTCCACGTGCAAAATCCGCGGCGTTTCTCCGCGCAGCATTGCCCCCTTCACGACATGGCTGCCCTTATGCGTCTTCAGAGTAATGGAAATCACGCTTCCAGCACCGCCCGTGGATGCTTTCGGCTTCTTTTCTTCTTGAACTGGAATGCCACGGTCGGCCGCGAGGCTAACCGCGTTCACAAGATTTACTTTTTCTTCTCCAGCGACGCTCAGGATCCCTTTCACCACGGCGTTACGGATCAACTCCGTCTTCCATTCGGTGATGTGCCCGGTGTAGCTGATAGAAATGGATTCGAGCCCGCTCTCGCTGATTTGGGCCACGAATGATCCCAGGCGTTCCGCTAGCGTGACGTACGGTTTCAGCAGCAGGTATTCTTCGTGCGTCACCGAGGGAACATTGACCGAGTTCTGAATGACGCCGTGTTTCAGGTACTCCTTTACCTGCATTGCGATCTGCTGGCCAACATTTTCCTGCGCCTCGTTGGTCGAGCCAGCGATATGCGGAGTCAGAATCACGTTCTCGAGTTTTTGGAGGGGCGATTCCTTCAGCGGTTCTTTCGGGAAAACGTCGAGAGCGGCTGCCGCAACCTGCCCATCCTGTAACGCGGCAACGATGGCGGCTTCCTCGATCAGTTCGCCGCGCGCGCAGTTCACAATGCGAACGCCCTTCTTCATCTTCTTCAAAGACTCGGCATTGATCATGTTGTGCGTTTGCGGGGTCAGTCCGACGTGAAGGCTCAGGTAGTCTGATGCGGCGAATACCTCATCCAGTGACCCGAGCTTGATGTCGTTGTCCTTAGCCATTTGCGCCGACACGAACGGATCGTGCGCAATGATTTCCATTCCAAAGGCGCGCGCGCGCTTGGCAGTTTCCACGCCGATCTTGCCCAGACCCACAATACCGAGAGTCTTGCCGCGCAGTTCGGTACCTTGAAGCGCCTTCTTCTCCCACTTGCCCTCATGCATGCCCTGGTTGGCTTTGGGAAGGAAACGGGCCATCGAGATCATGAGGCCAATGGTGTGCTCCGCAACCGCAACGGCGTTTCCGCCAGGCGTATTCATGACCGCAATGCCCTTGCGCGTGGCGGGCTCCATCTCGATGTTGTCGACGCCGACGCCTGCGCGGCCGATTACACGAAGTTTGTTCGCGCCGGCCAGAAGGGCGGCATTGACCTGAACTGCCGAACGCACCAGCAACGCGTCCGCATCCTGTAACTCATTGGGAAGATTGCCATTGATTTGGTCAGGAGTAACCACCGTCCACCCGGGCTCGCGCAGCAGGTTGATGGCGGAGGAGGACATTTTCTCAGCAACGATGATCTTCATATATGAATTCCTTTGACAAGAAAGTGACAGATTCCGGACACCCTGTTTCGACCATTTTCCTAAACTTTGGACAAATCCTGTCGGACGGAGAAACCTATGAAATTACTGCTTGTTCTACTGCTGTGCGCTGCAGGCGTCGGGTGCGGTTACGGATCCCATAGCTCCACCCCGCCCACCCCTGCGTCTACACCAACCATCACGCAATTCACGCCTCCTAGCGTTCTGGCCGGCAGCAGTTCGTTCTCACTCGAAGTTGATGGAACGAATTTCGCAACCAATGCCGTCGTGAACTTCAACAATGCCAAAATGACCACGACGTTTGTTTCCGCAAGCAAGCTCATGGCAGCGATTCCCGGCAGCGCTATCGCGACCAAAGCAACGGTACCGGTTACGGTGACGAACCAGGCGACCCAAGGAGGCATATACGGTGGCGGTACGACCGCCGTTACCTCGCAATCGATGCCCTTCGACATTCAATAGCGAAAGAGGCGGCTTTCGCCGCCTCGCGCTAGTTCTTGCCGCCTGATACTCCCGCCAACTCCCGCGTGCGGCTGCGCGCGAACACCTCCTGCGCAGCGCGTACCGCCGTTCCATACTGCACCGGCTTATCTGTGACTGTTGCCAGAACATGCTCGAGCGCAGCCAGAATGCCGATCGTGTCCAGGAAATCGTAGTAGCCGATGTGGGCAATGCGGAACAGCTTGCCCTTCATGTCGCCCTGGCCGTTTGCTACGACCGCGGAGAACGACTCGCGGAATTCTTTCACGATCTTTCCGGAATCGAGGCCCGCCGGCGAAACCACCGGAGTGAGCGCAGCACCCGGGCTCGAAGTGAACAGCTTCATGCCGAGTGCAGCAACCCCTGCGCGGGTCATCTCCGCCGCGAGTTCGGCGTTGTCGACGAGTGCCTTGCGACCCGCTGCCAGATCGCCACCACCCATCTGGCGAATGAAGTCAAGCGCCGCGCCAAGTCCCGCCCAGAGCGAAGTCGCCGGCGTGAACGCCGTCTCGCCCTTGGCATTCGACTTCCGCTCCTTGCGGAAATCGAAGTAGTAGCGCGGATTCTTGGTCGAATCCATACGCTTCCACGCGCGCTCGCTGATCGCGCAATACGCCAGTCCCGGAGGAATCATCAACGCCTTCTGCGAGCCGCCGATGATCACATCGATGCCCCAGCCGTCGACGTCGAGGTGGGTGGTTCCGAGACCGGTGATCGCGTCAACCACGAACAGTGTGTCATCACCATTCGCGCGGACCAACTTTGCGATCCCTTGGACATCGTGACGCGTGCCGGTAGAACTCTCGGTTGCCTGTACGTATACCGCCTTCGTTTCCGGCGTGAGCTTCGCTTTCACTTCATCCAACGAGAATGTTTCGCCGTAAGGTTTCTCCACCAGGTCGACATGGCATCCATAAGCCTTGGCAAGATCGCGCCAGCGCTCGCCGAACTTTCCCGCCGTTAGGACGAGCACGCGGTCGCCCGGCGAAGTCAGATTCGCAACCGATCCTTCCATGGCTCCGGTGCCTGAGGAGGCGATTACCAGCACATCATTCGACGTGCCGATGAAGTCCTTCATGTCGGTGAGCACGCGGGTAAACAACGCCTTGAAATCAGCCGTACGGTGATGGGCAGCGAAGGCCGCCATCGCGTTCTGCGCCGCGGGCAGAAGCGGGGTGGGGCCCGGTGTGAAGAGACGGTTTTTTAGCAACATGGCAAGTAGTCCTCTGAGATGAATTCAGGAATAACGGGAAGTACGTAATAGTGTAACGCGGAACCGGCGCCGACTGTGTCACAGGTTCCATTCGCATCTGCGATGGATGACATCAGGAAAAACGATACGACGGCAAGCAGTCGGCACGTAAGTGCGCAGCTGCGATGAGGATCCTGATTTCTGGTGGATCTGCTGCTAAGAATCTTAACTACTTGGCTAATTCCTTCAGCGATTCCTGGTATGGCGCGCGCGCGATCCCGCGCTCCGTGACGATGGCGGTGACGTATTTCGCCGGAGTTACATCGAATGCAGGATTCTCGATGGAAACGCCTTCCGGTGTGACAAGCTTGCCTGCGAAATGCGTGACTTCCGCAGCACTGCGCTGCTCGATGGGAATCTTGCTGCCGTCCGGTGTTTCGAGGTCGACAGTCGAGATCGGAGCAGCGACGTAGAAGGGAATGCCATGTTCCTTGGCGAGGACTGCAACCGTGTAGGTGCCGATCTTGTTGGCCACGTCGCCATTGGCGGCAATGCGATCCGCGCCGACGATGACTGCGCCAATCTTTCCTTGCCGCATCATGGCACCGGACATGTTGTCGGAAATGACGGTGGTTGGAATGCCGTCTTTCACCAGTTCCCACGCAGTCAGGCGTGCGCCTTGCAGGAATGGGCGCGTCTCGTCAGCATAGACTTGAATCTTCTTTCCCGCTTCCACCGCGGCGCGAATCACTCCCAGAGCGGTACCGTAGCCTGCGGTTGCTAACGCCCCTGCATTGCAGTGCGTCAGAACGCCGCCGCTCGCAGGCATCAACGCGGCGCCATGCTTGCCCATCGCCTGGTTGATGGCGATGTCTTCAGCGTGCATGCGCTTGGCTTCTTCGATGAGCGTCTGCTTGATCTGCGCGATGGGGCGCATGCGAATGGGTTCAAACTTCTGCTGCATGCGCTTGATCGCCCAGAAAAGATTGACCGCGGTCGGGCGCGTCTTGCCTATTACTTCGCAAATCTGGTCGAAATCGCGCTTCAGATCGCCAACGTTTTCGGCTTTCGAGTTCTTCACGCCGAGTGCGATGCCCATGGCGGCCGAAACTCCAATGGCGGGCGCGCCGCGCACCACCATATTGCGGATTACGTCCGCGACTTCCTGGTAGGTAGTGCAATTGACGTAGATTTCTTCCGTGGGCAGCTTCGTCTGATCGATGAAGCGTACGCCCTGGTCAGTCCATTCGAGTGTTTGGATCATAGGAATTGAATCATTGAGGGATTGAATCATTCTCTTAAACGAGATTTCGTCAGATATCCCGCCAAATCCTCGTACGCACTCCACCCCAAAAAGTCACCGGGAAGGGCACGGCTTCAGCCGTGCCCTTCAGCTGGCCAGTAAATATGGGCTTTAGCCCCTGAGGACGACTTCAAAACCGAAGATCTAGCTTACCGAATAATCGGCACTTGCGGTGCCGCACTCCGCGGCAGCACTCCGCGCAGCCGCGGATCGTCGGCCACCTCAATTGCACGCTTGTACGGCTTAAACCCGCACTTCACGTAAAAGGGAAGCGCGACCGGACTGTCGAGGGTACAGGTGTGTACCCACACCCGCGAAGTCGAGTCGGTCCAGGCGCGGTCGAGCAGTGCGTCCATGAACGGCCGCCCGAGGTAATTGCCAAGCGCCTCGCGATACAGCCCGAAAAAAGAGATCTCCACCTGGCCCGTTCGCGAGCGGTCAAGTTCCGCCAAGCCTATTTCGACACCGTCTCCTTGAGCAATGAACAACTCAGTGGTGGGGGCGTGGAGCACGGCCGAGAGTTCGGCGTCACTCATTTCGAGTCGACTCCACCACAGCCAGTGCTCACCCGCACGGCGAAAAATGGCTCGATACCACTCAAGATCCGGGTTTTTTATTTCGCGCAGTCTAACCGAGGATGCTTTTATCTCGGCCGGACGCTCCAGCATCTCCAGATAGGTCACGACTGCGGCAATCTTTCCTGGTGCGAGATCGGTATAGCCGTCAGGAATCATCGGGTTTACCTGACGGCTGATGGCTGACGGCTGATGGCTAGGTGCTCTCTCTTCACATCGCTCGCCGTGAATACCGCCACAAACGGTGCTGGCGCCGCCGCCTGCTCGACTGCGGGGCGCCCTTGCGCTTCCTCGCGCTCTACCAGGCACATCACGCCAGCGATCTCGAAACCGAACTCGCGGGCCGCTTCGATGGCCTGAATTGTCGATGACCCAGTCGTGCACACGTCATCTACGATGACGACGCGCGCGCCTTTCTCACGGAAGCCTTCGATTCGTTGACCGGTACCGTGTTGTTTCTCGGCTTTGCGCACCAGGAACGCGTGAATATTCCCGCTGACTACCGCGACGGCAACCGCCAGCGGATCGGCGCCCATGGTAAGTCCGCCAATGGCCGCGGGGTTCCATCCCCGAGCGCGGATCTCCTCAAGAAGGACTTCTCCCGTGAGCTTTGCACCGCGCGCGTCCAGCGTCGTGATGCGGCAGTCTATGTAGTAGTCGCTGGTGCGTCCCGAGGCGAGTTTGAATTCGCCCAGGCGAAAAGATTTGGTCGCGAGCAGGCGAAGCAATTCCTGGCGGGCTGTTGGCATGAATGACTAAGATAGCAGCAAACCAAGGGCGTTAGGTTTCCTTTGCGACCTTGGCGCACTTTGCGGTTCAAGCTTTCTACATCAAACCGCAAAGAGCGCAAAGTACCCAAAGAAAACCGGGGCTGCTAAAGGGCTGGGTGCTGCTACGCCGCAGCTTTCTGTTTCCGGCTATCCGGAAGCCTCAACAGAACCGGAATGGCGAAGAAGACTGCGGTGAACAGCATGGTGCCGACCAGATCATTCTGAAAGAAGGGAACACCGAGGCTGTATGAGGACATCAGTCCCGCGAACGTCTTCGGGTACATCGGGAACGCCGCCCAGGCTGCGAAGTTGCTGATCAAGAAGAAGGAGATTGGGCTGGCGAGCGCTGCCAGGCCGATCCACAGTGGCTTCTCGTGATTTCGCAGCCGGGTTCCGAGCAACACGATCGCCGCATACCACGCCCAACTCACGAGTTGGCTGACGTCAACAGGATAGTGATAGACGAACTTGCTCAGGATAACGTCCGACATTGCCAGTAATCCGACCGGGATCCATAGCTGGCGACGTGAGCCGTGCGCACCAAAAAACAGCAAGCTTGCAGCGACAGGCGTGAAATGGAAAGGGTAGGAATGCCAGTACGGGATCGCCAACCGCACCGCGAACGCCAAAAGCACGAACAGGTAAGCCAGCATACGATTCACCTCGGAAACATCGATTGTCGGAGGTACAACGGAATCCGTCAAGTATGTCGCCGCGACCTCCAGCCTTTCTTATGGCTTCTGTTCTCGATTCCCAAATCCTTCGTGCACGACCTGTAGGTTCTGGTTCAACTCAACCCAGCCCGAGAGCGTAATTCTTCCCCGGAACTGCGGATAGTCGAAGCGCAAATCTCGGAATCGAACGATGTCGTCGTCACCTTCTGTGCTGGTCACGAGCAGTGGGTATCGTGCCCAGTCGAGATACACCTGACCCAAGTACGTTTTCTTTGCGGCTAAAATCACCGGAGTCTCTGGTGCTTTCGAGTAAAACTCCAGCAGATCGTGGTTCAGCACTCCAGTTCGTGAATCGATGTCCGTATCGGCGAAAAACATCGGCATCTCGGCGACGGTGAACCAGTGCGTCAAGGACCACGGATAAGGGTAGACCGAAGCTCGCCACGGCGTCTCTGGGGGCTTGGATCCTGAATCGAAAGCGACGCCACTCACGGCATGGAGCGCCTCGCGGTGTTCATAGTCTCGCACCGCGTACAGAATTGCCACGCACACCAGCGCAAGCACCGCCGCTACCTGCCCGCGCGGCGGACGCTGGTGGCGCGAGAAAATTGCCGGCAGCACCAGGCCCGCGATCAGGATGATATAGAGCGCCGGTTCGACGATGAACACGATGTCCCACGAGTACCACTTCTCCCAAAACGGCCAGAACGGGCGCACGCCGTAGTTGTTGGTGAAGTCGAGCAGGATGTGACTCAGCCCCGCAATGTACGCGAAAACGAAAAGCAATCCCCATCGCGGTGGCAAGTTGGGGATGTTGGTTCGACGGCCACGCAGTCGCCACACCAGGTACATGAATCCTGTGACAACTCCAGCCACCAACAACAGCCCGACGAAAGAGTGTGTAAATCCGCGATGGTGTGCGAATCCAAAGACGGGGCCCTTGAACCTGGAGAAGACGTCGAGGTCTGGTGCCTCAGCGGCTAGTGTCATGGTCGCCGTCGCGAGCGCTGTCTTGCGATTGAACCCGGCCCGGCCCAGCACCGCGCCGGTGAGGAAATGCGTGATCGGCTCCAAGTAACTTTTGTAGCACAGATGCGAAGCTGTTGGCCGTCTAGAGTCCCACGTCGTCGGTCGCACGTCGCACGCAAAGAAACATCCCGTGCGACGTACGACGTGGGGCGCACGACGGAAATCATCTCAACAAAGATGGATGATCGTTCGGTACCAGCACGGTCAGAGAGTTCGGCACAACCGACAACGTGATCGGCAGGCGACCCAGCAACTCGCCGTCGGCTTCCACGTAGATGTTTTCAGGCTTCTCGTTCGCGATAGCGCGGCAGGTGACTTGGTCGGCATATTTCAGTTCGATGCCCGGCACTCCGCTCGATAGCCCCAGAATTCCACGAAAAACATACGCAACGTATTTTGCACGGCTGGCGGTCCGGCACAGGACTAGCCGCAAATCGTTTCTTGCCAGCGAGGCGCCCGGCGCCAGTTCTCGCAGCACACCGCCGAAATAGTTAATCCGAACTGCCAACATTTCCGAGAGCCTGGTCTCGGCCGTGGGGCCGCTGCCATTACTCGAAAACTCGGCTTCGAAGAAGCGCATGCGATGCGTCCACCAAAGGTGCCACGCCTTCGAGTAGTACGCCGTCATGCCCATGCGGTCTTTCATCAGGCGGTTGAGCTTGTAGAAAAGGTGAGCGTCGAGTCCTACGCCGGCCGCGACGGTGAAGAAGCGGGAACTCGGAATCGCGTTGAAGTCGCGATACTGAATCTGTCCCACTGCGATTCTCTTCGGGACCGCCGTCAAAAGTGCCCGGGCAGCAGCTTCGGGATTCATGGGTAGGCGCAAGTCATGCGCCATGGCGTTAGCCGTTCCCAGCGGGATAATCCCTAGAGCAGCATCGCGCCCGGCTATCCCTTGAAGCACGTCGTGAACCGTTCCATCGCCGCCGCAAGCGATAATTGTGTCAAAGCCTTCGCGGATAGCCATCCGTACCTGCGCAGCCGCATCGGAAGCAGCGCGAGTTGGCTCCGCTTCGACCTGTACGCCGGCAGCCCGGAGCACTGCCGCCGCGCGCTCCACATCCTGGACCCTGTGCTTGCGCCTTCTTCCTGACAGGGGGTTGTAGAAGAGCGCGGCTCGTTGCATGGGATATGGATTCTGTCTGGCAGAAAAAAGCTGCTCAGGCCAGCGAAACACCGCCATTTTAGCGGACGTTGGCAGGATACAAGCCGCAGGTTAATGGGCGATGAATTCCGACGGCAGAGGTGCCCTCTTTTGCAGCATGCGTAAGATCCAGTACCCCGCCATCGCCGCAGCAAGGTGCTTCAGTGTGTGACCGCTCACGATGTGGCCAAGGGAGTAAATTCTGCGATCCAACGTCTCGAAAATCTTGGCCAGCGCGTAAAGCGCAAACACGACCAGGAAATCCCGATTCCGCGTATATCGAGGCCTGAGGGTGGGGGCGATTAGTAAAACCAGGACCGAGTAGATCTGTAACGCCGCGTACCAGCGGAGATCGCCGTGTCCGTGGACTTCGCTGTAATACCACTGCATAACCGTGCCGACGCTGAAGAGCACCAGGAAGGGAAGAAGCTTAATCCCGAATTCAACATCAATTCTTTCCGTAATCACCGCCGCCACGAACCCGGCAAACATGATGGACATCGGCAGGCGGTCCCAAACCAGCGTCGCATTCGACGGCGCGAAGTGGTACCACGCCGATCCAAAACAAGTGAGAAAAAGCCCGATGAACAGTACGAGATAGGGCCAGCGTTCGCGCGGGTTAATGAATGCCTGGTTTCGCTCGCCGGTGCCGGGGAAGAGGAAAACCATTCCCCAAAGTGCGATCACCGCGAACGGCAGGTTCGATGCGACGTTCCAGAAATTGGGAAGACCTAACACTGGCCGCTTATCAGCGAAGTCGTGGTACGAGGCTGGCTGCCCCATAGCAAGAGGATGCTCGATCTGCAGCCGCAGCATGAGCAGGCCAATACCGACGGCTAGGCCGAGTAACAGAGCCGCGCCATTCTTCGGAGAGAGCAGGTCATACCTCCCTATGACCTTCAGGGACGTTCTAACAACCAAGAAAAATCTTTACCACAGAGAACACAGAGTCTCACAGAGGCAAATCACACAGAGGAACACAAAACAGCTGACCACAATCGGGAACAGCCCTGCACTCGTGGCATTCCTCTGTGCGTTCCTTTGTGTACTTTCGTGTCCTTTCTGGTAAAGATTTTCAGGTTTTTCGGGATCATCCCAGAAGCTTCGCCGCTTCCTTCGCGTAATACGTCAGAATGATGCTTGCCCCGGCCCGGCGGATCGAGATCAGCGATTCCATCATCACGCGCTCGCGGTCGATCCAGTTGTTACGCGCGGCGGCCTCGATCATCGCGTACTCACCGGAAACCTGATAAGCGGCCAGCGGAAGGTCAAATCGCTCTCGCGCGGCGGCGATTACGTCAAGATACGGCATGGCCGGCT
>Ga0070713_100002173_pt1 | contig 12693 bp, 12 predicted proteins | sample LARL82metaG_FD_65465 | JGI IMG/M metagenome (GOLD analysis project Ga0070713, IMG submission 65465) | Corn, switchgrass and miscanthus rhizosphere microbial communities from Kellogg Biological Station, Michigan, USA - LAR L8-2 metaG | ecosystem: Host-associated > Plants > Roots > Rhizosphere ... | reverse complement strand
GGTGGCCGGCGACTCGGTAAGCACTGTGCGTCCGCGAATGCGGACTCCGAGCGCCAGCGAGGTGGCCGTATGAGCGTCGCCGTCCGCGTCATCCCCTGCCTTGACGTGGACGCGGGCCGGGTGGTCAAGGGAGTGAACTTCGAGAACCTGCGAGACGCCGGCGACCCGGTGGAACTCGCCGCCCGGTACGACACGGAAGGCGCCGACGAGCTCACCTTCCTCGACATCACCGCCTCGAGCGGCGGCAGGCAGACCATGTACGACGTGGTCCGCCGCACCGCCGAGCAGGTGTTCATCCCGCTCACCGTCGGCGGCGGCGTCCGGTCGGTCGGTGATATCGACGCGCTGCTGCGGGCGGGCGCCGACAAGGTGTCGCTGAACACCGCCGCGATCGCCCGCCCGGAACTGCTCGGCGAGTCCGCCAGGCAGTTCGGCGCGCAGTGCGTGGTGCTGTCGGTGGACGCCAGGCGGGTCAAACCCGGCAGCCCGCCGACCCCGAGCGGCTTCGAGGTCACCACGCACGGCGGCCGGACCGGCACCGGCATCGACGCCGTGGACTGGGCCCGCCGCGGCACCGAACTCGGCGCGGGCGAGATCCTGCTCAACTCGATGGACGCGGACGGCACCGAGGCGGGCTTCGACCTGGAGCTGATCCGCCTGGTCAGGGAGGCGGTCTCGGTCCCGGTCATCGCCAGCGGCGGCGCGGGCGCGGTCGCCCACTTCGCGCCCGCCGTGGAAGCGGGCGCGGACGCGGTGCTCGCCGCCAGCGTCTTCCACTTCGGCGCGCTGCGCGTCGGCGAGGTCAAGCGGGCGCTGCGGGATTGCGGCTACCCGGTCCGGTGAGAGCCTGCGCTCACCACCACTGCAGGACCAAGGGGAGGGCCACCGTGCCATGGCCGATCTCCGCCCCGTCCCACACGGTGAAGCGCTGCCCTGGCCGGAAGTAGCTGCGCGCGTCGTCGTCGGGCACGGAGATGATGACCGGGGCGCCCTTGTCGCCGGGCCGCAGCGGGCGGTCGTCGTCGGCGTAGAACACCGCGGGGAAGATCTGGTGCTGCGTGGGCCGCTCGGCCGACGGCGCGCGCACCAGGAGGCCGGTCGCACCGCTCAGGTACCTTTTCCCTGGCGGCGCGGTGTCCAGGGTGACCAGGGCAGAGAACTTGAAGCGGCGCCAGGTGCCGGTCACCGCGCGCCGCACCGCGGGCCCGGGCAGGGTATCCGCGCGTGGCCGCGGCACGCTCAGCGCGTGGCCGGCCGCCTCCGGGTCGAAGTCGGGGCGCGTCTCGTAGATCGGGTCCCGCAGTGCCTTGGTGCCGTGGCACTCCGGGCACTCGATGTTCCCGCTGACCGGGACCTCGCACGGGACGCCGTGCTCGCGGTAGAAGGACCGGACGTCGCCGTTCTCGTCGACGTTCTGGCTGACCTCATAGCTCTCGAACCACTGGCCAGCGCATCGTGCACAGGTGAATAGATAATATTCGATAGAGTTTTCGATAATCACCCCGGACTCCGATCCCTGGTGGCGCCGCTACTGCTCCTAGTCTTGCCCCCTGCGGGCAACCCTAGTCAAGGTGAACGGCACCCGAACCGGGGCCGGCGCTGCGGTGTCGCCAGCCGGGACGGCCCTCGCCGCGCCCGCTGGCTCCGGCCGCTACCGTCCGGAGCCGCGACCCCTGGCTCCGTTAAAGGCCGAGGTAGATGGACCGGACCCGGGCGTTGCGGCTCAGCTCGGCGGCGGTGCCGGACAGCGCGACCTCGCCGTTCTCGAGCACCAGGCAGTCAGTGGTGGTCTCGAACGTGAGCATGGCGTTCTGCTCGACCAGCAGCAGGCTCAGGCCCTCGTCCCGCAGCCGGCGCAGGGTCTCGCCGATGACCTCGACGAGCTTGGGCGACAGGCCCATGGACGGCTCGTCGAGCAGCAGCAACGCCGGCCTGGCCATCAGCGCCCGCCCGATGGCGAGCATCTGCTGCTGCCCGCCGGACAGCGCGCCCGCTAGCCGGCCGCGCATCGCGCCGAGCACGGGAAACAGGTCGTAGACCGTAGCGAGGGTGTCCCTGGTGCCGGCGTCCCAGCGGCGTGCGTAGGCGCCGAGCAGCAGGTTCTTCTCCACGCTCAGCCCGGGGAAGACGTGCCGCCCCTCCGGCACGTAGCCGACACCGAGGCGCACCATGTCACGAGCGGGCACCTTCGACAGGTCGCGGTCGCCGAAGCGCAGCTCGCCCTCCGCGCGCGGTACCAGCCCCATCAGGGCACGCAGGGTGGAGGTCTTGCCTGCTCCGTTGGCACCGATCAGGCCGACCGACTGGCCCGGCGCGACCGTGAAGCTGACCGACCTGACCGCCCAGACGCCGCCGTACCTGACGGCGAGGTTGCTGACCGTCAGCGCCACGCCCGTGCCGGGTCCGCCGCCCGCTGGCGCTTGGTCTCGCGCCGGCCGGTGACCGTTCACTGCGATGCCTCCGATGCCCTTGTGTCCGGGGCGGCTGTGTCCGGGGCGGCGGACTTGCCCAGGTAAGCCTCGAGGACGGCCGGGTCGCGGGAGACCCGGTCCGGCGGGCCCTCGGCGATCACCGATCCGCTGTCAAGCACGATGACCCGCTCGCACAGCGACATCACCAGGCCCATGTTGTGCTCGATCAGCACGACGGTGACGCCGCTGTCCCTGATGGACCGGACGATCGCGGCGAGTTGCGACCGCTCCTCCCCGTTCAGCCCGGCGGCCGGCTCGTCGAGCAGCAGGAGCCGCGGCGAGCTCGCGATCGCCCGGGCCAGCTCAAGCCGCCGCTGGATGCCGTAGGGCAGCGTTCCCGGCAGCGCCCCGGCGAACTGGGCCAGGCCGAAGCCGGCCAGCAGCTCGGCCGCCCGCCGCTTGAGCCTGCGGTCGTACCTCCAGACGCCGGCCGGGTGGCACAGGTACCGCCAGCTCCACCAGGTGCGGGTGCGGTCGAGCGAGACGAGCATGTTGTCGGCCACCGTCAGGTTGCCGAACAGCCGCAGGTGCTGGAACGTGCGCGCCACGCCGAGCCTGCTGACCTGACTGGGCCGGGCGCCGGAGATCGGCCGGCCGCTCAGCGCGATGCTGCCGCCGTGCGGCCGGTAGAAGCCGCTGATCACGTTGAACAAGGTGGTCTTGCCTGAGCCGTTGGGGCCGACGATGCCGAGGATCTCGCCGGCCCGGACGGTCAGCGAGACGTCGTCGAGTGCCGTCAGGCCGCGGAACCTGCGCGCCAGGTGGGATACCTCGAGCAGGGTCTCGCCCGGTGTCCCCGCGGGCGCCGCCGCGGGCAGCGGCTGGAATGGCTCGAGCACGGCGCTCGTCCCGGTGTGCCCGCGCCATCGCCGGTACCGGGCGGCGAGCCGCCCGGGAATCCCGACCAGGCCGGCCGGGGCGAACACCACGACGAGCACGACCACGAGGCCGTAGCCGAGCTGCGCGTAGGCGGCGAGGTTGATCAGCTCCTGCTGGACGATGGTCAGCGCCACCGCGCCGATGACGCAGCCGGCCAGGGACCGCCTTCCGCCGATGATGACCATGGCGAGCAGCAGGAACATGTCGGCGATGCTGAACGTCTCCGGGGCGATGTAGCCGATCATCCCGGCGTAAAGCACGCCGGCCGCGCCGCCGTACACGCTGGCGAGGACGAAGGCGATCATCCGCAGCTGCCGGATCCCGGTTCCCGCGGCGCCGGCCGCCAGCGGGTCGTCGCGCATCGCCCGCATCCGGCGGCCGAGCGGCGTGTGCACCACGAAGAGCCCGAAGGCGAGGCCCCCGGCCAGCACGATGAGCTCCAGGTAGTAGTACAGGTACTGGCTCGACAGGTCGATGCCGAACAGCGGCGGCGCGGGGATGCCGGAGATGCCCGAGTCGCCGTTGGTGACCGGCGCGTTGGTGATCCAGTCGATGAACGCGATGGCCAGTCCGAGGGTGACGATGCCCAGGTAGTGCGACTGCACGCGCAGCGCGGGCGTGCCGACGACGATCCCGGTCAGCGCCGTCGCGATCATGGCGAGCACCGCGGCGGTCCAGAAGCCGTAGCCGTCGCGGGTGGTGAGGATTGCGGTCGTGTACGCGCCGACGCCGTAGAACGCGATCTGGGCCAGGTTGACCTGCCCGGCTATGCCCATGACGAGGCCCATGCCCACCGCGAGCAGCGCGAACAGGATCGCGACGTCGGCGACGCTGATCCAGTAGACGTTCAGCTGGTACGGCAGCAGCCACGCCGCGGCAGCGAGCACGGCGAGCCCGCCGGCCCGTGCCGACCGCGGCGTCCGCAGGGCCGTGGCCAGCGGCGCGAGCGCGGGACGCCGGCTCACGCCCGGTTCACCGTCCTCTCGCCGAAGATGCCGGTCGGCCGGATCATGACAAGCACCGTGAACACGACGAAGGTGACCAGGTCGGAGTAGCCCTGGAACTGCTGCGCGGCGAACGCGCCGATGACGCCGATGCCGAGACCACCCGCGATGGCGCCGGGGACGCTGCCGAAGCCGCCGAGGATCGCCGCGGCGAACCCGGCAATGCCGAGCGAGTCACCCATCGTCGGCGACACGTAGAGCATCGGGCCGACGAGCGATCCGGCCAGCGCGGCGAGCGCCGCGCCGATGGCGAACGAGATCGCGTTGCTCCGGCCGACGTGGATGCCGACCGCCGTGGCGGCCTCGTGGTCCATGGCGACCGCCTGCATGGCGGCGCCTTGCTTGGTGCGCTGCAGGAACAGCGTCAGCGCTGCCATGGCAAGCGTGGTAACCGCGATGACCAGGACGTTGTAGCCGGGGATCCGGACGCCGCCGACGTCGAACGGCGCCGTCTGCACCGGGGAGCTCACCCCGCGCCCGGACGAGGACCAGGTCAAGATGGCGGCCGCCTCGAGCACGGTGCCCGCCCCGATGGTGCCGATGAGCATCAGGTCGAAGTCCTTGTTCTCGAGCGGGCGCAGCACCCGCTCGATGACCAGGCCGATCGCGGCGGTAACGGCCATGGCCGTCGGCACGGCCACCGCGAACGGCAGCCGTGCCGACAGGTAGAACGTGGACGCCACGTACGCGCCGATCATCAGCACCGCGCCGTGGGCGAAGTTGACCAGGCCCATGGTGCGGTAGACCAGCGAGAAGCCAAGCGCGACGAGGGCGTAGACCGCCCCGAAGCTCAGGCCGCTGATCAGCGTCTGGAAGAAAGACTGCACTGCTTCGTCGTCTCCGGTGATGTGCTAGCTGACGGGCTTGATGACGCCGTTGGTGATGATGCCGATGGCCGTGGCGAAGATGCCCACGCCCGAGCCGTCGTAGGCGAAGTCACCGAGCAGTCCCTGGTACTTGACGGCGCGGATGGCGTTGGCGAGGTTCAGGCCGGTGCAGCCGTTGCAGACCTTGAGCGCGGCGATCATGACCTGCGCGCCGTCGTAGGCCTTGGCGCCGTGCAGCTCGGGCGCGCTGCCGTAGGCGGCGGTGTAGGCGGCGGCGAACGCCTGCGCCGCGGAGCTCGCCTGGTTGCCCAGGTACGGTGAGCTCACGATGGTGCCGTCGGCGTTGGCCGTCCCGGCCGTGGACAGGAACAGCGGCGTGCCCGCCGGAGCGCCCTCCGCGATCACCGCGGTCAGGCCGAGCGCGCGGGCCTGCTTGACGATCAGCCCCGACTGGGCCTCCTCCGCGCCGATGAACAGCACCTGCGGGTCCGCGGACCGGATGGCGGTCAGCTCAGGGGTCATGTTGGTCTGGTCCTTCGGCACCACCTTCGCCGCGACCGGGGTGATGCCGAGCGCCTTGAGCGCGCTGGTCATGGAGGACTCCTCGCCCGTGCCGTAGGAGTCGTTGTTGGTCAGCATCGCGATCTTCTTGTAGCCCTTGGCGGTGACCACGTACTTGGCGAGCGTGGAGTCATACGTGAGGCCCGTCGGGCCGTTCAGGAACAGGTAGGGGCTGTGCACGGCGATGAGGCCGACCGACTGCCCGGAGGTGATGTTCGGGATCTGCTCCGACTTGAGTATGGGGGCCATCGCGATCGTCACGGCGCTTTCCGCGGTGCCGAGCATGGCGATGTCGCCGTCGCCGGCGATCTTGCGGGCGAGCTCGGTGCCGACCGTCGGGTCGCCCTGGTCGTCGTAGAGCTTGAGCTGGATCTTGCGGCCGCCGATCCCGCCGGCCGCGTTGACCTGGTCGACCGCGAGGCTCACCCCGCGCCACTCGAACTGGCCGAGGTCGCTGGACGCACCGCTCTGCGCGTCGACCACCGCGATCTTGATCGGGCCGGCGGCCGCGCTGCCGCTCGCCCCGCCGCTGGTCCCGCTGGCCGCGGGCGCGCTGCTGCTCGCGCCGGGCGCGCTGCACGCCGCGGCGGTGAGGGCCGCCGCGGCGACTGCCGCGGCGGCACCAAAGCGGTATCTCTGCCTTCTGGACATATGCCCTCCGAGTGAAACCTCATGAGTGGGGAGATCGAGGGCACCGTGCGGTGCCCGTGATGTTCCAGCGGAGATGCCCCGGCGGGGGCACCGGGGCCGTGAATCATGAACTAACCTGATAGTTCATTATTTCAGCGCGACCGCGCGCCCTTGTAAAGACCCGTAACACAGGCAATGAACCATACGGTTCGGTCACTGTAGAATCGGCGCGTGACCGGCCCCATGACCTCCGCGGGCTCCGAGCGGCAGCGTGACCCAGAGCGCACCCGCGAGGAAATCCTGGACGTGGCGCTGAGTGAATTCGCGAGGAACGGTTACGCCGGCGCGCGCGTCGATGAGATCGCGGCGCGCACCCGGACCACGAAGCGGATGCTCTACTACTACTTCGGCAGCAAGGAGCAGCTGTACATCGCGGTGCTCGAGCGCGCGTACGCCACGGCGAGGGACGCCGAGCGGCAACTTGACGTCGATCACCTGGACCCGGTGTCGGCGATCCGCACGCTGGCCGAGCTGACGTTCGACCACCACGAGTCGCACCAGGACTTCATCAGCCTGGTAGCGATCGAGAACATCCACCGCGGCGAGTTCATCGCCAAGTCGCCGGCCCTCGCCGAGCTCAGCACGCCCGCCGTCGCGGTGATCGCGCGCATCCTCGACCGCGGGCGCGCGACCGGGGTCTTCAAGCGCCAGGTCGAGGCCATCGACGTGCACGTGATGATCAGCTCGTTCTGCTTCTTCCGCGTGTCCAACCGGCACACCTTCGGTGCCCTGTTCGGGGTGGACATGCTCGACCCGGCCCGTCGCGGCCAGTACCGGCAGATGGTCGGGGACATGGTCGTCAGCTACCTCTGCAGCGCGTAGCGCCCCGTCACCCCGCAACGCCCCGGCTCCTCAGGCGCCGTCACCGCTTTCCGTCCTTTCCGGCGTTCACCGCCTCTTGACATGGGCAAAGTCGTCATCTAATAAAGTAACGTACTAGTTCGTACATTGCTCCATCCGGCGAGAGGACGGGCAGGTGGACGTTGCCGGCGGCCTGGCGCCCGGGGTGCCGCTGCGCCACAGCATCGCGACGGTGGCGCTCGGCGGGACACTCGGCGTGAAGCTCGCCGCGGCGTCCGCGGCCGGGTTCGACGGCGTCGAGCTGTTCGAGCCGGACCTGATCGCTTCGCCGCTGGCACCGGAGGAGGTCCGGCGGCGCCTGGCCGACCTGGGCCTGGTCCTCGAGCTCTACCAGCCGCTGCGCGACATCGAGGCGGTACCGCCGGAGCTGTTCCGGCGGAGGCTGAGCCTGGTGAAAGCCAAGTTCGACCTGATGCAGCGGCTCGGCGCGCGCATGGCGCTGCTGTGCTCGAACGTCTCGCCCCAGGCGGTCGACGACGACGACCTGGCGGCGGAGCAGCTGTCCGCGGTCGCCGACGAGGCGCGGGCCCGGGGGCTGACGGTCGCCTACGAGGCCCTCGCCTGGGGAACCCATGTCAGCGACTACGCCCACGCCTGGCAGGTGGTGCGACGCGCCGGGCACCCGGCGCTCGGGGCCTGCCTGGACAGCTTCCACATCCTGGCCCGGGGCACCCCCCTGGACGAGATCGCCTCGATCCCGCCGGGCAAGCTCTTCATGCTCCAGCTGGCGGACGCGCCCCGGCTGCGCATGGACGAGCTGCAGTGGAGCCGCCACTACCGGTGCTTTCCCGGACAGGGCTCCTTCGACCTGGAGTCCTTCCTCGGCCGCGTCCTCGCGGCCGGCTACGCGGGGCCGCTGTCCCTGGAGATCTTCAACGACATCTTCCGGCAGGCGGACCCGTTCCGCACCGCGGTGGACGGCCGCCGCTCGCTGTTGTGGCTGGAGGAGCAGGTGGGTGACCGCCCGGGCGAGCCAGCCGCCGGTACGCCGGCTCGGGCCCCGGCCCGCCGGCTGCCAGACAGCGGCGGCGAGGTGCACGGCTTCGCGTTCATCGAGTTCAACGCGCCGCCCGACGCCGCGCAGGACCTGACGCGGCTGCTGGCCGGCCTTGGCCTGCGCCGGGCGGGCCAGCACCGGAGCAAGCCCGTCGAGCTGTGGGAGGCCGGCCAGGCAAGGATTCTGGTGAACAGCGGCCGCCGCACCGCCCCCGCGCAGGCGCGGTTCGCCGTGGCCGCCATCGGCCTTGACGTCAGCGGCGCCGCGGCCCTCGCGCGGCGCGCCGGCGCGCTGCGGGCGCCGCTCGTGCCGCGGCACCGGAACTGGGACGAGGCGGACCTGGTGGGCATCGAGGCGCCGGACGGCGTCGAGATCTTCCTGTGCGAGGACGGCGACGCCTGGCGCGGCGACTTCGACCCGTGCGCCGACTCATCGCCGTTCGCCGCTAAGACCCGGCTCGCCGGCATCGACCACGTGAGCTTCTCGCAGCCCCTCACCCTGTTCCACGAGAGCGTCCTGTTCTACCGGAGCCTGCTCGGCCTGGGGCCGCGCGAAAGCCATGAAATCACGTCGCCGAATGGCCTGATCAGAAGCCAGGCACTGACCGGGGGGACCCCGGCGGAGGTGGTCCGGCTGGTGCTCAACGTGCCGGTGCTCGGCGGCGGGCGAAGCGGGCCCCGCCACGGGCAGCACGTGGCGATCCGGTCGGCGGACATCGGGGAAACTGCCCGCGCCGTTTCCGCCCAGGGCCTGTCGTTGCTGCCGGTTCCCGGCAACTACTACGAGGACCTGGCCGCCAGGCTCGGGCTGGATGACGCCGCGCTCGAGGCCTACCGCCGCGGCAACGTCCTGTACGACGAGGATTCCGCCGGGCGCTCGATGCGCCACTGCTACATCGCCTCCGCCACGGGCGGCGTGCTGTTCGAGATCGTGGACCGCGAGCCCGGCTACGCGGGCTACGGCGCCGGGAATGCGCTGGTCCGCATGGCCGCCCAGGAGCCCGCGTGACGATGGTCTTGACGGCATGACGGGACAGGGCGACGGGAAGGCGGTCAGATGAAGGCGGCGGTTCTCACGCGCGTCGGTGAGGTCGTGATGACGGCGAACTGGCCGGAGCCGGCCCCGGCCCGGGGAGAGGTGGTGGTCGAGCTCACCGGCGTCGGGCTGTGCGGTTCCGACCTCGCGGTCTGGTCCGGGGGCCGCCCGGTGGACTTCCCGTGGATCATCGGGCACGAGGGGACCGGCACGATCGTGGCGGTCGGGGAGGGCGTGAGCGGGACACGGATCGGCGACCGGGTGGTCATCGAGCCGAATTACCCGTGCGGCGCGTGCGACGGCTGCCTGCGCGGCCGGACGGCGATGTGCGCGCGCCGCCAGTCCGTCGGAATCAACATCCCCGGCCTGCTCAGGGAACGGGCCGCGATCCCCGCACAGTTCGCGTGGACGGCCCCGGCAAGCCTCAGCGACCAGGACCTGGTCTGCGTCGAGCCGATGACGGTCGCCCTGCACGCCGCCCGGCTCGGCCGGGCCGTCGCCGGATCGAGCTGCCTGATCGTGGGGGCCGGGTCACAGGGCCTGCTGCTGCTCCTCGTGCTGAGCGCCATGGGCGCGGACGTCGCGGTCGTCGAACCGCACGAGGGCCGCCTGGCGATCGCCAGGAGCCTCGGCGCGCAGCCCGCCACCCGGCCCTCTTACGAGCTGGTCTTCGAGACGTCCGGTTCCGTCGGCGGCACCCAGCAGGCGCTGCGCTCCCTCGGCACCGGCGGGACGCTGGTGCTGATCGGCATCCCGCACGACGACGTCCCGCTCTCCACGGCCTCCATCGTGCGGGGTCACGCCACCGTGATGGGCTCGATCATCTACGACCACCCGCGCGACTTCAGCGACACCCTCGCCTTTATCGCAGGCAACTCGCTCGTTCCCTCGTCGATCATCCGGCGTACCTTCGGCTTCGGCGACTCGCAGGCCGCGCTGAGCTCGGCCGTCGACGTTTCCGGCAAGTCCTGGATCAAGTTCTGACCGGCCGGGCGCCTAACAGGGCGCCGTCACGCCGTGCCCGCTAGTCACCGCCCGCCGTGCCCGCGGCCGCCATCGCCGCCCCGACGATGCCCGCGTCGTTCTGCAGCGCGGCGGGTACGATCTTCGCCCGGATCCCGGACAGCAGCGGCACCCACTTCTCCGCCTCCTTGCTGATCCCGCCGCCGACGATGATCAGGTCGGGGGACAGCAGCGCCTCCACGTGCTGCAAGTACTCCGACACCCGCTCGGTCCAGTCCTTCCAGCCCCAGCCGCGGGAGACCTTGGCGTGCTCAGAAGCGCGCTTCTCCGCGTCCTTGCCCCTGACCTCGATATGCCCGAACTCGGTGTTCCGCACCAGGATCCCGTCAGTGAACAGCGCGGACCCGACCCCGGTGCCGAAGGTCAGCATCAGCACCGTGCCCTTCACCCCGACCCCGGCGCCGAACGTCATCTCCGCGACCCCCGCCGCGTCCGCGTCGTTGAGCACGGTCACCCCCGTGCCGGTCGCCTTGCCGAACAGCGCGGCGGCATCCCGGTCGATCCACGTCTTGTCCACGTTCGCCGCGGTGCGGACCGTGCCGCCCGCCACCACGCCGGGGAAGGTCGCCCCGATGACGCCCGACCAGCTGAACGCCTGCACGAGCTCGCGCACCACCTCGGTGACGGCGTCCGGCGTGGACGGCGACGGGGTGGCGATCTTCTTCCGGTCGGCGAGCAGCTTCCCGGTAGCTAGGTCCACCGGCGCGCCCTTGATCCCCGTCCCGCCGATGTCGATACCTAGTGCCTGCATGTTCATCCTTCCCACCAAGGAAGCTCACGGTCCCCCCAGGGTTTTCCCTGAGTCTTCCCTGAACCTGGTTCACCGCCGGCCCTGTCGGCGGCCAATGCGACTATTATCGAAGCTGCCAGAAGAGAAAGGGGCCTCGTTATGAACTGGGCCAAGATCGGCGCTGTCGTGATCGGCGGGATCGTCGTCTTCTTCATCCTGGACACCGTGGTCCACATGCTCCTCGGCATCCTCGGCGCACTGCTGTTCGTTGCGGTCATCGGCGGCGGCGGCTACGTCGCGTACAAGCTGGTGAGCGGCTCGCGCCGGCGCGAGATCCGCCGCGGCCGCTATTAGTCGCGGCCGGGCTTTGGCGGCCTCCTGCGGTGGGCGCGAGCCTCGTCAGGCGATGAGCTTCCCCGCCGACTGCGAGTAAACGTCAGCGCCGCCAGGCGGTGAGCTTCGCCATCGCCTCGTCTGGTCCGTCCATGGTGACATGCGCCACCCTGCCCCGGCCCATCGCCCACAGGGTCAGCTCGGCCGGGGAGCCGGTGACGGTCACCGACGGCGACGCGTTCTTCGCGACGATCAAGTCGAGCTTGCCTGGCTGGTCACCGGACGGCGGCGTCTCCCTGGCCAGCACCACGCCGGCCGGCGCCGAGCGGAGGAACAGGCGCGCGCCTTTGAGCCGCCGCCAGAGCACCTCCGACAGCCCCGCCGCCAGCGGCCGCTCGGCCCAGTCGCCGGCCGCGCGCCGCACGTCCTCGTGGTGCACGAAGTTCTCCACGGTGTTGGCCGCCTCGTCCGCGCCGGGGACCGCGAACACCGACAGCCGCGGCGGCCCGGAGCGGAACAGCTCGACGAGTTCGGGGTAGGAGTAGCGGTCAAGGAACTGCCGCTGCACCCGTGCGGTGTACCCGGCCAGCGGGCCGCCCATCACGCCGGCGGCGGCGTCCGGCCGGCGTTCCCGCAGCACCAGGTGCGCCACCAGGTCACGGGTCTGCCAGCCCTGGCAGAGCGTCGGTGCGTCCGGGCCTGTCTCCTCAAGCAGCGCAGCGAGCGCCGCCCTCTCCTCCTGCGCGTAAGTCACACGGTCATCGTAGGCGCGTTACGGTTGGGCCGGACCGCCGTCAGGTGGAGCCCGGTGGCGAAACCGCCAGCGGGCCGGACCGTAAACCGCTTGCCGGTGCGGAGCGGGCAGCCCATAGGCTGTTAGGGTGCCCCGGACCGGGGCGGCAAGCCCGATGAGGAGCCCCACGATGACAGAGGCAGTGCGCCCGTCGAACCTGGACCCCAAGATCGCGTCCCGGCTCAAGCGGGACGCCGACGGCCTGGTCCCCGCCGTCACCCAGCAGTACGACACCGGCGAGGTGCTGATGGTCGGGTGGATGGACGACGAGGCGCTGCACCGCACGCTGACCACGGGCCGGTGCACCTACTGGTCGCGCAGCCGCCAGGAGTACTGGGTCAAGGGCGACACCTCCGGGCACCAGCAGTGGGTCAAGTCGGTGGCGCTCGACTGCGACGGTGACACGGTGCTGGTCAAGGTGGACCAGGTGGGCGCCGCCTGCCACACCGGCGACCGCACCTGCTTCGACGCCGACGTGCTCGACAGCGT
>Ga0070713_100002172_pt1 | contig 12696 bp, 8 predicted proteins | sample LARL82metaG_FD_65465 | JGI IMG/M metagenome (GOLD analysis project Ga0070713, IMG submission 65465) | Corn, switchgrass and miscanthus rhizosphere microbial communities from Kellogg Biological Station, Michigan, USA - LAR L8-2 metaG | ecosystem: Host-associated > Plants > Roots > Rhizosphere ... | reverse complement strand
CAGCCACCAGCAGAGGGAGATCAAAATTGCGGCAGGTTGCAGCCACGGTCAAGCGTTTGTCCTGGTTCGCTTTTCCATACAGATACAGAATCAGCCTGCGAGGCCTGGCTCCCGGGTTACGGAAATATTCTTCCACGAACCGTCCCGTTTGCCGGTAAAGCTCATTTCCGGCGGCCGGTTCCAGTCCCATCTCGGGGGGCAAAACCATGCGCGCGAACTGCTCCAGGTGGGCATCGATTTGCCTGTGACTCAGAAGAAAACTGACAATGCGATCATCCAGCTTGACAGCACGCGAGAGCAGAGGCGGCTGGCCATCACTTCCGGAATCGCTGATCTGCAGGAGCTTGAATTTCAGCAATGCCGCATGGGGCGCGAAGGTCGTCCGGGCCGCCAGTTTTTCGTGTTCGCTGCCGCATAAAAGCCGCAGAATCAGGTCTACGCTCGGCTTCTTGCGTGTCGCGTCATCCTGCAGATAGGCATACAGCTTCTCGTACTTGCGGTCCACCTCCGGCGCCAGGCAGACCATTAGGCACTGCTCTTCAAATGCTGTGAGACCGAATATCTCGGCCAGTCGCGCCAGTGACAGATAGACGTCTTCTTTCAGGCAAGTGGCGCGGCGGGTCTGAATTTCAATCTGCAGGCTATTAATTGACTGCCGCAGTTTCTCTTGTTCGGCAGTGCCGTTGGGATCGGACGCGGCGCTCTTGGACTGTGCCAGCAAATGGTCGATCTCCGCATCCGTGATGACCAAGTCCCGGAACAGCGCGAGTGGATCCGCGGTCTGCTGGCGTGGTTGCTTCAGCACTTCCAGTTGGAGGCGCAGATCAAGGCAACGCAGCTCATCCCTGAAATGGTCCAAGCTGTCCGCATAAGTAACCGAATCCAAGGGTACATCCTGTCGGGCTGCCCTTGACATATGATCACCTTATAGAAGCTGAGTTGAAAGATGGCCCACTGCCCGGTTAAAAGAAAAAGTCGTTCTCCGGTTATGGAGAGTGAATGAACGCCCCGACCATCGCATGAGCCCGTGTTCGATTGAGGTTACACGCTTGAGCGAGGTGTGAAGGTTACTCCAAGGCGTGAGCCGCTGTCAATTGTTTCTGGATTTTGGTAGTGTCCTGCCACTAATGCCACTAATATGACACTACGAGTTTTTAGCAATAGCCAGAACTGCTTATTCTTAAGCCCCAGCTCAACCAATCTTGTTCCAAGCGAACCTTAAAGTTTTCTCATAGTTGAACATACTTGAATGCCAAGACGAGAGAGCTGCTGCCACTACGACTTCCTTACTACACGCTACCATTGCCACACCTCACCGTTGCCACATCACGTTAACCGGGCGAACGGAGGTGTTTTCACGCAAGCACTAATTGCGGGTCTAGCTGGTAATGCTGACTTTAATGGTGATGGGATTATTGAATTTGCGGAACTGGCGATCTACGTTCGTCAACAAGTTGGGGATAAAGCTGCCTTTAACAGGAACTCAACAAGAATCCTTTGAACAAGTGCTTTTGCAATTTGGAGAGGGGCGACTCGTCTTTATTAATCCTGATAACGCCCGCCAAATATCCGGTTCGAATGAAAACAACGCCCTTTTGCTCCCCGTGTTCTCGACATTCAAAAAACTCGTTTCCCCAATTATCTGGGTTGTGTCGCATGGCGGCACTACGACATAAAATATTGACTTAATCCCCAACCCTCTGGTGCAAAACCCAGAGGGTCTACCGCATGGCTTGCACTCTCATATCCTTTATATATAAGTGTTTTCGAAGAAGAGGGCTGGCGTCGCAATCGCAGCTGTAGTCAATTTTGTAGCTGTAAGAGCCTCACGTTTCAACAGCTTTCAACACCTTCAGATTTTCTGCGATTGAATCTAAAGGAGTTCCGCGAGGAGAACCGGGGTAGAGCACCTGGTCCCGAACCAGATTCCGGGGTCTATTGGAATTTGTAGAAATTTGTTGCCTGTAAGTCGCTGTTATTGAATCTGTTGCGGGCCGTTCGTGGAAAGCTGTTGAACTTTTTGGCTATTTGAGGCTCTGTGTGTCACAATTTTACCTACGGTCGGTTGAGGTGTCCCATGGGACAAATTTCCGACACGTCCCCGAAATTCTTAGTAGAGCCTTCAGCCTCGAAATCAGTTTCCTCCCGGAGCCCATTTGAAATGTTATTCAGTTCTTAAAGATGTGGAAGGATCGACTCTGGTCGCCTTAAGTGCGGGAAGGTAGCATGCTACAAATGCAACCGTCGTTAGCAGAGGAGCTGCTGTGACGAAAGTAAACGGGTCACTCGCGCTTATGCCGAATAGAAGATTCTTTACCAGCCGTGTAATCATAAAACAGCCGAACAAGCCCAAGATTACTCCTATTACGACAGGTTTCATACCTTGTTTCAATACCATATTGCGAATGCCTCTAGCATTCGCACCCAATGCCATCATTATTCCTATGTCGCGGCTGCGCTGGGCTACCATGTATGCCATCTGGCCATATATTCCAATGGCAGCAAGAATGAGGGCTATTGTGCTGAACAGCGTCAGCAACTCTGCCTCAAAGCGTGGCTGGGCATTCACGTTCGAGATTACTTCCCGCATTGTCCTTGTGTTGTAGATTGGAAGGCCGGGATCAATAGACCGAATTCGAGCGCGCACTTCCTTGGCAAAGTTCTCCGGTTGAGCGGCTGTGCGCACCAGCACGACCATCGCGGGAGTTCCGATGTAACGATGGGGAAAATAAAAAGCCGGCCGTATTTCTTCTTGCAGTTTGTTACGCACGTCGCCAACTACCCCCACTACAGTGCCGAAAGGGTTGGTCTTGCCTGGGCGGAAACGCTTCCCAATAGGATTCTGATTCGGCCAATAGAAGCGCGCAAAGCTCTCGCTTACAATGAGGCTGAGCATATCTTTGTTGTCGCCATCATCGTCCGTGAATTCGCGGCCCTGCAGCAATGGAATGCCCAAGACCTTGAAATAGTCCGAAGTAATGGCCGCCGCGTCGGCAGATGAGGGAGTGCCGTTGGCGGAAGCGCCATCCAGTGTAATGTCCATCGCCCAGGCATTTTCAGATAATGGAAGCTGCGTAACGGCGGCTGCATCCATAATTCCGGGAACCGTTTGCAATTGCAGTATGGCTTCAGAATAAAAATTCGCCCGCTGGGCTCCTGCATACGTGGATGCAGGAAGGCTGATTTGTGTAGTGAGCACATTTTCGGGCACGAAACCGAGCTGGACTTTTTGCAGGTTTACAAAACTGCGCAGCATTAGCCCGGACGACACGAGAAGCATCAAGGCCAGTGAAACCTCAGTCACAACCAGAGAGTTGGCCAGCCCTTTAGTGATCTGGGACCGGCTGTTCCGGCCTCCCTGATTCAGTTTCTCGACAAGACTCAGCTTAATCGCCCATTTAGCCGGTGCAAGCCCGAAGATAAATCCGGTCGCCAAAGCGGTAAGCAGTGTAAAGACAAGCACATGACCGTCTATTTTGGGCTGAGTCAGAAAGGCAGCATTCCGAGGGACCTCTGACATAATGAGCTTGGTTCCGGCGAAGGCCAACACCAATCCAAGCCCCCCACCCAAGATAGCCATGATCATTGTCTCAACCGCCAGTTGCTGGACGATGCGTTTGCTGCTTGCTCCCAATGCAACTCGAAGCGTCAGTTCATTCAGCCTACTTTTTGCGCGCACGAGCAGTAAACCCGCAACATTTGCGCAGACAATGAAAAGCATCAGTCCCACTGCGGCAAAGAGCGCCAAGATTGCGCGCTTTGCGGTCGCAGGGACCAGCCAATCCTTAAAGGTGCGCAAGCGGACGCCCCATCCCTCATTCGATTGCGGATACAACTGCTCCAAGTGCGTTGCAAGCGCTCCCATTTCGGCGCTTGCCTGCTCCACTGTTTTTCCCGCCCTGAGACGCCCGAAAATCCACAAATTCCGGTTTGTGCGATCTGCTCTCCATGGCTCTCTAGTAGGATCTAAAATCAGAGGAACCCATAGGTCCCTGGTTGCTGGAAACTGAAATCCTGCCGGCATGATACCGACAATGGTGTAATTTTCGCGGTTCAGCTCAATGGTCTTGTTTAATAGCAGGGGATCGCCGCCGAATTGGCGTTGCCATAATCCATAGCTTATGAGTGCCACGCGATTTCGTCCGGATTGCTCTTCTTCCGGAAGGAAATTACGGCCCATATAGGGCGAGACGCTGAGAGTAGGAATCAGGTTAGAGGTAATCGCGGCGGCTGCCACTCTTTCCGGCCCATTTCCGCTTGTGAGGTTGAAAGTGGCCATTTCCGCGGCACTCAGGCTTTCGAACGCCGATTGCTGCGCTTGCCAATCATGAAAATTCGGCACGGAAACGGAAAATTCGAGCAGCCCCCGCTTCGGATTGCTTTCCCAGATTCTGACGAGGCGTTCAGGGGCCTTGTAAGGAAGCGGCTCGATCAGCACAGAATTGACGATGCTGAACACCGTTGTGTTCGCGCCTATGCCAACAGCGAGGAGGCCAATCAATGTAATCGCAAACAGCGGCGATCTGCAAAGTTGCCGCAAGGCATAGCGGGCATCTCTCAGCAGTTCCTCAAGACGTTGAGTATTCATCCAGCACCTGACGTTCTACAGAATATCATCAGCTATCTCCACAGGCACCAGTCGAGGCGTAGTTTCAAGGCTAAGACACGACTTGCTGTGGCCAATACATTGCAGCTTGCGTCTTGTACATGGCAGCATACTTTCCATTCTGTTCTAGCAGCTGGTTGTGACTTCCTTCTTCTATGATCCTGCCGTCTTCCAGAACAAGTATTCGATCGACCATTGGCGTAATGGAGAGCCGATGCGAGATTATGATAGCTGTCTTTTCCTGCATGAGGGCAAATATCTGGGTAAAGAACGCCTGCTCCGCCTTGGGATCAAGAGAGGCCGTGGGTTCATCCAGGCAGATCACCGAGGAATCGCGGAAGAAGGCTCTCGCCAGGGCTACTTTCTGCCACTGTCCGCCCGATAGATCGATTCCATCCGCGAACTCGCTGCTTAATTGCGTTTGGTACCCGTGGGTGGTCATTTTGGCGATCTGGTCAACACCTGAAATCTGCGCTGCTTGTAGCAGCCTGTCTTGCTCGCTTTTTTCGCCCTGATCAGGTGACAGGGCTACATTTTCATATAAGGTCAATTTAAAGCGGGAAAAATCCTGGAAGAGCACACCAAAGGTGTTGCGCAGGGCATGTGTGTCCCATTCGCGCAAGTCCAGGCCCCGGAATTGCACCCCTCCCCGATCAGCCTCCAGTAATCGAAGCATAATTTTCAACAGCGTCGTTTTGCCTGCCCCGTTGATCCCGACTATTGCGATTTTCTCTTTCGGCCTGACGCTGAAGCTCACGTCGTCAAGCACCCGCCTGCTGCAGCCCGGGTAGGAAAAGCTCAGATTGGTTATGACCCATTCTTTTTCCTCCGTCTCTGACGGCAGCGCCACTTTACCCGGGAGCCCGGTGACAGATTTCTTTTCCGCATCAATGTAACTGAAAAATGCCTCCACCTGCATGAGGCTCGTGGCGAGCAGCGAAGTAGCTTCTATAAGCGCGCGCACGGCGCTGCCGGAATAAAAAACCGCGCCGCTATACATGACCACTTCTCCCACCGTAATGGCTCTGATTAAGGCAAGATGGATGATGTAAACATAGGCGCCACCAATTCCGGCTGCTGCCACTGCGCCCCAGGTCATGGTTGCCAGAGTGGCGTTCCAGCGATGGCTGCGCGCGAACCTGACAATCTCATCCGCAACCTCACGATACTTGGAAAGAAAGAATTCGCCGCTGCGATAAACTCGCGTTTCTTTTGCCGGAACTGTTCCGAGCATTAGCCCTATTAGGTAATCCATCCGGCGATATTCCGGGCTCTTATGCACCATTGCATTGAACGTATGAGCGCGGACCTTGAGTTGGCTATAAAACAATGGCAGAGCGGGAGCGAATACGATAAGCGCCAGCAGAGGATGATACCAGCAGAGGATGGCCGCGAGAGCAATCACGGTGATGCACTGCTGCAGGACTTCAATGCTGCCGACAAAGCAACTCGGCAAGGCCCTGCCGCCTGCAGCGGCCAGCCGGATCCTGTCCCTGCTCTCCGGAATTTCGAATGCAGTGATGTCGAAGGGCCGCGCGGCGCATCTCATGATGAGCTGATCGGCCACGCTCGTCATCCTATCTTTAATGTTCAGGATCTCTACCATGGAGTAGGACCCAACAGCGCCCTGCAACAAAGTTACCGCGCCGTAAGCTGCCCCAAAGACCAGGGCAGTAGAAAAACCAGGGAAAATGCTTCTTTCTGGCCGAACGAGTGAGTCAATGACTCCCCTGGAAATCCACGCAGTGATTGCGGGATAGATGCCGGTGCTGACGAGGCCAAGGCCGATCAGCAGTTTGTATCTCTCGTAACCGTAGAGGAATTTCCAGATACGAGCTATGTTTCGGAGCTTGGACACCATACTTGAATTTTCTCTTATAAGACGTTCGATTGCAGTACAGTCGATAGTTTGTACCGCTGCGCCTGCAGCAAAAACATGTCATAGTAAAGACCGCGCAATGCCATAAGGCTGTCATGGTCTCCCAACTCCACTACTTTGCCATCGTGGATTACCGCGATTTGATCGGCCATTCGCACTGCAGAAAGGCGGTGGGAGATCAACAAGGCGGTTTTGCCCTCCGTCATGGCGCGAAAATCGTTATAGATTTTCCTTTCCGTGGCGATGTCGAGGGAAGCAGTAGGTTCATCCAGAATCAGCATTCCCGCGTCCCGATAAAAGCCCCGCGCTAGCGCCAGCCGCTGCCACTGTCCTCCCGATAAATCCTGACCTTCCGCAAATTGCTTGCCCAGTGGGGTTTCATACGATTTCGGCAACGTTTCAATGAAGTCGTCGGCTCCAGCCATCGCTGCCGCTGAATAAATCGTTTTCAGGCATGAATGCTCCTGCAGGGCTATATTTTCTCTTACAGTGAAGTTGTAACGTACAAAGTCCTGGAAAATAATTCCCATAGATCCCCGCAGGTCCGGCAGGCGGATCGACTTGACGTCTATATCGTCGTAGTAGATGCAGCCGCGTTGCGGATCATACAGCCGGCAAAGAAGCTTCACCAGGGTGCTCTTTCCGGAGCCGTTGCTCCCAACCAGGGCCAGTGATTTCCCTCTTTTGATTTCCAGATCCAGGCCCTTAAGTACAAAGTTCGATGAGCCCGGATATTTAAACCAGAGGTTCTCGATCCGGATGTGTGGCGCGGTATGGGTTGACCTTGGGACCTCGTCTTGGGGAGCCACCATGGCCAGATCGGGCTTCATCTCAAGCCATTCCACCAGATCCAGCGCCCAGTGGGTAACTTCCTGGTGAGCAGCATACGTCTGGGCTGCGCGGGAAAGCTGCTGCTGGACCACTACAATGGCGGTCATGAACAGTACCAGCTGTCCGGGGCTGATGATTCCCTGCAGCGCCTGCTTTATTGTCCAAAGGTAAGGGGCTGCCGTACCTACCGCCAAAATGATGCGGCCCAGCACCGAATACTTAATCTGGCGCTTTCTTGTGGCATGCAGAACCTGCGTAATTCCTTGCATTGTGTCGCGGTACTTTCCCACAAAGAAATCCTTCAGATCGTAAACCCGGACTTCTTTTGCCGACTCATGCGTCAATAAAACGGACCGATAGTAGTCCTTGAAGCGCTCCTGCTGCGCCGTTTCTTTTATACCTTCATAGATCAATCGGTGCATTCGCTTCTGTGCAGCCACGTCTGGAATACAGGAAAGAACAATAATAAGAGGAATGAGAGGATGGAGGCCCGCAAGCAGAATGATCATTCCTGTCAGGGTTACGAAAATGCTGCTTATATCGGTAAGGAAGCGAAGAAAATTCGCGGGAATGTAGATCGCGTTATTTTGCAGGCGGGCCCGATGATCGTGGAAATTCGGATCATCAAAATAGGTCAGCCCTTCCAGCCGGATGCCAGCCTTGATGATTTCCCTATGTATATTTTCCGCGGCTGCTTCGCTCAGGGTTTCATTGAGAAACAACAGGAATGCCTGGCCGGTGTATTGCATGACCAGCATCAGCAAATAGGCCACGGTCCAAAAAATAGGACCTCGCGGCACCCCCAGAACGCTTGGACCGGGGTGCGCAACCAGTGCATCGATGATGATTTTGCTTGTATATGCCAATGCCACCGGAAATTGGGCGATCAGCAGGTTTGCGGCCACCGAAGCGGCGAACAGCGCTCGATGGCCGGTGGACACAAGGTTAAGTATCTTCAACAAGGTTCGCATAAATCAGGCACAAACGTCAGAGAGTCACAATCCGGCACTGCGCTTCGCAGGCCGGCCTACGCTATCGTGCATGGTCCCAGGCGGCGATTACATACGGCAAGAAACGCGCTAATGGTCTCTTCTTTCCCTTTCAGTTCTCCGATCTGCACCATCGATTTCAGGTGCGATGTCAAGTCATTCAAAGTGACCTTGGGATCCAGGGTCAACATGCCGATGCTGACGATCGAGTACCCGGAGACTGAATCCAGCAAGGTTTTATCGAGATAAGTAGCACCGACCCATCGAATGGAATTCGGCGGCATCTGCAGCAATTGTCCCTGCAATCTTTCCAGCCTGGACAAAAGAGCTCCTACGCTTTTGGTATGGGAATAGAGCACCTGGCCGTACATCCGCATGGCCTGGATTTTCCTGAAAAACAGCTCCGGGGTAAACCCATCGACAAAGATATGGCCGAGGACAACCAGCCTGGTGTTGTCTGCCAGCGTCTCTAAGAACTTATCATTAAACTCAATTTGGCCAATGTGAAGTATTTCATCATCTTTGATAATGAGGTGGGAACGCACATCCGTACGCGGAACGCGCATGAATGCTTCGGCATTCGCCGGATTCAGTACCACTGTGCGCACATTTTCAACTCGTTCAATTTTGCCGATATCAGCAGTGGAAATGCTCCTCAGATCCAGGATCGGCAAATCTCTAATGACTGATCGCATAGGAATTCTCCTTGATAATTGCATCCACAGAAATAGGCCGCGTTACTGCGTCGCAGCATGTTCTTTTACGGACAATTCAATACTGTTGAATTGCGCAGCACCGGCCGGAACGCTCTCAAGGCGGGGTGACGGCGTCAGGTCGCCAATAGCGATGAGGGTCTTTTCCTGGTTCACTACAGCATATTCAGGCCCCAGGATGGAAGCGCCCATCCAGCGAATATGTTCATGTGGCGCGATGCAAACTGAGCCCGTCACAATGGTCGTTACGGCTTCCAGCTCCTCTTTCGCCGCCTGCGAACCAACATATGCCTGCCCTTTGAGAACAAGATGCTTGAAAGCAGCCTTGATCTGGCCCGGCTGAAATGCCGTGAGGAACACCTGCCCGCATACCACAAGGTCCAGAGGAGAAGGCAGGAATTCAATGATTTCTGGAAGCAACTCTGGTTGCCCTGTATAAACCTTGTAAGTTTCAGGTACGGTTACAACAGATTTTACGTCCTTTGCATTTACCTCCGGCCAAACGTGGGCATTTTGGGGCGAAAGCAGCACCAGGCTGATCTGTTCGACTGACCCGATGTTGCGGATCGATTCACGGGAAATGTCGCGCAAGTCAAGGACCTGCATCCGTGTGTACGAAGGCCTGCGTGAATCCTCCTGGTCCGCCGCTACTTCCGCCCGGGATGAGCTGCTCTTATCCAGTACGTCTTTTTGACCAGCATCCAGTGTGCGCATCCAGTGGAGTGCGTTCGCGCGCAGGACCGCTATCACTTTGCCCACAATTCGGCTGGCTTCGACAGGAGGATCGGGTTCTGTGCAGAAATCTCCCTTGGTAATAATGAACGACTTCCCTGCATCAGTTGATGTCGAAAGGACACGATGCGCCACAAACTTGCCGGAATCGGACCAAACAACCACATCGCCCGTGCCCAATTCGTCAAAAATGCATTTCTTGACAAGCACCTTATCGGTCGGCAGAAGGATCGGGAACATGCTGTTCCCGGCCAGAGACAAGGCAAACAAGGGGCTGTCCCCATGTCCTGATGAACTCACAAGCTCGGGCTCTGCATCATGGATAATCAATGAAACCAGCTCGCCCTTTCGAAGCGTGTCAATGGCCTCTTTCACATCTTCTTCAACCGACTTTAGATCAGCACAATGAAATTGGCGAGCAAGCGCCGTGGCAATGTCTTTGACCGTGTTGGAACCATTGCAGAGCTGGATGATACTGTGGGCAGTCGCATTCAATAAGTGAAATGATTGATTTCTGGAATCAAAAGCAATTACATCCGTTCCGCTCTCTTCGATCTGGAGCTTGTCAGAGGCTACTAGGTAATCGAAGCTTTCTGTTGAGTATTTCACGAGCGTACACCTTCCCGTCTTGATGATTTGTCAAATGCTTATTAATGCAAGAATTTTCAATTTACTTTCTTGCAGCGAGCCGGGTAGCTGCCCGGCTCGCTGGATGAATTGCACTGTTAAATTACTGGGCTTGGCACTGACACTGGCATTGGCATTGGCATCCGCCGCCGCCGCCTGGCTCGATTTGTTGCTGGGCGAACGCATTCATACTGGCATTTTCAAGTTCGCTCAGGCTGAGAGAAACGATTCGGGGTTTCTGATAATTCATTTGCCTTTACCTCCTTTCTTAACAATGCCCGATGCTTTGGGCAAACCTTAGGAATCCATGGAAGCGGATTCTTGCCAAATAGGAAGCCAAATCAGCTCTTCACCATGCGGGTCGCCGATGCGCGCGCGAGGAGGCACTTTATTGGCCCGCACATCGCTCCAGATATTCTGAAGATTCCCCCGCACCATCTGGCACCACCACTTCCTCACATACCTGTCCGGATTTTGCGAGCGGGGCTCGCATCCACCGCGACAGGAAAACTGCGCATAGCACCCGCGGCACCACCAGGGAGGACCGCAGCGAACCTTGGACGCGCCCTCTTCCGATACATGAAATTGTTTGGTCGCAAAGTCGTAACCACCGATGAAGTAGGCGTCCTTTCTAGGATCACTCGGACTGCTGATTTCGGAACACAGGCTGAGATAACCGTTAGGCGTGACAAACAGACCTTTTCCTTCCAGCGAATCGCAATAAGCGCTGGCTCGGATCGCCATAGGCCGGGTTGCGGTACCTACCGGACCATGCTTTTTGCCGGCTTTGCATCTGGCGCGCGACATTTCTTCGATACTTCTAAAATGCCTGATAAAGTCGGCCGCCTGCGGCATTGAGGTATTCTGCCGTCCCACTTCAGAAAAGTAGACCGGCTCAAATTGCACTGGGTATGCTTTCTTTAGATTGTCCCAGAAGAACTCTGCTATCTCAGGCATGCGGTGTACGGTCTGAGCCGTCACTGTCACGCGTATGGCCTTGATCTCCATCTTCAGTTCGTCCATGTTTGTGACGAATTTCCAAGATTTATCGAAAGACTTTTCTCCGGCAAAAGTGGGTCTTTGCGCATTCTGGATATCAGGCGGACCATCCATGGAAACCGTGACTTCATCTATATTGTTCTTGAACCATGTGAAGTGCTCTTCATCTACCTGGCCGTTGGTGATGGTTGCAGCTAACATGCCGACATTTGCAGCCAGCGTGCGCTCCCTGGCATATTCCACAATCCGAGAGAAGCTGTCCCAATATTCCGTTGGTTCGCCACCGCCAAAGAACCTGATTACTAATTTCCCCGTACCTGTTCGAATGCGATTCAGGATGGCATTTCTGGTTCCGAGATCAATAGCAGCTTTTGCTATTTCCCAGGGAATCGCACCAAACTTTTTAGGCTGGGCCCCGGAGAAACAATACTTGCACCCCAGATTGCAGTCGTTTGTCGGTAAGAAGCAAATCGTGGCATCGAGCAACTGACCTTTGGGGAAGGAACTGGGAGCGTGGGTCCGCTCTAACGGGTCATGATAATAGTCCCTGAAACTAAGCTTCATCGCAGTTGAAAAGAATGGGTCATAATCAGTCGATCCGTGCTTGGTCGCTTTAACAAGGTCTCTCACCCTGCTGAAATCCGGCGATACCCACATCACATGATGTCGCGGAAAGAGCGCTCCCCATTCATTGTGATGTAGAGGAAGAACAAAGCCATCTGCGAGAAGTGGCGGGGCCTTCACATCGATAGGCTGAATCTGAACAAGGCTCATGGATATCTCCTGACTTGAATGGACTTATTGTGAAGAGGGCTGAACGGATGGAAAGCTATAGATAACCGGCAAAAATAGGTTGCAGAATAGCAGCAAGTAACAACGGATTTACTACAGAGGGGCCGAATGCGATTGAACATGTGTAGGTCTTTCAAAAACCACATCGCAATATCGGTTAGTATTAAATGGTCGCACGTCACAAGACAATAGAAGTCCCAAGAATATTTTTTCTTAGTACTCCCATTATGGTACTTATGCTGCTCGATAAGAGTAATCTTAGAATAATAAGAGAGTAGTTCTTTTATGGATCAATGGTAGTTCAACAACTTGGATCGAGCCCTTGTTTTATGGAATCCTTTCAAAAGACGGAAGTCGATCCACGCGTTTCACCACTGCTTAGTTCAAAGATTTCACTCTCTCTCCGCTCGTGGTTTCTCGATCAATGCCCCTGGTCATGGGGAACGGTTACTGTTGTAGTGCAAGCCGCTGGTTACCGGCGCGGTCCCAAGCCGTTATATGTCAATGTGTAGACGCGGCCATTTCCAG
>Ga0070713_100002171_pt1 | contig 12696 bp, 23 predicted proteins | sample LARL82metaG_FD_65465 | JGI IMG/M metagenome (GOLD analysis project Ga0070713, IMG submission 65465) | Corn, switchgrass and miscanthus rhizosphere microbial communities from Kellogg Biological Station, Michigan, USA - LAR L8-2 metaG | ecosystem: Host-associated > Plants > Roots > Rhizosphere ... | reverse complement strand
CCCACATCCTCTGCCCAGCCCGGCTGATTGCACGCCGGCAATGGAGATCAAGCCACAGCGGTGTAGTGCCGCCTCTTAGATTCTGCGATCCTTCGGTCACCCTGCCAAAGCTCCAGGTTCTGGCCGTCAATAGTCGCACGACGCACTTCTTAGCTTCATCCTCGTCCGCGCAAGAGCGCCCGACCACGCGACTGCCGGGAAGCGCTGAGTGCAAGGTTATCCCCAGCGTGCGAACCTATAGAGTTCGGAGGCGTCGGCGGGCGATGACATTGCCGGCCTGTTGCGATAAGTTACGTCCACGGTGGTTCACAACGGATGATTGAGCGGCCCGGTGGCCGCCAAGGCGTTATGAGGAGCGGCCCATGAGCAGCCTCAATGAGCAAGATCCCCTCAGCCCCAACAATCCTGAGTTTTACGCGCCGCCCCGGTTGCGCGAAAGAGCCGCGAAGCTAGGTCAATCCCTCTCGCAAGAAGCCAGATTGGAGCCCCTCAGGTCGTCCCCAATCTCCCTTCCCGCCTCGCTGGAGAATCAGGATAACGATGCCTTGTGGAACCCGCTCGCTCCCGAGGTGATCAGCCAACCTGCCAGGCTCGCGTGGGACCGGCGAACCGCGCAGCTCAGCATTGCCACTGCGGTCGCCGGCGTCGTGATGGTCGTGGCGTTGCTCTTCTTCATCGTAAAGCCTGCTCCACCGCAATCGGACGCCGGTTCAACCTCTTCGGAAATAAAGGGATCGATGAGCACCGCTCTGTCTCAATCCGGCCAAGCAGACGTCGGGGCGAAGTCCGCGCTTGCGGAGTTCCAGGCACTCGCCGGATCGAAGCCAGCGATCGCAGAGTTTCAAGCGTTCCTGGCGACAGTTCCGCCCAGCCAGCTTGCTACTCGCGAGCAGTCCCAGCGGTCACTTCAGCAGTTTTTGCAATGGCGCAAAAATAATAACACAGCCGAAACATCCCAATAGTGGGACTGACAAATTACGGGTGGCAGGTCCCCATCGGCGGACAAGAAGCGCGCGGCGGCCCTATGTCCGCGTCGTGCCGACCTATTTGGAAATGGGACAATACCCAGAAAATGGCGTTGCGACGCCGGGATGTCCCTTTCGAACCATGGTACGCCCGGTTTGGGCTCATTTATGATTTTGGATTGGGGGACGAACATGAGGGTGATTGCGCTACTGTTTTTGCTCGGCACGCTATCTGATGTTGCGATTGCGCAAACCTCGCAATGCCAATCTGTACCGAAGGCCAGTGATCGCCTGGCTTGCTATGACAAGGCGACGCCGCCGACCGCCGTGGGGAAGGCTGCGGCCACCAAAACTCCGGCAGCGCCAGACAAAACCGCAGGGTCTAAACCTCAAACTGATCAGATGACCGTCGTGGATATGCTCGCTGCTGAAAACTCAAAATTGGACGCGAAAATAAAGACCATTTGCCGAGGATGCTGAAGCGCGGATCGCCACGCAGGATGCGAAGATCAGCCGGCCCGAAGCCATCCGCGCCGCCGATTGTCCCTGCTGTCCCCGCTAATCACCGCTTTGGATGCGGCGCGGCGAAGTTTTCAATTCCCCGACTCAACGGAAGATGGCATGTAGCGCGCGGGGTAGGTCAAAGCGAGTATCCGCGATGACCGAAAAAGTAATCACTCGGGAATTTGTCGTCCCGACACTGTTAGCTATCGTGCTGGGGGTCGTCCTTTCGATAGGCGCCATCTATTTGACCGACGCCTACCTTGGTCCCATCGACCAGGCGGAAGCCCATTCCTCGGCCACCTACGGCCGTTGATTTACTGATCCCCCAGGGACTCTTTCGGGCCTGCACGAGTGCCGGCTTGCGGGACAGCGACCATCAGCCCAAGCCAGCGCCCCGGCTGCTGTTCCAGAGCCAGTACCGAGTTTGTTCGTCGGACCAACCGGGAACAGCGAAACGCTTGGTGACCGCGGCAGGCTGGTCCGGCCGCAAGTGGCGCTCGTGCGGTTTCGAGCGACGCAGCAACGTCGCTGCGTCGGCAGAAGCACACAAAGCGATCAATAGGCATAAGGCCAAACCAGATCGCATGGTATTTGCTCCATGTCCGTCCGGCTGATCATGTACGCACGCCCGGCTACGGCCCCAACCGCTAGCAGCTTCACGATCGGTCAAATCGGCGCAATCACGGGCAAGGCGCGCCGCGAGCCGCCATAAAAGATCACCTTCGCCGAGATGCGGTCCGCAGGCGTGCGCGGCGTCACAGTCTATTGCTGTGACCATCACTGGAGGCCACCGGTTTTGAAAATTCAGTTCGCCGCGCAAACCTGACTCGATTGATCCGAAGTTCCGACTCGATCTCGTCGCCAGCCCGCCCGAATCAGAAACGCATCTTGCGTTCGTCAACGATGGCTCGTTGATAACTAGGTCTGGCGTCGCCTCATTCCGGTAGCTCGCACACTTCCGGGATGGGGCGCTTCCCCACCTCACGCGGCGCTATCGATCTCGGAGATCGGCGGACGTCAAATATTCCAGCCGCCGCCGGTTCTCGGAATCCCATTGATCGAATTTTGACGGCCCCAATTGCCAGCCTTGGATCTGCGACTGCGGTGCGGCCCATAACGAACATCGCGCCGCCGATAATAAATCCTAGCAATCGCTTGGCTCACGGCAATAAAAGCAATCCAAAATATCACTTCAAGGATCATGTGAATGACCTGCAATAAAATGAGCAAAAAGTAGTCGAGTGAAGAAAATCAGGGACTATTTGCAATCGGCTCGGATCACAACCATCCGGTGTAGCGCGCACTTCCAAAGCAGTGAGGAGGCAACCTCCGAATGTCAAATTTGCCAGCTTCAATTAATCGTTGACGAATCGCCCTGTGGCGCAGGCATAACTTGAACTTTGATTGCGGCGAAAAACGAGATCACACATGTGGAAAGCGCGCCGCGTAAGCTCCGAGAACGGAATCGCCATTAGGATTGTGTCGTCGTCTAGGGATATCCCAGGTTCGACCCGGTCGCCGGCCAAGAAAGTTGCTAAGAAGCTCGGACATCGCCAGGCGCTCCCCGCATGTCCGTTTACGGGTAATCGCTGACACATTGGTCGACGATCGCCTTATCCGGAGCAGACAATTGTCCGTACTCGACGCCGTCCTTTGTGGGATTGACGATCGAGGGGTAGCTCCGAACATAAGTGTCTACGGGCAGCTTTTGAGAAAGACACTCGCAAAGCTTTCCGTTTGCGATTGCCATAACGCATTGCAGTTTCTTCCGGCGCTTTATGGTGTCAACGGCCGCCAACGCCCGCTCGAACTGGTTCGTGCTTTCGAATTGTTGCAATGATTGCTGAGCCGAGGCATCAAATGAGATGACGGCAGCGAGAATCAGAACAGCAACAATCCGCCCGAACATGCTCATTAAACAAAGGATTTTCCGCTTGCCGGTCTATCACAGTATGGGAAACGACCGCCGGATAATAGGAGCACCTAACTTCTAATCATGGGGTCGCGGGTTCGAGTTCCGCCGCGCTCACTAAGCAAATCAAACACTTATGTGAAGAGTCCCGCCCAAATCGCTTGTGTCCGCACTGCGTCTGCAAATCGATTGGCGGATTTAGCGTGGCGCTCGCACCTGACCGCCATCGGGATAGCGACGCCCCCGACGACTGGTCCGGCCCCCTGTGAGGGGTTCGCGCTGAATGGCGTCCGTCGTTCTTCCAGGCGGCTCCTAAATGCATGGAACAAGCTCGTTGTTCGGAACGTTGAACGTCAGTGCTTCTTACCGGTTGGCTGCCGGAAGCACTTGTCCTGAGGCCCCAGTGCCCTCGCCCTGGGGCCTGTCCCCTGGAACAAACGCGGCCGCCGCAGAGTAGATTCCCAAGCCTCCCGTCGGCATTGTCCGCATAGTGCCAGGCTGGAGGCGGCGGCCCCGACTGCGGTCTCCGCACCGGGGCCGTTTGGTTGTCAGGGCAGGTCGAATCCGTACCGCTTCACCTTGACGATGCCGGATGCTTTCTTGTCTCAGTGATCGGCTTGGTCGATGCTGCGGTCAGCGGCTCCAGTTCGCCACGGCTGACAAATCGCTGAACGATTTGGTGTGGTAGAATGCGCTCGCCATGTCCGATCTCGCGGACATCGTAACCGAGCGCGCGAAGATCGCTGGGCAGAGCCGAGTCGGCCAGGCACTCCATTCGCACAGCGGGATCACCCGGCACGCGACAAGCCAACTATGACGTTCACACCGAAGCTTAGGACCGTGCTTCCGATCTAAAGGAGGAGTAAATGAAACTTGCAGTAATCGCGCTTGTGCGATTGCCTGTACATTCGGACCGCGCTTCAATAGACCATGCCCGCCCTTACCCACCCCAAGAAGATCATCTTCGGCGCTCCACTGGCGTGCGCGGCATCCTCATTGACTGTGCAGACTATCAATGCAGCCACTCGTTCGCGATCAGCACACCCAGCCATGATCAGAAGCGCGATCGTCCTGTTGGCACTCGTAGTCTCGACCGCCGTCCAGGCCGCTGAATGCAGCCCCGGCACTGAAGCGCGGCGCTGTTATTTGGGCGCACCGGCCGTGGACGCCATCACAAAGGAAGCGGAAGCCACCCACCCGCCTCGGCATCAGCGAATCCGCAGCAACGTCCCGAAGTGCCAAGGATTTGGTGGCCCGGGTTGTTTTTTAAGGGTGGAATAAACTTTGATACCCGTTCGAATGAACGGGGATGAGTTTCAAGGGCATTTGCCGAGCTTGCCCTGGCGCCGGCGCTTCTACAAACCGATCGACCCGCCCGGCGGCGGGAGGCTAATATAACAGGCCATCAACCGGGATATAGGAACCAAGCCAACGGATGACGGTTTATAGGCCGGATTTCGGCAGGTTCCCGGCAAATGCTCAAACACTTCCCCTGGCGCAATATCGCATTCTTCGTGACAGCGCTGCTAATCGTGACTTACCTCATGGTGTTGGGCGTCGTCATGACGATCGACCGGTTACTGTATGTCAATTGGGACCCGGAGACGCCAAACGTCCAGCCCGTCAAGTTCGAACGCCTCACGACACGCTGACGAGCCATCCGTAAAGTCTGCGGCAAGATTTGCGCCGACATCCGGCCGGACTGGCAGACGGCCGCATGCCCCTCATTTCGCGAAACAGGCCCGGTAGCGCCAGACATAACCTTCTCCGCACGGCGGACGGGGCTGCGCTCCGGCAGGGCACTCGTTCCGTATGCGTGCGCCAGTACCCCAGCCATCGACGACGCATCCGCCGTTCGGCGCACTATGGCAGCCGGGGCCGCATCCATCGGCGGCATTGGCCGCGCCGAAGATTGAGAGGCTGCCGGCGAACAGAACCGCCACGAAAAGGTTTTTCAATGTTTCCTCCATGGTTGAGCCGCCCCCGGGACAGGCCGTTGGAAAAAGAGATGGGCTGTGGCCCGCGGATTCGCAATTCCGCCATCGGGCGGTTTTTCTCGGACCGCGAGAGGATGAACGCGAACCCGCGAGCTCGTTGCGCTCGCGTGCGCTCTTCCCTTGCACCTTCGTTCAATGAACGTGGCGAGCTTCGTTCTGTGGAGCTGTCCCATCGTCGCCAAAACCGCTATCCCGACCAGCGGAGCCGGCAGGATAGTCGAGATCGCGATTCTGTTCTGGGACCGGCTGGCTCGCATTCGAAATCAGAAGCTGTTTCCGCATTTCCGCGAGGCGCGCACGGCAGTATTCACGGTAGAGGAAATCGAATATGGCGGGCATGATCGAACCCCGTCGTTTAAGCGTTACCATCAATTCCCAAGCTATCATGTCGTTTGGGATGCAATACGTAAGGTGGATCACAGCCCGTCTCTGTTTCAGGCCGATTTCGCGACATAAGGAAAACGGCTTTGTCGACCGCCAACTGTGTTTCATCAATCGCGGCAAGCTAAGGCAATAATGCTGGAGGCGTTTGGGTGCTTGTCGGTCATCGGCAAGAGATTCCATCTTCCATGCTGCCCCAGAAGCCGCACTGTGGCCCGCGCGCATGTAGATCGGCCCGGAACAGCAATAGAATTGCAGCCGCCAAGAGGGATGCCGATAGCAGGAGGTAAAGTCTCGTTCGCATGCCCAAATATTTCCTTCGGCCCGCCAGCCCGAGCTGTCATGTGCGGGTCGATTGCGGCCATCGCAGGGCTCGCCAGCGCCGCGAGTTACGGACCTACCCTAGGTTCCTGCGAAACGCGCTTGGAACCGGTTTCCCTGCACCGCGAAGTCAGCCGGCGGATGGACCAACGGCGGTGGACATGAGCGCCCTATGCGTTCTTCGGGTCGCGCTCACGCGTTGAGAGATCGGTTTAGCCGATCGACGCCAGCTTCGATGACGGCGATTTCGGCGTCGATCTGATCGACCAGCAAACTGAAATCGAGGCCCGTTCGCGCCTTCAGATGGAACGCCAGCCTTTGCCGGTACGTCCTGAGATCTTCGAGCGCCTGATGGTCGTTGAGTTGGACATACGTATCCACGATTTTTTCGACAGCGTTAGACATGGCTTTCCTGTGCGATCGCGTCAGGTGCAATCGCGACGCTACGGTTATTTGTGTCGGGCGAGATCGGTTCCGGTCGTTCTTGCCGGCGCGTTTAATCAGGGCGCGAGGTAAGTATCGACTGCATGAGCCACAAAGATGCCGGCGCAAAACAGACCCAGGATGACCGTGACCGCTTCAATCATTTTGACGCACCCGTGTTACAACTACTGGGTAGGTCTGATAGCCCGCGCCGGTTTCAGGATCGTTTCGTCAGCCCGACGAAATGGTTTCGTGCCGACTGCGCCCTACTGAGTTCACTGGCAGCGCTATCGCTTTCCGAGGCAGCGGTCCAGGATGGGCTGGATTTCGTTCAGGAAACCGCCGGACCATCGTTCCGCGCTATCCGGATCGAGGTGGTTACCGTCGAAGCTGGTTAGTCCCGCCATGTAACTTGTCGCAGCCGGCATCCCCGTGCGCCGGCTAAGCGCTTCGAGGGGAGCCAAGTTCGAGCTCTGCCCCGGCACTTCAGTCAAGATGACGCATTCGGCCGAAATTCCTATCGCATTCCGGAACGCCGTCGCAGCAGCAACCTGACGTTCGTCGGCGGGAGCCGACCCAACGACGAAAGGTTCGACCGGGTATCGCTTTGACGGAAGGCCATAGGTGGTCCACCGACCGTTCCGACGCGAGCGAAATACGGTCATGCCCCGACCCTCGCAATAATCGGTCCGCCACGCATTCGGCAACTCGTTCGAGTAGCAGAGCGTGCGATGCAGCTTCTGAAGCAGCTGCCGGTAGCGGGAAAACGCCGTCCCGTCCGGACCCATCGCCTGTCTGGCCGGCCGCGACACTCTCTCGTTGAAGAAGGGATCGGCATTGATGATGACGGCTTTTGGCCGCGCCCTGGCCGCCTTCAGGATAGCCAGCGGGAAGCGGTACTGTTCGTCGTGCTGGAACGCCAGCATGTAATAGGTGATCTCTTGCCGCGCGAAAAAACGGTCTGTCGCTTCGGTTGAGAAGCCGAAGACGGCGCGCGAGTTTCCGAGAATAACGACATCGGCGGCTCGAATGGATTTCTGTACAGATTCCAGATCCAGATAAATGCCGCCCGCGTCGTACGCACCATAGGAGTTGTCGCAGAAGGCAAGATAACGGTCGTCATTGTATCCGCGCGCGTCGCAGCCACGATAGTCCGGCAAACCCAGAAACGGTCTGATTGTCGTCCACTGGAGTGCCGCAACGGCAATGAAGCTTGCGGCGAAGATGCGAAGAAACATCTACGGGACCTCAGAAATTGAAATAGAGGAATTCGGCCGCATTCTTCACCAGCATGGTCGACAGAACGAGCGCGAATGCCGCGCCGCAGGCTCCTCCACTCAGCGCTATCAGGCTGCCGTTCCAGCGTGCCTTCGGCTCCCGCAACAACCGATGCAGGCTGTCGGCGATCTCGTTGGATGAAGGAGCGATTTGAGTGAGAAGTGACAGACCGGCCAGCCACGCGGCCTGTTTGACATCCCAGCCTGGGGACGAGGCCGCGGCATTCAATCCGGCCATGCCGGAAAGAACCCGCCGGGCCGCGCTCAAACTATCCGCACGAAAAAACACCAGGCCACGATCACGGCCAACAAGGTCAGACAGCGCCCGATCACGAGCCGTCCGAGACCAGGCGTCGCCGGCAGCACGGCGCGCGCCAGGTGGTTTATGATGAGGTACAGGCCATGCAGCGCACCCCAGGCGAGGAAGGTCCAGTTCGCGCCATGCCAGAGGCCGCCGAGGCACATGGTCAGCATCAGGTTGACGTAACGCCGAGCCGGTCCCTTGCGGTTTCCGCCAAGTGGAAAGTAGAGATACTCTCGCAGGAAGGCTGACAGCGTCATATGCCATCGGCGCCAAAACTCGATGATGTCGTTGGCCTTGTACGGCGATTCAAAATTGATCGGCAGGCGGATGCCGAACAACATGCTGATGCCGACGGCCATATCCGAGTAGCCGGAAAAATCGAAGTAGAGCTGTAGAGTATAGGCAAGCGTGCCGCTCCAGGCCTCGAGCAATCCGGGATTGCCTCCGGCCGCGGCAAAACTGAACACGGGCTGCACGAACGGCTCGACGTTGTCCGCGAAATAGATCTTCTTGATCAAACCGATCACGAACAGCGCCAAACCAACCGAGACCATGTCGGGACGAATGACGTGATTGGCAGGGTTGATGAACTGCGGGATCACCGGCTTATGATGGATGATCGGGCCGGCGATCAAATGAGGGAAATAGGTCACGAACAGGCCGTAGGACAAGGGATCGTTGGCAGCGACATCGCCGCGGCGCGCGTCGACCAGAAACGCAATCTGCGTAAACGTATAAAACGAGATGCCGAGCGGAAGGATGATGCCGAGCGGATCGTGCCCGAGGACGTCGCGCAAAAAGAAATCGAGATATTTGAAGACGAAAAGCAGCCCGAGATTGGTTGCAACGCCGGCGGCGAGCAGAACGTCGCGCGTGCGTTGGCTCGATTTGGGCGCGCCCCCCAACAGCTGGCGGCCGATGGCATAATTGAAGCAGATCGAGAGCAGGAGCAGCCACAGGTACTGCACGCTCCACCAAGCGTAGAAGATCAATGAGGCGATCAGCAGAACCAGCACCGGTCCGCGCGGGCCGAAGCGGTGGGCCAGGAAGTAGACGGGAAATACGGCGGCCAGAAAGACAAAGAACTCAATCGAAGAGCATCTTGCGGTTTCCAACCCCACTTCACTGAAACGGACTCTTTTTCATATCGTGCCGGTCGGGCACGGGGCAGCGGCCTCGGGCTTCCGTGCCGGTCTATCCGAACATCTGTCCGCAGCATATCCACAGCTTCGAACGCGAGAATCCACTCAGTTTCCCAGACACTTACCGCGCACGAATTCACAGCCCGGCCAGAGTTTTCAACAGCTGCGCCCCGCGCGGCCGGTTCGGACGAAACCATTTTTGCCCCCGACGAAACCGTTTTCGCCTGCCCGCGAAAGCGGCCGGAAACGGGCTCCGCGCAGCATCGTCGGGATGGTCAGACAATGAGGTTCGATCATGTTCGCGTTCCTGAACCTGCTTTATCGTGCGTATTGCAGAGCCCGCTTGCTCGAGATGCGAAGACAATATTTGGCCAGCTAGCGCCGCGGCCATCGACACCCTGGCGCCGCGCAATCACATAACTGCACGGCGAAGTTGAGGCTCGATCCCGACAGCAACTGTGGCGCGGTGCGCTGTCCGCGCCCACGCCTATCCGGCGTCGCACAGCAGCTTATTCTCTGCGAAAAAAATGCCCGAACGCGCGAGGGCACATCCGAGCCTTTTTCGCGCCTCCAAATCGCCTCGCCGCTCGCCATGATATGTCCCGACGATTCGGGAGAGTACGCATGGCGGCAGACAGCGACAGCCAGGTTGCCTGGCACCGGGCCCAGCTGAAAAAGCACCGCGAGGCATTGAAGCACTTCGAGACCGCGAGATTCACGGTCGGCGAGATCTCGGGCTCAAGAGCGGCCGATCAAAAGCAAAAGTCCATCGCCGATCTGAAACGGAAGATTGTCGAGTCTCAGCAGGTCATCGCGGCCCACGAGAAGCATCTGACGCGTCCGCGCGCGACCGACTATCAAAGCCTCGCCAGCGTTTCCTGGAGCAAATGGAATGGTCTTGAGACTTGAGGGAGGTCGCTTGCCGCACCCCACCCGCCAAATAGCCGGGCACGCATGCCCTGGGGTAGGTGAAGACAAGGCGCCCGGCTACTCAGCCGCGCGGCGGTGCGGCCTTTCCATATAATCATCAGCGGCTTAAGGATTTGTCTTCGGCCAGATTGGAAGCCCGCTGAAAACCGTGTTTGACAGCAGCCGTCCCCTTAATTGGGACACGTTTTTGGGGAGATTTTCAGAAAAGCTTAAATTGCACCTGCCAAATTCCGCTCACGAAGGTATCCGCGCGGCGGCTACCGGATCACCTTCGATGCGGCTAACCAGACCCGCTCTGGCAGCCGCATAATTCGAAAGCCGCGTCGTTTGTTGCGAAAGCAATATCGATGAGGCCTCGAATTCTTAGTCCCAAGGCGATGGGATGAGAGGCGCGCGAGCCACTCCAAGCCCGTCGTTGAACTAGCGCGACCACCCGAGCCTTCGGAAGGCTCGCATCTATGGGGCGCATTGGGATGAAACAGAAAGAAGTAAGATCGCTGATTATCCGGGAATGGGACCGCTGGCTGCAAACGCAGTCCATCGATCCTGAGGGGCCTACCGGGCGGGACTCGCTGAAATTCTATTTTGAGCTGCAGGACAACCGCTCTCAGTTGCTCGAATTTCAATCGCGGGGACGCGACAAATGGCTGATCGTCCACAACTGGTTGCTCAGTGAGCGGCGCGTCTCGGACTGAGGCGGCGCGTGCGTGGACTGTTGCGATGTGCCGCACCTCGCGCGATCAGGCGCAGGCGCGGCGCTTTCATTCCCGCAACGCCACCATCACGACCGAGCCGATCAGTGCGAACAGCGCGCAGGCGAGCAGGCCATATTGCAGGATTGCCACCGCCCGCCGCGGCGCCTCCGTCGCGGATGTCATGTCGTAGATCAGCCAGGCCGAGGTCGAACCGCTCACGCTCCGCAACCGTTGCTCGTCTTTGCCGTCCGTTTTGGACGCCGACGGCCGGTCCCGGGTTCATGCGTCGGCACGCCCCTAGGCGCCGCGCCCGGCCCTGTTGATAACTGCCCGCCCCTGATGCACGTAGCGTGACAGCGCCTCGCGGCGTGTTATCGACGGGCGAGACTTAGGACGGAAGGAAGACCATGCGGATTACCCTCGTCGGCTCCCGCCATTTCGGCGTGACGACCCTGAACATGCTGCGCGAGCACGGGGTGGAGATTGCGAGGGTCGTGGTGGCGGACCCTGACGACCGCCTCGCGGTAGCGGCGACGGCCGCCGGCATCGGCATCGTGGTGCAGGCCAATCCGAAACTGGTGGCCGCCGCCGAGATCGCAGAGGGCACCGACCTGATCGTCACCGCGCACAGCCATGCCAGGGTTAGCAAGGAGGCACTTGCCGCAGCCAAGCTCGGCGGTATCGGCTACCACCCCTCGCTGCTGCCACGGCACCGCGGCATCGCTGCGATCGAATGGACCATCAAGGAGGGCGATCCGATCGCTGGCGGCACGGTCTATCAGCTCGCCGATCGCATGGATGCCGGCGCCATCGCCGCGCAGGAATGGTGCTTCGTCAAGAAGGGCGAGACCGCGCGAGAGCTCTGGGAGCGCGCGCTGGCGCCGCTCGGCCAGAAACTGCTCGCCGAAGTCGTCGACTACGCCAAGGCCCACAACGCGCTGCCGGCAAAGCCGCAGGACGAGCAGTTTGCGACCAGGGCGCCGAGCCTGTCGCAGCATTAGGCTGCAAGATGCGCGATTAACCCTCCAGGGATCAGAATCTCCGTTCCATCGGGGCGCCGAATTCACCTTTATGTGTCTGGAATTGCAGGAACAATTTTCACTGCTGCGAAGCAACAAATTTTGGTCACATTGTGCCCGAATAAGCCGGGCATCTCACACACATCGGGGATTTGATTCATGCGTCCCAATCGCATTGCTACAATATTGTTTGTTTCCAGCCTGGCCGGTTCGGCCGTCGCTCCCGCCCTCGCCCAAACCCCCTATGACGGGCTCTGGAATGTCACCATTGTGACAAGCAGCGGCAGTTGTGAACCGACCGCAAGCTCGACCTTGACTGTCGCCGACGGTAAGATTTCCGGCGCCGGCGCCAACGTCTCCGGCAGCATCGGAAACGGAGGCCTTGTGAAGGTCTCGATCAACGGTGCATATGCAAACGGACAACTCAGTGGCAACGCCGGATCGGGAAAGTGGAATGGGGCTTCAGCGGGCATACCGTGCAGTGGTCGATGGCAAGCATCGCGGCAATAATTCAAGCCGGGCGCTCGGCGCTCTTTTGATGACCCGGCGGCTGCTGATGGCAGCCGCCGTTTTATTTGTCGCATCGTTTTCAACCTCCGCCAGCCACGCGCAGTCAGGACCGTTCGCCGGAATGGCCGGTAACTGGGCCGGCGGCGGCACGGTCACCCTGGATGACGGCTCGAAGGAGCGCATCCGCTGCCGCGCATCCTATGCGGTCGTAGGCCCCAGCATGAACATGGCGCTGACCTGCGCCAGCGATGCCTATAAGTTCAATCTACAGGCCAGCGTCGTCGACCAGGGCGGTGCGGTCTCGGGAAACTGGACC
>Ga0070713_100002167_pt1 | contig 12702 bp, 14 predicted proteins | sample LARL82metaG_FD_65465 | JGI IMG/M metagenome (GOLD analysis project Ga0070713, IMG submission 65465) | Corn, switchgrass and miscanthus rhizosphere microbial communities from Kellogg Biological Station, Michigan, USA - LAR L8-2 metaG | ecosystem: Host-associated > Plants > Roots > Rhizosphere ... | reverse complement strand
TAATGGCATTCGCGTGGAAGGCCGGCCCGAGCCTCCACCCAAGGAAGATACCGGGGCTGGATTCTGTCGCGTCATGCCCGGCTTCTTCGAGACCATCGGCGCCAAAATCGTGCTCGGCCGATCCATCACCGAAGAGGACACGGAAGCGACGCGGAGGGTGGCGGTGGTCAACGAAGCGTTCGCGAAGAGATTCTTCAAGGACCAGAACCCGATCGGGCAGCATTTCGGTCCCGACAAGATCCAGTATTCCGCCCAGTTCGAAATCGTTGGAGTCGTGAAAGACATGCGCTACATGACTTACGACTACAAGGATCCGATTCGCCCGATGTACTGGCTGCCCGAAGCACAGACGGTGCAGTACGACGATCCCGCCTACAAAAGCGGCGAAATCTGGTCGCACTACTTGTACAACATCGCAATCTGGGCACCGGGAGCACCGCCGGGCATGGAAGACCGCGTCCGCAAGGCGCTCGCCAGCATTGATCCAAATTTTGTTCTCTACGGCGTTGATCCATATTCCGATGTCGTGAGCGCCGACTTCCAGCAGGAGCACATGATCGCAACGCTGACCACGCTTTTCGGCGGGCTTGGCCTGATGCTCGCCGCAGTTGGCCTCTACGGAGTCATGGCGTACACGGTAGAACAGCGCACGAGCGAAATTGGCGTTCGCATGGCGCTCGGTGCCGATCGAAGTCAGGTCATGAAAATGGTGTTGAGTGGAGCGTTCTCGCAGATTGGCATCGGCTTGGCGATCGGCATTCCCTCAGCGATTGGTGCCGGCCGCTTGATGAAGGATCAACTCTTCGGCGTCAAGGCATGGGACCCATTCATGCTACTGCTCGCCACGCTGATCCTCGGCCTGGCCGCGTTGCTAGCATCGGTGATCCCCGCCCGCCGCGCCGCAGGCGTCGAACCAATGGTGGCATTGCGCAACGGCTGATCATGACGATGATGATCAATAGGATCCGCACCGCATATGCTCGGTCATCCTGAGCCAGATTGCTATGCTCCGCTCACGCGTTTATTGAATGTCATCCTGAGCGGAGCAGCAGGAGGAGCAAAGCGAGTCCTGCTGTGTAGTCGAAGGATCCCTACCCGCTCAACCGGGCCCGTTAGCGTCGAGGAGTTCTCCCGAGACTCCTAAGAGCAATAACCTTCCGGCCGACTGGAGAACTATCGATCGTGCCAGTGGAACAGTTTATGCGTAATCTTCCACTCGCCGTTGCACTTCAGAAGAGTAAAGACATCGGAAGCGCGCGCATTGGCTCCGGCCAGTTTCCCCGACCAGTGCTGCACCTCGAGATGAACGACCGCGATGCTCTCAATGATCTCGATGCGGGCAAAGCGAGGATTGATATTCGGGGCCGGACCGTTTGCGTTAATCCACTGGAATACATGTTCAACCGAACCGGTATATTCCACTCCCTGACAGTAACCGGAGATGGTTGCGGAGGAATGAAACGCCGGGCGCATGAGATCAGCATCACCTGCGCGTGCGCCTGCAATGTAGCAATGCATCGTGCGAGTGATCGCGTCATGCTCGACGAGGTACGTATTCGCAGCAGGTTTCAGCGCCGATAGATCGTCAGGTTCGTCAATCGTGGACGAACCGGGGCACTTGGTTCGTAACCTGCTCCAAGCCTCTATCTCGTGCCTGAAGGCGAATACAGTGTCTTGCTTTTCGTGCTCGCGGCGGTGGACAGGAAGCCCCTCACTCGCCTCCCAGCGTCTCACAGTTCGTTCGCTTCGATCCAGGTAGGCAGCGATCTGCTTCCACGATTCCAGAGTCTTCTGAGGAGTATTCCGCTCTGGCATCTCAGAACCCCCGCAAGACTATACCAGAGACTACGCCGCCAGGCTGCTTTCCGCAGCATGCCAGTGAAACGCCTTCTGGATGATTTTCCACCCATCCGGTGTTTTCAAGAGCGTGAACAGGTCCGACATGCGAACGCCAGAGCCAGCCAGTTTCCCCGACCATCCTGCTACATCGAGGCGTACAACAGCGATCGAGTCGAGAATGTCTACGCTCAAGATGCGCGGCTCAATGTCTGGAGCAGGACCGTTTTTGTCGATCCAATCGAACAAGAACTGAGTCCCTATCGCAAGCTGGTCGCCCGCATAGCCAAAGAACGAAGCATTCGGATGAAATGCCGGACGCATCAGCTCGCTCTTGCCTTGTTTGCTTCCGTCAATGTACTTCTGCATCGTCTGCACGATTTTGTCGTATTCGGTGAGATATTCGCTTTTAGACATGCGGGCGACTCTAGGATTTGTGACAAGAGGGCGTCAACAGCCAAATGCGGACAAAGTCGGTCGCCGCAACAGAAACGATGATCCTCTCGCTCAAGGCCCGCGGAATTTTAGGTTGCTGGTTCTATCTGGATTCTTAGCATCCTTCGCGGCCGTTTTAGCGAACTTAGCGGCTAAGCTTTTTTCACCGGACGCCGCTGGCATCGACCTAATGGTCGCATCGCGAAAGCGATGATCAGCGTTTCATCCCGAGCGAAATCAGCCTTTTCGTTCGCCAATCGACCACGCGCCCCTTGATTTCACAAGACGGTCGTGATACGAGTGACTTCAACGAAGAGTGTCCCTGTAGCTTGTCTCTTCCAGGAGACGAAGCTTTCAATACTCTTCCCCCACATTGAAGGTTTCCAGGGTAGCTCGAAAGAGAGGCCGCAATGCCTAGCGGACAGGTTTTTATCAATTACAGGCGAGACGACTCGGAAGGGTATGTCGGTCGTATTTATGACCGATTAGCCCAGCGTTTTCCCGACCGCATCTTTCGAGATGTTACGGGTCTCCGTCCGGGAGACAACTTCGTCGACGCTCTGGAACGCGAAGGCCGCAACTGCCAGGTTTTGCTCGCGGTTGTCGGACGGCACTGGCTGACGGTCACCGGAGCGCTCGGCGGCCGGCGTCTGGACGATCCCAAGGACATATTACGGCAGGAAATCGTGCGGGCCCTGGAGCGCAATGTTCTCGTGATCCCCATACTGGTCGGTGGAGCGCAACCGCCGAAGGCGGAGGAATTGCCGGATGACATAAGGCTCTTGGCGAATCTTCAAGCCTTGCCTATCACGGAGTTCGATTTCGAAGCTGACATCGATCGGCTCATCCGGCGGCTTGAACAGGCGCTCGACGATAGCTGCTCCGGGAGCCAGCCAACCCGCCGATTCAGTCAGAGTGATCTCAACGAGCTCATGAGCCGCGCCCACTCTGGCATTGCCCGACAGGACTGGAACTCTGCCATACCCGCTTTGCAGTCCGTACTCGTACTGAATCCTGCCGATGCGGAAGCTGCCTCTCAATTGCAGTTCGCCGTGCGACAAAAGGAACTCGCCGGGCTTTTCGCGCGAGGCCAGGCGTTCTACGAAAAGAAGGACTATGCGGCTGCACTGGGCTGCTTCCAGCAGGTACGCGCAAAAGGCGGGAACTACAACGACGTCGACTCGCTGATCGCAGAGATCAATCTGGGCGCGACCTCCGCCCGACCTTCCAAACCAAAACGCCTCCGCTGGATCCTAGCGGTTGGGTTCGCAGTTCTTGCCATGTTGTTTGTCGTCGTGATCGCCATCGTGAACCAGGAGCAGCAGCCCACGACTCCCGCGCCAGTCGTTTACGGATCGACGTCGTCGCCTCCGCTTGCAACTCCAGCTTCCAAAACCGCCGCGTCGCAGACCGGATCCAATTCGCCAGAAACATACACATGGTTGCGCGATGTCACCTCGGCGATGGCGGCAATCAAGTCGTGGCGGGACCATATTACGGGCCTCCTCGGAAGTGCCCCCGCGACCGTAGAACAAGCACAATCCATGGCGCAGCAACTGCTCGCAGCGTTGGACAGTTACGACCAGCAACTGAATAACTTAACTGTACTGCTGACGCGGGGCGAGCAACAGAATCTGCTTACCACGCCTCAGGATCGTCTGCAGGCGCAAGCCATTGGCCAGGTCTGCGACATTCGCAAAGAGCAGTCCGCAAAGTTGCGATACGAAGCGCAGCTCCTGCTCCAGTACAATCCGATGTTCGTTGCACCTCAAGTCCTGCAGTCAGAGTTGATGCCAATCGACGCGCAAATCAGAGACCTGGACATGCGCGCCGCACAAATTATGGCAGGCGCCGGTCTGCAGTGAAGTGCGGCAGCAGTGCCCAGTGATCGATAGCGCGTTGCGTCGCCCAATAGTTTTGGTGAGCACGACCGGGACACCACGCACTTGAAGGCTTTCATTTCCTATAGCTACATCTCCGGCGCGAGGGCCGCCGCGGCCACGCAGTTGCCTTTGCACGGCTTAGCTAAGCCACGGTATCGGATACGTGCACTTCGGGTGTTTCGTGACGAGACCAACCTCTCGGCTAACCCAGCGCTATGGCCCTCAATTCAAGGCGCTCGCCGAGAGGCGGTCGTGGCCCACCCTTGCGATTTTTGCAAGGGTGGGGAACATCCGCGGATTACTCTCCTTCCTTCTTTTCCGCTGCTACTTGCGAATACTTGTGAACCGCGGCAAGAAACGTTTCGCTCCCCGATGGAGCTGATACCTTTCCAGAAAGGATCGTTTGAAATGGGAGGCTTTTCCCGTACAGTACTCCCGTTTCGTCTTTGTCCTGCCCGATCGCCGCACCATTCAGATCGACTCCCGCGAACAAACCGCGGGCGCGCGAGTATGTAAGGATTTCGGCTTTCATTTTCCAATCAGTGTCAGCGGCGGCTTGACGACCAACTGGACCCGCCGCTCCACTCGCTTCGGCGCCAATTTTGAACTTGCTTGAAAGCAGATGGTCCATGCCTTTTTGATTCATCACCAACATGACTAGATCGACCGCCTGGCCCCCGAGTTGTAATCCCCAGCTCCCGCCAGTGATCGTGATTGGCGCCGGCGGACTCCACCGATTACCCTGACTGTCTGTCGTTCGACACGTTGCCACGCCTTTGCCGTGTCTTCCGCCGAAACCGACGGCAATATTGACCATTGAGGGAATGACGACAATGCACTTTGCGTCACCCAGGATTTTCGTCGGAATCCCTTTGTCAGGAGTTCCCATGATTTCATCGAGAACATTCGCGGAATTATCGAGCCGTTTAACGATCTCCGATTCGGTTGCAGGATTGTGTTTATCGAATTTTGCTGGCTTCGTCGGTTTTGCTGGAATCATTAGATGTTTGATCGGTTTGTTGCGCCCAGCCCAGGGCGGTCACAAACAGCATGATGATTAACAGAATGGATCTTATAGAGACGGATTTCATGGCACCCTCGTGCCCAGCAGACTAGCAACCTGTGCTCTGCCATGTAATGCGCTTCAGTCCGTACGATGCTTGAGGATTATCCTTACCCATATTGGTCCCGACCAGTCGCAGACTGTAGGTGCCCGCGCCTGAGCAGATGACCCTGAAAATTGAGTGTGTATTGTCAGTTTTGACAGTCGGCCTTGGCCCGCTGGGGTCGCAATTCGGCTTACACCTGGACGGAAGAAAATCTTGGTTAACGTCCCGTCTGTTTGGATGGATAAGTGTAAGGAAACAGGTTTCTCCCCAGGATTACGAAGCCGAGACCAGCGTAGCAGCGCCCACTCAGAGTCCTCAAAAAGGACAACCCCATGAACATCCCACACTGTACTTTATGATTTTCCCCTAACTCAATGATTCCAAAGATTCGAGGGGAGGGGATACCAAAAATCCGCCGCTTTCAAGCTATCGCGTTTCAAAATCCGTAGCGGGGTTCTTAGGCGTTTCGCGGATCTTAAGGCTGCAGCGCGCCCTCGGTGCCTACATAAAGCGCATAAAGCGATTGGCTCGCGGCCATGAAGAGACGATTTTTTTTGGCCCCGCCGAAGCAAAGATTCGCGCAGGTTTCGGGAAGATGAATTTTACCGATTAGCGTTCCATCGGGCGCGAATACATGGACTCCGTTGAAATTGTCTGGACCCCATCCTGCAGCCGACCAGACGTTCCCATCCACATCGCACCGAATGCCGTCGGATGAACCGGGAGCGAGATTGGCGAACATGCGTCCGTTCTTCAGTCGCTTCCCGTCTTCAACGTCATAAACGCGAATTGGGCGAGGATCACCTTGATGCTTGGCTTCGCCAGTGTCGACGATGTAGAGCTTTTTTTCATCGGGAGAGAAGCAGACGCCGTTGGGCTTATCCATGTCACCGACAACGACCATTGCTTCTCGCTTGTTCGGATCAAGCCGATACACATTGGCAGGAAGTTCGAACGCGGCCTTGTGCCCTTCGTAGTTCGACATGATGCCGTATCCGGGATCGGTGAACCAGATCGCTCCGTCGGAGTGAACCGCAACATCGTTGGGCGCGTTGAACGGTTTGCCCTGGAAGTGATCAATCAGAACGGTGATCGTACCGTCGTGCTCAGTTCGCGTGACGCGCCGTGAGTCGTGCTCACATGTGATCAGCCTTCCCTGCCGGTCTCTGGTATTGCCGTTGCTGTAATTCGAAGGACTGCGGAAGACGCTGACCTCGCCCGTGTCCTCGATCCAGCGCAGCATTCTGTTGTTCGGGATGTCACTGAAGACTAGATACCGGCCATCGCCAAACCAGACCGGACCTTCCGCCCAACGCGTGCCAGTGTAAAGACGCTCGACCGCCGCAGTAATGATCCTGTATTTGGCGAAGCGCGGATCAACGATTTCTATGGCCGAATCGGGATAAGCGACCGGATTCTTTGTCTCTTGAATCTTTGAGCCTTGCCCTTGCGCGCGCTGCAACGGATCGAGCGCAATTGCCGTCACGGCGCCCGCTGTTACGTTCATGAATTTGCGTCTGTGCATGTCGTTCCTGATCTGAAAGAAATTCCTGCGCGCTGCACCTTATCACGGATTTTCTTCAGAAGGAAACAAACGAAAGACGAAAGCGCGGGTAAATCCCCATAAACTGGGATATCCGGCTTACACTCAATGGCTCAAAAGGCGCGCCCAGCGCGGGATTAGTTCTGGTAAGCTTTCTGGGCGGGTTTTGTCGTCAAAGGTTCTACTTATGGGAGTGAGCGATCCTGAAATTCGGAAGAAAGTATTCGGGCCGAAATGGCTGGAGCTTCAGCACGTGTCCGAAAAACAGGCTTGGCCCTGGTGGAAGCGCCTGCTGCATCGCTTCCAGCGCTGTCCTATTTGCAGCCATCGCACAATCAAAGCCGAAGACTAAGCGCATCCTGCCGCGCAGGAACTTCTAATACCCGAGAACCAGAAAGATCATCTTGTAGCTCCAGCCTGTACGAAGTACCCTGAATCCAGACGGAGGCGCGACTTGTGCGGAGTCCGCTCCGGGGCTTGTGGTTTCAGGATGAAGGACAAGACATCGCTGAATATGCGGTCATGTTGGCGGTGATCCTGGTGCTGTTGATCGGTACAATTCGCCTGATAGGAAGCAACGCGACAAACGTGTTTCCTCTACGGCGAGTTCAATTCAGTAGTTAAAGGCGACTGGAAATGTTGATCCCATTTCTGCTGTTCTTGATCACGATCCTGCTCCTGTCGATATTTTGGGAGCTGACCAAGATCAACAGCCGTATAAAAAAAGCGCTTACACTCAATCCAGGAAAGGCTGCTGTTACGGCTAAGACCGAGTGAGATCGGGGCACTCGTCTGTCTCTATACCGAAAGCAGCACACCCTTGCGCAGCACTCTTCACAGCTCCCAAGGCCGATGGGAGTAATGTCGATCGGCTGATTGTTAATATCAATTTGCCATTGGTCCCTCCACGAACTTCTCCAACCAGCCGAGCACTCGCTTCCACCCTTCGCCGTGGCTTTGGGCAGACGGCAGATCGCCTGCAAATCCTTCGTGCCTGACCTTCACCAGCGTTCCGGTGCCGGATTTTCGCGGTCCGGTGGGGTGCAACGCATTCACAGTTTGTGGCTCGAGTTCCCATCGCACAACTGTTTTCTTCTTATGGAAACTGCCCAACCACGTATGCACGAGCAGTTTCGGTGGATCGATCTCCAGGTATTCGCCTTCAACGTAAAAGGTCGTGCCGTCGGCGCCCATGCCTTCGCTTCGCCACTTCCCTCCGGGACGAAGATCCATCGTCGACTTCGTGACGTGGTAAAGTCCGTCTTGTCCCCACCACCGCGGCAACTGGTTCGGATCGCTGATTGCTTGAAATACTCGCGCCGGCGGAGCAGCGATGAATATCTCGGCGACGACAGCATCTTGATCGGGTGTGATAGTGGCGGTAGCCATTCAGTTCTTTCTCCTGTTCAGAGTCAGGCTTGAAGCAGGTGCCAGCTGGGTTTCAGATTGAGGCGTTGTTTTGACCCATCCCCGATCCCTCCCCGAGCCCTATTCCCTGTTCTCTGCAAACTTCTTCAACTGCTCCACCGCGCCGGGCCAGCCGCCGGAGTAATCCTTGCGCGCTACCGGGAGCGAAGCTAGTCCGCTATGCGTCACTTTCACGTGCGTTCCACCCTGCATCTGCGTGAGTTCCCAGCGCACTATTGTGCGGATCTTCGGATCATCGTGCCAGTTGCCGATCCATGTGTAGGCGAGGACACGCGGCGGATCGTACTCCAGGATCTCGCCGTGGCACTCGAACTGGCTGATGCCGTTCACCACAAGCGATCCTTTCCCTGTGACATACGAGTACTGCCCTCCAACGCGCGCATCCATCTTCCAGTGGTGCGCCGGGCACTCCGGACTTTTGAACCAGCGCTGTAGTTCATCCGCATCGGAGAGGGCTTTGAAGACACGCTCCGGCGGGGCGGCAATTTTAATTTCTGCGACGATCGCATCCTGATCAGGCGTAACGATGGTAGTGGTCATATACAGTCCTCGTCCTAACTCTCGGCAAAGATTTTGATTTCCTGCAGGACTCCTGGCCAGCCTCCCGCGTAATCTTTGAAGGCAACGGGCTCCGCAGTGAGGCCGCTGTGCGTGACTTTCACATGAGTTCCGCTCTTGGTTGGCGTCAGTTCCCAGCGCACGGTAGAGCGGTGGTTAGGGTCGGCATGAAAGTTAGCGAACCAGGTGTAGACGAGCAGCCGTGGAGGGTCTATCTCGAGGATCTCCCCTTCGTGCTTGATAACACTGACACCGTGATAGGGCTTCGGCATCTGGATTTCCAGGCGCCACTTTCCTCCGACCCGCAGGTCCATCTCGAACACCTGAAGCTGAGGAGAACGACGGCGTACGGTCTCAGCGTCGCAGATTCCGCGGAAGACGCGATCCGCCGGAGCGGCGATATCTATCTCGCTGATGATCGTGTCCCGATCGGGTGTGACAATCGTTGCTGCCATGAGCGCTCCTTTTGCTCTCATTCACTTAGTCGTCGGTTCCTCGTTCCACTGGATGGATTGCAGAGACACTCTCGCTGGTTATAGCTTCCGATGCAGATCAAAGAATTCTTTGTGCTCCATTCCACGATCAGCGAAAACCCACTCCTCGGTGTGATGATTATTGTCGATCAATGTAAGCACCATCTTCTGCATGTGGCCGGTATCAGACTTTGCGAGATTTGTGGCGTCCACGTATGCGAACGCGACGGTCTTGCCATCAGGCGAGACGCTGGCCTGCATCCGGGGCTGATTCCCCACAGCGCAATAGTGCGTCATCATCAGGCGGTTGTCGCCGTCCATGTGGAACATCGAAATCATGTCTTCCTTGGGGACCAGGATTTCACTTTCGACGGCCGAGCCTCCGGAAACGACTTTGAAGGTAACTTGGAACGGACGGCCGTCAGGACCCTTGCCCTCCCATGTGCCGGGCAAATTCTTGATGGCCGTGAAGGCTTTTTGAGCATCGGTTTGTGCGACAGCATTGGCGCTGGTTAAGGCGATAGCGACGATCAATGTGCTGGCGAATCTTGTCATGTGAGTTCCTTTCCTTTTGGTGCGGACATCTTGCAAGTCCGTCACAAAGTCTATTTCCGTTTTTGCGAGGCCTCTTCGGTCTCGCGGGCGTATTCGGATTCCACAAAGTTCTTCAAATTGTTCAGGCTTGCTGCCCAGAAGACACGGTATTGCTCGATCCATGAGTCGACGGCCCGAAGCGGCTCCGGATTGAGGTGGTAAATACGGTTGCGCCCCTCGCGATGCTCACGGACGAGATGAGCACGACGCAACAGGCGCAGGTGCTTGGAAATCGCGGGCCTGGAAACCGGGAAAGCGCTGGCGATCTGTCCGGCAGGCTGGCTCCCTCGACGCAACAGGTCAAGGACGGCCCGCCGGGTCGGATCGGCCAGAGCCTGAAACGTGGCTTCCTGGATCCGGGGGTCCTGATATGTAACCGATCGGTGACGCATAATGCGTAACTGTACGGTTACTTATTGCGGATGTCAAGAGGATTTTTCAACGTACACAGTAGATTTGTGGGAGTAGGCCCGTGCTCCCGCAACGCTTCGATTAATCGGACGGGCATGTCGCGGGCGGGGCGCCCGCGCCACGCGAATTATTGGCTGCCGTACTTAACCAGGTCGAGAAACGCTCGGTGAATGCGGGTGTCTTCCGAGAGCTCTGGGTGAAAGGTGGCAGCCATCGCTTTTCCCTGCCGGACAACCACTGCGTCAGATCCTTCGGTCGCAAGCACTTCGACGCCTTCTCCAACATGAGAAATCTTTGGCGCGCGGATGAAGACCATCTCCAGCGGAGAATTCAGCAGCTTGCCTTCAATGTCGCGTACGAATCTTCCTTCGCGAATCGAGCTGTCGATCTGACGGCCATAAGCATTACGGCGGACCCGAATGTTGAGGGCACCGAGACCGTTCTGAGCTGGGTTCTCGACTTCTTTGGCCAGCAGGATCGCTCCAGCGCAAGTGCCAAATGTCGGCTTGAGGTGGACGAATTCCTTCAGCTTCTGAAATCCCGCTTCACCAAGAAGCTTGAGAAAAGTACCCGATTCGCCGCCCGGGATCACGAGGCCGTCAATCAGGCCCAGTTGCTCGGGCTTCTTGACGAGCACGACTTCGGCTCCGAGCTCTTCAAGCCGGCGGCGGTGGGCGTCGAAATCGCCTTGCAGGGCAAGTACCCCAACTCTCATGCGAATTCTCTCAACACAGACCGAAGGATGATCCAGGGCTGAATCATTGCTCGGCTTTGATTTTAGCGGATCAGACTAGCAAAATCCGGATTGCCCGCGCCGCTGGAAACGCGCTACACTTCTACGCAGTTTGCGGCCGTAGTTCCCTGCTGAAGTTCCTCGATGAGGTCAGTGTTCATGGTTAGGAAGTCCCTTTTCTACACCATAATTGTGGCGCTCGGGTCCTGTGGCGCCCATGCCCAGGTACTCAGCTTTCCAACTTTCGGCCCGAATTACACCAACGCCCTCGCAGGGGACGCCGTCCAAACCGCCCGCATGGACTTCGACGTGTTCACCATCAATGGACAGCATGCCGGCTCGACACCATTTCAAACGCCCAGCGGGGCCATTTCGCAACTTGATTTAAGGGCTCCCGGCAAAGCTGTGAAGGAGTACACCAAGGGGTATCAGCTGCTCTTGAAGAAGGACTATCAGGGAGCCGTCGAGCACCTGGAAAAGGCAACCGACATCTATCCCAAATTCGTCACCGCACATAATGCCCTGGGGAACGCGTATCTGAAGCTAGATGAGAACGAAAAGGCGCGCGCGGAGTTCGCTAAGGCAGTGGAACTCGATGACCATATGCCGAACTCTTACTTGAATCTCGGCTGCTCGAATTTGGCACTTAAGGACTACAAGGGAGCCGAAGACGCATTTAAGAAGGCGTCTTCGCTGGCCCCGCTCGATATGCAAGTTCAGATGGGCCTGGCTTATGCCGCCTATGCAAACAAGGATTACCCGGCTGTCATCGCGACCGCTCAAGACGTGCACGCCCACGAGCACAAGGGAGCGTCTGTAATTCATTTCTTTGCTGCGGGCGCCTATGAAGGCCAGAGCAATTTCTCCGAGGCCCAAACTCAGATGAAGTTGCTCATAAAGGAAGATCCAAAATCCCAACAGGCCGACGATTTCCGAAAGATTCTTACCGGATTGAACGAGTCCGAGCGTCATCGCGCGCTGCTGAAATTCAATCCCGTTGAGAAGGTGAATTATTCGATTGGCGTTCCGACCGGGCCCACGCCCGAAGTTGCCGGCCGGATGGCCCAGGTCGCGTTTCAAGACATGGAAGAGCGCGATCAGATCGCTGAGGCAGACGACGAACCGACGGTATGCCACGATTGCGGAACTGTAGTTGCGGATAACTCCAATCCTGAAGCCGACTCCCTCGCCAGGAAATTTTCGGGCGCCGTGATTCGATCCACCGTCGATGAGGTTTCGATTCTGTTCGCAGCAACTGACCATGGGAAATCGGTAGTGAACCTGTCGACTTCCGATATTGCTGTGCGCGACAACAGCCAGCCTCCGAATGCAATCCTTAATTTTCGGAACGAATCTCAGCTGCCTTTGCGACTCGGCCTGGTCATCGACACGAGCAACTCCGTCCTGGAGCGGTTCAAATTCGAACAGGCGGCAGCCGTCAAGTTCCTGGAAAAAGTGGTCACAAATAAAGACGATCTCGCTTTCGTCGTCGCTGTAAACAATTCTGTGCTGCTGGCCCAGGACTACACCGGGGACATTGGTCTCATCTCTCACGCGGTCAATGAACTCGCCCCAGCCGGAGGAACGTCGCTCTGGGATGCGGTGAACTTTGCCTCGGAAAAGTTGGTGAGCCGTGCGGAAATACAACCGGTGGCACGAGTGCTGGTGGTGATCAGCGATGGCGAAGATAATTCGAGCC
>Ga0070713_100002166_pt1 | contig 12704 bp, 9 predicted proteins | sample LARL82metaG_FD_65465 | JGI IMG/M metagenome (GOLD analysis project Ga0070713, IMG submission 65465) | Corn, switchgrass and miscanthus rhizosphere microbial communities from Kellogg Biological Station, Michigan, USA - LAR L8-2 metaG | ecosystem: Host-associated > Plants > Roots > Rhizosphere ... | reverse complement strand
TCGCTGCGCCGCGAGGCCAATCAGAGCGTACGCCATCTCACGCTGCACAGCACGGGCGATGGTCATCGAACGGTTCGCGTCGGCTACGTCGCCGCGGTGCCACTGTGGAAGGCGTCGTATCGGCTGGTACTGCCGGCGAAGGACGGCGATCCCGCGCGCCTACAGGGCTGGGCGGTGCTCGAGAACCAGTCAGGCGCCGACTGGAACGATGTCGCGCTGACCCTGCAGTACGGCAACCCCGTCACGTTCCGGCAGGCGATCTACCAGAGCTACTACGTGCAGCGGCCAGAAGTGCCTGTGGAGATCCTGGGCCGCATCCTGCCGAGCGTCGACACGCGGGCGCGACCCTCGGAGTCGGCCATGCAGAAGGCCGCTCCTGCGGCACCGAACCGGTCTCTTGGCGCCATGGCCGCGCCCGCACCGATGCCGATGGCGCCCGCGGACGCGGAACCCATGGCGCCGCCGGCGGAACAGGCGGAGGCCACCGAAGCCGCGGAGCAGACCATCTTCCAGCTTCCCGCACCGGTCTCGCTCGCCGCCGGGCACACGGCGAGCGTGCCGATCATCGATGACGCCATCCCCGCCGAGAGGCTGGACTTGGCGGCAGGCAACGACCCGCATCCGCTGTCGGCGATCCGCATCACCAACGACACCGGCGTGTCGATCCCCGCCGGGGTGCTGACACTGTACGACGCTTCGGGCGCCGCCACCTTCGCGGGCGACGCCAGGCTCGGCGGGCTGCCGGCCGGGGAGCAGCGGCTGCTGTCATTCGCCCAGGATCTGCGCACCACGATAGAGCGCAGCAGCAGCGGAGAGACGACGCTTGCATCGCTCACTGCGGCTGACGGCGTGCTGCACAGCACCACTCGACGACGGGAGGTGATGCGGGTGACGATCACCGGCCCTGCCAACGAGCCGCGTCAGGTGCTGGTGGAGATCCCGAAGGAAGGCGAGCGCAAGCTGACGTTGGAGGATGGCGCCATTACTGGCACCGAGGAAATGGCGACCTCGTGGCGTGTGCCGATAGCGTTGAAGCCGGGCGAGGTGCGGAAACTGACCGCCTACGTCGACCGGCTCGAGCGCGAGCAAACCGCAATACTGGCCGACGACGCACAGGTTGTCGTGCGGCTGCTCAACGAGCAGACATTGACGCCCGAGGCGCGCATGGCGTTGCTGCGGCTGGCCGCGCTGCGCCAGGACGAGGCAGCGAAGCGCGCGACGATGGACCAGCTCAAGACGGAGCAGGCGGTGGTCCTGCAGGATGAGGACCGTATCCGCCGCAACCTCGCCGCGGTTCCGGTGAACGATGCGCTTCACACCAGGCTGACGCGCGCACTCGATACCGATGAGTCAAAGCTGGAGCGCCTCAGCCAGGCGATCGAGCAGGCAACGGCGGCCGCGGACAAGGCCCATCAGGCGCTGGCAGACGCGGCCGGGTCATTGAGGCTATGAAGCCACCCAACTTAACCATGCCGCAATAAATTCCCGCCATCGTGCCGTGTCATGGTGTCATCGCTCACGCAGGCCGATGTTGCGCGTCTACTGGCAGAGCCGTCCACTTCGGCGCGTGCCGAGCTGGCGGACAAGCTGGCGTCGGAACTGGACAGCAGCCAGCTGACAGAAGCAGAACTGCAGATCGCGCACGACATCGTCCGCATCATGGCGAAGGACGTCGAGCTGGCGGTGCGGCGCTCCCTGTCGCACAGCCTGCGCCGCGCCCGGCATCTGCCGCACGACGTGGCACTGCGGCTCGCCAGTGATGTGGAAGCAGTGGCGCTGCCGATCCTCGCCGACTCGCCGGTGCTCACCGACGCCGACCTGATCGACCTCGTGCGCCACGGCTCGTCCCGAAAGCAGGAGACAATCGCCAGTCGCGACGGTGTCCCTGAGCGAGTCGTCGACATTCTCGTGACAGAGGGCAGCGAGACCGCAGTCGCGGCGCTGATGGGTAACGCTCGCGCGCGGATCGCCGAGGCGAGCCTGGCAACCGCGATCGACCGTTTCGGCGACAGCGACCGCGTCAAGGCGAACATGGTGCATCGCGCCGATCTGCCGGTGACCATCGCCGAGCGCCTCGTGGTGATGGTGTCCGACCGGCTCCAGGCCTATCTCGTCAGCCACCACGAACTGCCGGTCTCGCTCGCCACCGACATGGTGCTGCAAAGCCGCGAGCGCGCCACGCTTCACCTCAGCCTCGGCTCCAGCGAGCAGGAACTGCTGCGGCTGGTGCGTCAGATGCATCGCAACCACCGCCTCACGCCGCTGCTGGTGCTGCGTGCGCTGTGCCTGGGCGACCTCGCGTTCTTCGAGGTAGCAATGGCGGTGATGGCCGGTATCCCGCCGATCAACGCGCGCACGCTGATCCATGATGCCGGGCCGAGCGGCCTCGCGTCACTGTACGGCCAGGCCGGAATGCCGCCGCGGCTGCTGCCCGCGGTCCGGGTCGCCGTGGACGTGGTGCGGGGCACCGAATTCGACGGTGGCGAACACGACCGGGAGCGCTACCGCGCCCGCGTCATCATTCGTATCTTGACACAATTCGAGGATCTGCCGCAGGAAGACCTCGACTACCTGCTGGACAAACTGGGCGATGTGCTGAACGTTGCAGCGTAGTGATCCTATGAAATCCGCCGACTTCGTTGTCCTCGACAGACCCAGGCTGGCCTCGATCAAGCGATTTCCGACGGTGGAATTCGCCGACTATGAGCGCCGCCTCGCCACCATGCAGGAGACCTTGCAACTGGTGCAGCAGGCCTACCTGGGCACCGCACATCGCGCAGTGATCGTGCTGGAAGGCTGGGACACTGCCGGTAAGGGCGGCGTGGTGCGCCGGCTCGGCTGGGCGCTCGATCCACGCAGCTTCAAGGTCCATGCGACCGCGGCGCCGAACGGGCGGGAGAAGCACCTGCACTACCTGCAGCGCTTCTGGGAGCGACTGCCGCAACACGGCCAGATCGTGGTGTTCGACCGCTCCTGGTATGGCCGTGTGCTGGTCGAACGTGTGGAGGCCTTTGCCAGCCCCACCGAATGGCACCGCGCCTATGACGAGATCAACCATTTCGAGCACATGCTGCTGGCCGACGGCACCCGTCTGGTGAAGCTGTTCCTGCACATAACGCCCGAGGAGCAGCTTCGCCGTTTTCGCGCCCGCCTGACCGATCCGGTGAAGCGCTGGAAGCTATCGTACGAGGACTTCCGCAATCGCGGCCGCTGGTCCGAGTACGAGGACGCGATCGAGGACATGGTGGAGAAGACCTCGACCCGCCGCGCGCCCTGGCATGTGATCCCAGCGAACAACAAGCCGTTCGGCCGGTTGGCCACTTTCCGGGTCATCGTCGATCGTCTGTCCAAGGGGGTCTCGCTGCAGCCCCGCCAGCTCGATCCCGCGGTCGCCGACGAGGCAGAACGGCTGCTGGGCATCCGCCTGCCGGCCGAAAAACACACCAAGGCCCGAGCGGCGGCGGACGCGTTTATCACGCGTTAATAGGACGTCGACAGGATTGGGATTTCTCGGAAACCCACGCCAGGGAATTCCCATGCACGTTCTCAGCCGCCTCCGGCTCCGCACCAAGCTCACCATCTTGATGGGGCTGTCGGCACTCGCACTGGTCGCCTCAATCGGGGTCAGCGCTTCAATCGTACGCCAGCGCATGTTTGATGATCGCGTCGATAAGCTACGCGCCGTTGTCCAGACGACGCTCGGCCTAGCCCAGTCGCTCGAGGACCAGGTTGCCGTCCATCAGCTCACTCGCGAGCAGGCGTTGGAACAGTTGCGCAAGGCAGCCCACGTCATGCGTTTCGATGCAGGTGAAGGCTATATCTATGCCCAGACCCTGGACAACACCTTCGTTATTCATGGTGCCGACCCCAAGCTCGAAAACACGACATCCAAGGTCAAGGACGCGAGCGGCAAATCGCTCACGAGCCTCATCATCGAGGCTTTAGGGACGGGCGACCACGGCGTTGTATCCTATGACTTCGTCAGACCAGGACAGACACAGCTGCAGCCGAAGGTCGCCTACGTTGCTCGGTTTGCTCCCTGGAGCCTGGTATTCGCCGCCGGTGCCTACACCGGCGACCTAAGCGTTGCGTTTCGTGCGATATTACTGGATCTGACAACGATTGGCGGCATCATCATCGTGGTTTGCCTGGCGGTCGCCTGGCTGATCAACCGCGACATCGTCGACTCGCTGCAGCGCCTGATGGCCGCAATGGCGCACCTCGCGAACGGCTTACTCTCGACAGAGGTTCCAGGCACCGAGCGGCGTGACGAGATTGGCCAGATGGCCAGCGCGGTTCTCGTGTTCAAGGAACACATGGTGAAGGAGGAACGCCTTGCGGCAGACCATGAGCAGGAGCGCGAGCAGGCCGACGCGGCCAAGCGCGCTGCACTGGTTGCTATGGCAGAAACGATAGAGAGTGAAGCCACAGCCGCGCTGACCGCGATCGGTCGGCGCACACATGCGATGGCCGAGGCAGCCAACAGCATGAGCGACTCGGCAACGCGCACCGGCGCCTCCGCCGAAAGCGCCGCAGGCGCAGCGGCACAGGCTCTGGCCAACGCACAGACAGTGGCCAGCGCGGCCGAGCAGCTCACCGCCTCGATCCGCGAGATTGGTGGTCAGGTGAACCAGTCCAGCGCCGTGGTCGGCCGCGCCGTCGAGGCCGGTCGCAGCACGCGGGAGACCATCAGCACACTGAACGAACAGGTCGGGCGGATCGGCGCGGTTGCCGACATGATTAGCGAGATCGCGGCCCGCACAAACCTGCTTGCGCTGAACGCCACTATAGAGGCGGCCAGGGCCGGCGATGCTGGCAAGGGGTTCGCCGTGGTCGCCAGCGAGGTGAAGCAACTGGCCACCCAGACGGCGAAGTCGACCGAGGAGATCAGCCGCCATATCGCCGAGGTTCGCGCAGCGACCGGCGCATCGGTCGACGCCGTCGGCCGGATCGACGAAACCATCGGCGAGATCGACACGATCGCTGGATCGATCGCCGCGGCTGTGGAGCAGCAGGGAGCAGCAACCGCGGAGATCGCCCGCAATGTCACCGAGACAGCCGCAGCGGCGAACGCAATGACCAACCGCGCCACCGAGGTCTTAGACGAAGCGAAGAAGACCGGACAGCAGGCAGCGGACGTGCTTGAGAACACCACGGCGCTGGATGGCGAGATGCAGGATCTGCGCAAGTCGGTGATCCACCTCGTCCGCACCTCCACCAGCGAAGTGGATCGGCGTCGGTATCGCCGGCGACCCTGTCACGTCGAGGCTAAACTGACCTGCCAGGGTCGCTCGGAAACCGCATCGCTTCACAACATCTCTGAGCGCGGCTGTCACGCAATCACGGCGCTGCGCTTGCGGACCGGCCAGCGGGTGGAGCTCACCCTGCCGCGGTTCAACACCCACCTCGAGGGCACTGTGATGGAGCAGTCTGAGGATGGGCTCCACATCGCAGTTCTCGGCGACGGGCTGCCCGCGGCCGAGGCCGACCGCATCAGCCTGACAACCATTGCGGAGCTGACACGCGTGGCGAAGGACGATCATGTCACCTTCGTCAAGCGCGTGGCGGACGCCGTGACTGCCGGCGAGAAACCGTCGCCCGACAGCTTGGCGTCGCCGCATCACTGTCGATTTGGACGGTGGTACGACGGCGTCAGCGACCTTGCGTCGATGTCCTTGGGCTCGTTCAAGGCGATCAAGGCGCCGCATGACGCAGTGCATGAACTTGGCCGCAAGGCTTTCATCGCCCTCGCAGCAGATGACGGCGGTGCGGCCCAACGTTACGTCGGGGAGATGCGCAGCCAGTCGGAGAGGGTGATGCGCTGTCTCGACGAATTCGGTCGCGACTACCCCGCGACATTCTCCAAGCAGGCTGCGTGACGCAGGCTTTGGCCCTAATCGGTACGCGAGCAACAGGCAGCCGGGATGCGGGCGGCAATTAAGGCTTTTTTGTGGCCTCTGAGCCCGGGACGTTGCTATGGTTCCACGGAGCCGTCAGTAGCACCGGCTTGCAGAACCATCTTGGGACTTATTCCGATGCCCGAAGCAATCGGCCCCTACTCGGTGGAAGAGCGCGTCATCGACGGAGACACCACCTGGGTGGCAGTCCGCGCGCGGGGATCCGAATGGTCATGGCTGACACCCGCCGAGGCCGCGCGCCTCGGGCAGCAATGGGTAAGGCGCTACGGACACGTCCTTGAGGACCGAGCGCGGCCGGCCGCCGCAGCCACGCTCGCCGCAGAGTAAAGCCGCCGGGACAGGTCGCCTCTCCCACATACGAGAGAGGCACCCATCAGGACGTCATGCCGTCGGGAACTTGCAGGCGTCGCCAAGCGGATGCAGCACCTCCGACGGCGGCGACGTGTGGATCAGCTGGTAGAGGTCCCACGGTCCCTTGCTCTCGGCCTTGGTCTTCACCTGGAACAGGTAGGCGGGGAACTCGCCGCGGCCGTCGGCGCGCACGCGACCGGCGCCGAACGCATCATCGTCGGTCGGGATGGATTTCAGTTTCGCCACCGTCGCACGCCCGCTCTTCTTCGCCTCCGCCGCACCCATCTGCTGCGCCGTCTTCAGGTAGTGTAGCGTGATGGCGTACGAACTCGCGTGTGCCTGGTTCGGATAGTTGTTCGGCGTCTTGGTCAACAGCCGCTTGGTGAACGCCCGCGTGCGGTCGTCGCGATCCCAATAGAAGGTCTCTGTCGTGGTCAGCCCACCGCACACATCAAGCCCGAGCGAATGGACGTCGGTCAGGAACAGCAGCAGCGGCGCGATCTTCATCGTCTTGTTCAGGCCGAACTCCGCGGCCTGCTTGATGCAGTTCTGCGTATCGACGCCGGCATTCGCCAGACCCAGCACCTTCGCCCCACTTGCGGCCGCCTGCGTCAGATAAGATGAGAAGTCGGTGGTGTCCGGGAACGGATAGCGCAGATCGCCCTTCACATCGCCGCCACCCTTCGTCACCACCTCCTTGGTGAGGTCCGCCAGCGACTGCCCGAACGCGTAGTTGGCGGTGATGAAGAACCACGACTTGTTGCCAGCCGCCATCAGCGCGCCGCCAGTCGAATGCGCGTTCTCCCAGGTGTCGAAGCTCCACACGATGGAGTTCGGACTGCACTGCTCCCAGGTCAACGCCGCCACGGTCGCGGAGGCATTGAGCATGATCTTGTCCTTCTCTTTCGCCACCTGCGCGACCGCGAGCGCCACCGACGACGTCGGCACGTCGATGGTGGCATCGATGCCCTGGTCGTACCACTGGCGCGCGATCGAGGCGGCGACGTCCGGCTTGTTCTGGTGATCCGCGCTGATCAACTCCACGTCGAAGCTGAGATGCGGCTTCATCTCGTCGATCGCGAGCTGCGCCGCGGCCACCGAGGTGGGACCGGTGTTGTCACGATAGGTGCCGCTGAGATCGGTGAGCACACCGAGCTTAATGACCGGCCTGGCCTGCCCACGGGCGCGCAGGATCGGGACAGCCGAGAGGGCGGCGGCACTGGTAAGCAGCGTACGGCGTGCGAGCGGCATGGACGGATCACTCCTGGAAGCGTTACGCCGCCCGGTCGTTCGCCGGGAGGCCGGCGACTTGTTACGGCAATCGGGCGTTCAGGTGAAGCAGCCTGCGTCGGCCGCGCCCGCCGCCCACCCGCTCAGTCATGTCGGAGAACAGTCAGCGTCCGATTCACCAAGGCCGCGAGCTCCGCCTGCTGCCGTGTGCCCGTCTTGGCAAAGACCTGCTGAAGCTGGCTCCGCGCGGTGGTCAACGCCACTCCCATTGCATCGGCGGCCGCTTGCAGACCATTCCCCTGCGCAACGGCTATCGCCACATGCGCTTCACGATACGTCAGGTCAAACGCTCGTCGCAAGGAATCGACAGTCGGTTTGTCGACCCGGTCCGGGTCGATGATGAAGACGACACCCCACGCAAATTCCATGGAAGGATCGCACGCGCCAATCGACTTCAGCGGAAGAGCGAGGAGCAGGAGAGGCCTCGCATCGACGCCTCGATCGATCGCCAGGAGACCTTGTTTCCTGCCAGAAGCCGCTCCCGTGATCAGCTCTCGCAACGTCCTCGCTTCCGACAGGCTCCGCCCTGCGAGTCCGCTGGAGGAAGCGAGACGCAACTCGTCCGAGCCATCCAGAATCTCCTGCGCCCGCCGATTGAGCCACAGCGACCGCCCAGAGCGGTCAACGAAAGCTACGCCAAGCGCCAGGCGGTCGAAGGCGCCCGATACCATGTCGACACGGAGATCGGCGGCACTCAACCGCATCTGCAAACGCAGCGCGCGGTCGATATGCGGCGCTAGCAGGCGCATGTTGCGCAGATTATCCCTGTTGAATATGCGGCCGTCCTCCCAGAGCGCCGCCAGCAACTTGCGCCATGCTGCTTTTGGTAGCGACGATTCCGGGCTTTCCCCCCAAGGTTCAAATGCCTGAGGAAAGCGCTGGACCATTCGCAGCCCGACAGCCGCGCGCGCGCTCACGTCGCTCTGCGGCCGAAGAGTGCTCAAGAACACAATCTTCAGAAAATGGACGATGAGTTCGCCAAAGTCCTGCGCATATTGCTCGAGAGCCGCCAGATCGTTACGAGACAGGAAGATCGTCGGATGGCACCCAGTCCCCAGCATGTACATATGGCTACCTTCAGCACTGGGCTCCACGCCCCAGAGATCACGTCGTCCTCCGATCAGCTCACCGATCGCACCAATGGTTTCCGGCCAAAGTTCTTGCCGCTCGACCGACTCATAAATGCGATCGATAACTGCCAGCAAAGCGTCTTCGCCAACTGCCACCGTCATACCCGGCGCTCCTCGGCCATCCTGACGATCATGGCTAAACTGTCCTGCAAGCTCTTCGCTCTCATAGGAAGGCCGGCCGCTGGGTGAAAGGCAAGCAGACCGGTGCCTCCTGGCCGGCCGTCTGCGAACCGATCAGTGCACCAGAAGCCGCACGACGAACGGCGTCAGCATCGCGGTCACCAGCGCATTCAGCGCCATCGCCAGCCCAGAGAACGTTCCCGCTGTCTCGCTCTCCTGAAAGGCGCGAGCCGTCGCGATGCCGTGGCCGGCCAGACCCATGGCAAAACCACGCGCCGCAGGATCCTCGATGCGTATTGCGTTCAACACGTAGCCGCCAATAAGTGCGCCGGCGATGCCGGTGACAACTGTAAGCACGGCGGTGATGGCAGGAATCCCGCCGATCTGTCCTGCGATTGCCATCGACACCGCGGTCGTCGCCGATCGTGGCGCAAGTGACAGCAACATGCTTCTGGATAGACCGAACCACCACCCCGCAGCGAGGCTGCTCGCGATCGCAGTCATCGAGCCCGTGATCAAGGCAATCGCAAGCACAGGCGCACGCTCCCGCAGCAACGGCAGGCGGCAGTAGAGCGGTACCGCCAGGGCCACGACAGCCGGGCCAAGCAGCACGTGGATGGGCTGCACGGCCAAGAAATACCCACCGTAGTCCACGCGGAAAAGGACTAGCGCACCTGCGACGATCCCGATGGCGATCAAAGTCGGGTTCAGCAGTGGATGCTGCCTGCCGAGGCGTTGCAGTACGACGCCCGTTGCGTACGCCCCAAGCGTCAGGGATAGCAGCAGAGCTGGGCCATGCCACATGACCGGCCTACCCAATGATCCGAGCACTTGCGCTATTCCGCCGCCACGCTGTCAGCGGAGCGGGTGACCTTAGACCGCATGCCGGCTATCGTCGCCGAGACAGCGACCGTTGCTGCCGTCGAAAGCAGAACGGCACCGAGCAGCGCGAAGGCGTGCGCCGCCAGCCGGTCGATGTTGCCCACCACACCCACCCCCGCGGGTACGAACAGCAGGCCAAAATGACCGTGCAGGCTTCCGGCGAGGCGGTTCAGTACGTCCGGCACGGCACGTTGCGAGCCAAGCCACCAACCGCGGATGCTTAGGCCGCAAACCAGCAACATCATTCCTATCGCCATGCCCGGTATCGGCAGCGAGGCGACCGCCGCCATCACATCGCCCAGGCACTGCAGCGCGATGAGCGCCAGAACAGCATACAACATACATATTCCTCGAACCCGAAGGATGCGAACGCTTCCCCGCGTCCGCTGTCATCGGGCCTAGTCGAAACGCGGTGACGCCGCCTCCTCCGTTCGTATGAAAACTGTGCGGGCCAGCCTCGCTACTTCGTCCCAACGCCAATGCCACGTTCTGTGCCGCTGAGGCGGCATTTAGATACCGCCATCGCTTCCAACTCGTCCCCGCTCATGGCTAGCGTCCCCAGGAAAGTTTTCCTTGACACCATCGCGGGGGTGTGTTCTTGTTACGTTCATATCCGCCGCGGCCAGCATCCCTGCCCCACCTCCGCAGCCCGATCCCAATTCGGCCGCCACGGATAAGCCCAGCCGCGCCGGCCGCCTCCTCAGCCTCGTCCGCAAACTCATCGATTACGCCAAGGAACTCGCCGTCACTTCCAACAGCGCGGCGCGACCGACCCAGGCCTCGCCACCTACCGCTTCCGAACCAGCGATATCCGCCAGATCCTCGGATGCATCGCCCGTGGCCTGCAGCGCGCCCAGGCGCTCGAAGCCAGGATCGTCCGTGGCGCTGCCCGCCTGGACGCGGCACGACCCAGGACCACTGCCGCTCCGTCTCAGCGGAAATCGCGCGGCGCCCGCCCGGCCCCGCGCGACAACGCCGAAGCCCGCTCCCCTCTGGCCGACCTGCCCACCCCGGAGCAGATCGCCGCCGAAGTCCGCTGCCGACCCATCGGCACCGTCATCGCCGATATCTGCCGCGACCTCGGCATCCTGCCCAGCCATCCGCTGTGGCGGGAAATTCAGTACGTCCTCATAGCGCATAACGGCGGCTACGCCCGCCTGGTCAAAGACATCCTCGCACGGTCCTTCCCGATGCCGTTCGCCGGCACCGCTCCCGCATCCCCAGGACCGCTTCACCCCTCTCCAGCACCTGCCTGTACAGGCCCGCCCGACAAGCTCTAGGCGAACCGGCCCGACCGAGGGAAGCCGTTCGGCGGCAGCCGCCCGGCCTGGGCGCGCTCGCCTATCCAATCGCGCAGATTGGTCTCAGTGCGCGTCTTGTCGCCAAGCCGCCACGTCAACCCGTCGGCCAGGCGGAACACTTTTGCATCCGCCAGCCCGCCCTCGCGATAGCGCTGCAGGATCACCCCGCCGCCGCGCGCCATCTCGGGCACCTGCTCGAGCGGGAAGATCAGCAGCTTGCGGTTGCTGCCGATGATCGCGACGTGGTCGCCATCGGCGGGCGCACACAGCGCCGCCTCCTCGCCCGGCCGTAGGTTCAGCACCTGCTTGCCGCTCTTCCTCTCCGCCGCAAGCTCCTCCGCCGGCACGACAAAGCCGCGACCCGTGGATGAGGCGACCAGATAGCGGACACCCTCGGTCGCGATGAACAGCGCGGCGACGTCGTCCTCGTTGGTCAGCTCCGCGAGCAGCCGGACCGGTTGGCCGTCGCCACGCCCGCGCGGCAGATCGGCCGCCTTCAGCGTGTAGGCACGGCCGTTGGTGCCGAACAGCGTGAGCCGGTCGGTCGTCTGACACTGCACCAGCAGCTTCAGCCGATCGCCTTCCTTGAAGCGCAGCTCGGTGTCCTCGCCGATGTGACCCCTCACCGCGCGGATCCAGCCCTTGTCGGACAGGATGACGGTGATCGGCTCGCGCTCCACAAACGCCTCGCTCGACACCTCGACCATCGACGGCGCCACGCCGAGTTCCGTGCGCCGCGCACCCAGCACACCGGAGCCGAATTTTTGCCGCGTCTGCTCAAGTTCATCGGCAATGCGATCCCATCGCAGCTTCTCGTCCTTCAGCAGCGCCTGGATGTCCTTGCGTTCCTTGGTCAGTGCCTTGTGCTCCTTGCGGATCTCCATTTCCTCGAGCCTCCGCAGCGAGCGCAGCCGCATATTCAAGATCGCCTCGGCCTGCATGTCGCTCAGCTTGAAGCGCTGCATCAGCCGCGGCTTCGGCTCGTCCTCGTTACGAATAATCCGGATCACCTCGTCGACGTTCAGATAGACCAGCAGATAGCCGTCGAGGATCTCGATGCGCCGCTCGATGGCGGCAAGCCGATGACGCGAGCGACGGACCAGCACCTCGTGGCGATGGTCGAGCCAGGCGCGCAGTACCTGCGGCAGCGGCATCACCAGCGGCGTGCGCGTCGCATCCAGCACGTTCATGTTCAGTGGAAACCGCGACTCCAGTGCAGAGGCGCGGAACAGGGTTTCCATCAGCACCTCGGGCTCGACACCGCGCGTCTTCGGTTCAAACACCAGGCGTACCGTCTCGGTGCTTTCGTCACGTACGTCGCCGAGCAGCGGCAGCTTGCGCTCCTCCATGAGTTGCGCGATCTGTTCGACCAGCTTGGCCTTTTGCACCTGGTAGGGAATTTCGCTGACAACGATCTGCCAGGTGCCGTGCCTGCCCTTCTCCACCGTCCACTTGGCGCGCAGACGAAAGCCGCCGCGCCCCGTCTCATACGCGGTGAGGATCGCGGCTGCGTCCTCTACCAGCACGCCGCCAGTGGGAAAGTCGGGACCCGGCATATGGCGCAGCAATTCCGCCGTGGTTGCCTGCGGATGGCGGATCATGTGGATCGCCGCGGCGCAGACCTCGCCGGCATTGTGCGGCGGGATGGACGTCGCCATGCCGACCGCTATGCCCGCCGCGCCGTTGGCGAGCAGGTTCGGAAATGCACCGGG
>Ga0070713_100002165_pt1 | contig 12710 bp, 11 predicted proteins | sample LARL82metaG_FD_65465 | JGI IMG/M metagenome (GOLD analysis project Ga0070713, IMG submission 65465) | Corn, switchgrass and miscanthus rhizosphere microbial communities from Kellogg Biological Station, Michigan, USA - LAR L8-2 metaG | ecosystem: Host-associated > Plants > Roots > Rhizosphere ... | reverse complement strand
TGCCTAACGAGTCGCTCGATCCAGAAGCCGATCGCGCTCGGCAGCACGGCAAAGGAGGTGACGGCCACCTGTCCCGATCCGACGCGTCCCCGGCGCGCACCGGGCCAAGGGAAGAAGGTGATGATGCTTCCAGGCGTGCCGACCTCGTCGCCGTAATAGAGATGGTACGTCTGCGGATCGTCGAAGTTGACGGTGCGCTTGACGAGGCGGAGGCCGAGCACGCCGGCGTAGAAGTCGACGTTCCGCTGCGGATCGCTCGCGATCGCGGTGACGTGGTGGATTCCGAGGACTGAGCTCACGAGTGCATCGCTCCGCAGAAGGTGTCTCCGCGAAGTGTAGCGAGCCGCGCCAGCCGGGCCGGAAACGATTGTTGCGTCGGCTTGGCGGGGACGTGATCTTTCAGGCTTCGGAGGGCTAGACCTAATTGGTAAGGCAGCAGTCTTGAAAACTGCCGCGCGCAAGCGCTTCGGGGTTCGAGTCCCCGGCCCTCCGCTGCTTTGTCATGCTTCGATAGGACGGCCCGGCATCCACTGCCGGGCCGTTGTTCGTCGTCCGCCTTTTCGAGAGCCTCCAGTCTTCAGTTTCGCGTTAGGGACTCTGCCAGGACAACGTGAGCAGCATGCTGCGCGCTGATCCGGATCCGAGATTCACACTATTCGGAAGCGGAATGTCAGCCCATCGCTCACGGCCGCCAAGCGCCTTTCCGACATAGAACCCAATCCCTGCGCTCGCGAGGACAACCCCAGTCTCAGGAACGTGTCATTCAAGTCGCTGCTACAAACGATCTGTTGCGGGCAACTCGACTGGGAGAGGCCTTGGGTCAATCTCGACGACAGGGCAGCGCCGCCGAGCAACCCAACGAATGAAGCAGCCGTCTCGAGCGGCACATTGCGTCCGTGACTCACCTCGAGGCGCGAAATCGAGCTCCATGGCAACCGATCCGTCGTCTTCGCCTCATCGAAGAGCACTACAGCGAATCGACGGCAGCCGCGCGGACCGTTCATTCAAATGGTCCGGCCAGCAAGGAATTTTCAGCTGTCGGACGCAACGTTAGGCGGACGCGCGCTCCTGCCGCGAGGCGCGAGGCCTCATGCGCTTGCGCCACACTGGTCTTGTCCGCTGTGCTCTGCGAACGGAGGGTGGCGGGCATACCGGCGAGAATTCCAGCGAGGTATACGGCGGAAAAGGCGAGGGTTTTGGCGGTTGACGACATGGCGCCTCCCAGAGAGGGACGAGAAAACTCGGCGATCCGATGTATCAAACCCTATGTTACCCGTCCGTCTTGACAGAAGCGACGGGGCACAGTGATCTGCGCACGACGATTGACGGTTACGCCTAACCGCAGAGTGACACGTCTCGCAAGGCGGCATGACGCAGAGCGCGCCCGGAGTAGCGCGCTGGGATCGGGTTTCCTAGCTCCTAGCCTGCGACGTTAGGGAAGCCGCGGTACGCGCGATGGAAATCCCTTATCGACCACTGGACGGGTCCGCGCGTTGGCCACTTGCCACACCGTCGCCATTAATGTCCGACTAACGTCGCGGATCTTGTTCATGTCGAGGTATCGAGTCTCGTCGTTTGAGCGATGATACCTCCACTCCAGACCGGTGGTAAACTCGATAGTCGGAATCCCGTACTCGATGAACGGCCTGGCGTCGGTACGCGGATAATAGAACGGCGACTCGGGGCGATCGTCTTTGTGATTCAACCGCATGTTGAGGTAGCCGCGGTTCGTTCGTTCCACCAAAGAATCGAGCCCCGTGCTCAAAATACGTGGACCAATAACAAAGACCTCGTGCGGTTGGGCCGGGATGCGCAGGCCTTCGAAGAAGTCTGGGCGGGCGATGCTGTCGAGCGGACCGGCCGTCGAGCCGATCATATCGACGTTGAAGTGCGCTACGATATTCCGAAGAGGGACGGTCTTCCTCCGCACGAACTCCTGAGATCCGAAAAGTCCGATCTCGTGACCGGTATCCCAAATGAACACCACCGAGCGTCGAGGATGTGGCGCGCGCATCATCTGCTCGGCGATGGCGAGAATAGCGGCACTCCCACTGGCGTTGTCATCCGCAGCATTGAAGACACTGTCCCCCGGCACTGCAGTGTCGAACGCGCCGTCTAGATGCGCCGCGATCGTTACGTACTCGTGCCTGAGATTGGGGTCGGATCCTTCGATGACGGCAATAAGGTTGTAGGAGGTATCTCGCGTCTCGACTGCCGGAATGTGAACGGTGATTGTCTCGCCGAGCTCGAAGGCGGCCGGGAAGTCGGTGCCTGGCGTGTGATTCAGGATTCGCGCTGCGATCGCGCTGTCCGCCAGCATTACGCGGACAAGATCCGGCTTCACTAAAATCGTCGTCCCGATGCCTGGCCCCGCATCCCAGGGCGGAGGGTGGTCCCAGTCCAAATACGACCAGTATTGCGAGTGGATCTTGAATTCAGTCCACTGGTCCAAGTCTGATGGTGTCGCGATGAGCAGCGTCGCGGCCGCGCCGAGATGCTCCGCCGCAACTCTCGGCCCCTCCATATCGGGCGGCCGACTATCAAGCGAGACGCCCGCCGGCGCCACCAATTGCGCAAGCGCGAACTTTCCCTTCACGTCGACCCCCGCGTAGGCATCGAGCTTCAGTGACGGAATGCGGCTGCCATAACCGACGAATACCGCTGAAGCTGTTGTGTCGACCGCTCGACGGAACGGGAGCAAAACAAAATCCCCGAATCGAAAACGGCGACCACGGATCTCCAGGAATGCGGCGCCCGTATCCGCGGCCCCTCTTCGCAGAACGAAGTGCTGCCGGTACGTTCCGTCGTCGCCGAGAGGTCTTAGTCCGGCTCTGACCAATCGGCGGATGATGAATTGGGCGGCGCTGTCCAGTCCGGGACTGAAAGTGAATCGCCCGCGCAGTGCATCGGAGGCGAGATAGCCAATATCGCCTGCGAGCCGGGTCGCGGTTATGTCGTCGGCGGCCGCGCGCACTTTCGGCGGCAGAGTCGTCTGCGCAACTGATTCTTGCGCCAACAACCCGGCGAGGCACAGGACAGTTAAGCGAACAGAAGGTATTTGCATGGCCGAGAAGCTATCAGCCGTTCCCGTCAGACGTAGACTGCGCCCCATGCCCGTCACCGCAAAGTGCGGATGAAACCCGTGCCTAAAGTTCGAGTCCCCGGCCCTCCGCTCTTGCATCTCAGCAACTTAGGAGACGGCTGCCGTTAGGTGACGTCCTGCCTGAACCATTTCTTGAACCCCGATGCTTCCCGAGTCAGAGGATCCGATCCTTCGACCAGCGCGCTACCAAGTCCGAGCGGGGATTGGGTGGTCGCTGTTGGTGTCGGTGCTCGGGTTCCGACTACTGCATCACGAGTGGCGCGACCTTGTGAGCTGGTGGTTCCTGATCACCGCCGTCGCTGTCACTGTGGTCGGCACCGCCACATTCGTCGGAATTCGGAAGTGGCAGCAGCGGACTCAGTGGCGACTATTTCACCGGCGGGTCCAGTCTTAGCTAGGCAGACCCATCGCTTCCTGCACGAGCGCGGCGCTTTGTCTTTCCGCGAGACACTGCGTCACGCGCCGGTGCCTGTGTGGTAGTACTCGCCAGCGCTACGTGCGATCTCTCCCGAAGAGAGCCCACGCTCGACTCGTCAGTTCACCCGCCGATACGTCCGGTGATAGGAACCGCTGGTGCCGTATGTGACCGTGAGCGCGCCGGGGCCGAACCACCGCCCTGTGGCAGGCACCCCATAGACCGAGCAGAGGTGGTTCAACGGACACGTCCCCCACGCCATGCTCAGGAGCCCGTCCCGCCAGGCATATGAACCACCATACCGGTACTCGGCAGTGTACGGACCACCGCTCTCTGTTTCGAGGCGCTCGAATCGGCCCGATCCTTTGCCCTCGCTGGCGAGGAAAACCAGCGTATCGGCAACCACCATCTGTGCTGACGTGCTACTGCCACTGGCGGCAGGGAGACGAGCACCGTTGATATTGTCGAGAACAAACGTGGTGCCATCGGTTATCGGAGGCTCCGTTGCCAGGTGACACGCGGTGACGAGGCCAAGCGAAACCATGGCGAACACGACTCGAAGAGAAGACTGATGCGCCATGATTGCCCAACCCCCGAACCGAGACTATGGTCACCCACTTTCCTGCCGTATCGCTCGACTCAGCTTTCCGCGCGTGACGACTCCTTCTCTGCTGGCATTTTCCCCTCACTATTTCGGATGAACGACCCGCGCTGGCCGATCAGATCGATCCCTGCCGACATGATGCCGAAAAGAACGACGACGCCGCTGAATTGATTCGCGAAGCGAGCGAGCGTGGCCCCCCAGTTGAGTCGGTACGCACCATACGCGCGCTGAGCCGTCTTGCCCATCTTTTCCCATCCTGAAGAAACCAGCTCGACACGAGTGCCAGCGCCATCCGGCACAAAGCGCACGTCGATCAGTTGCGCCTCTGACTCGCCGCGCGACGGGTGAAAGGTGAACTTCACCTGATTCGGAGCATCGAATACGGTGACCTTGCCCCAGAGCATCCGCGTGCCGTCGTGATGCTCCTCGTAGATGAGCCCTCCCACCCGACACTCGAATACCAGACGCTTCACTCGCTTGCCGCCTATCGAGTGTGAGTAGGTCGGCCACCATGTTCCGAACTGCGCAGTGAATCGCTCGAATGCCGCACTTTGATTCCACGGCACACCAATCGACCGCCGAATGGGTTCGAGCGGTTTCTCCTGGCTGGGCATTAGCGAATCCTCCTCGTTGACGTTCGGCGTCGCGTGGTCGAGGCAGCGCTTTCGTTACCGGCATAGGCCGCGAGCACGTCGTCCCAGAGCGACTCGACGTACCTTCGCAGCTCGGCGAGCCCTTCTCGGGACGCGCTATAGTATCGTCGCGTACCCTCGCGCCGGTCGGTGACGAGGCGCGCGCGACGCAACACCTGCAGGTGTTGGGTCACCGTCGGCTGTCGGATGTCGACGAGATCGGCGAGCTCGCCGACGGTATGCGGACGACGTCGCAGTCGCTCGAAGATCGTCCGGCGCGTCGGGTCCGCGAGGGCGACGAGCACATGCCCATAGGTCATGCCTTATATAGGCATTTACCTATTGATTCGTCAAGAAGACGGCGAACGATGTTTTATCTGATGCTCGCTCTGTGCGAAACAGTGACGGAAGGCAGCTCCGAGCCTGGAGATTGAGATTCAGATAATCCAGGTTCGCGCTCCGCGCCACGCGCCACGCGTCACGCGTCACGAAGCGCAATCAACGGATCGACTCGTGCGGCCCGCAGCGCGGGAATCAACGCTGCCAACAGAGCGGAGAGAACCAGCACCCCGACCGCGACAATCAGGGCGACGGGATCTGTCGGCGGGATGTCCGTCAGCTGCGCGCGAAGGAATACCGCGCCGAGCAGCGATGCGGGCACGCCGAACGCCACGCCGACGACGACCAGTCGCATACCATCGCCCAGTATCAGGCGCAGCACGTCACCGCGATCGGCGCCGAGTGCCGTACGGATGCCAATCTCCGAGACGCGCCGCCCGACAGCATAGGTCATCACGCCGTACAGGCCGACCACCGCGAGCAGCAGTGCGACGCCGCCGAACGCCACGGCCACGAGCGTCAGCAGCCATTCCTCGTGTAGAGAATCGCGCATCAGGGCTGCGAGTGGCGATGCATCCGCGATCGAAAGCTCTTGATCGACAGCGGCGATCGCCTCTCGCACCGCGCGAATCTCGGACGCGGGATCGCCGACGGTTCTGACCTCGAGCACGAGCGACGGCTGGTCAGTGTCACTGATCTGCTGCACGTATGGCACGTAGGCTCGCCGCGACGGCTGCCTTACGAGTGAGTGATCGTTCACGTCATCGACGACGCCGACGACGGTCGTCGGGATACCGATATCGAAGTAAATCACCTTCCCGATACCGTCACCGCCAAAATAAAAACGCTCCGCGGCGCGATTGATGACGGCGACACTCGGCGCACCGGATCGGTCCTGCGCGTCTATGTCACGGCCGCGAAGAAGGCGCGCGCCGATTCCGGCAACATAGCCAGGCCCGACGAGGTCGTACGTGAGTAGGCTGTCCTCGCTCGCATGACCCTCGAACCCCGGGATGGACACGTACGCCGTGCCGTCGCGCCGCGTGAAGAGACCATTCTGTGAGTACGAAACTGCTCGAACGCCGGGCAGGGCCGCTACGCTCTGCTCGACCTGGCTGACGAAAGTCTTCAGGCGATCGCCCTTGTATCCCCGTTGACGAACGTCGAGATCCAGCACCAGCAGGTGATCGCGATCCAGCCCAGCGTCGCGCGACTGAAGCCGCAGTAGGTTGCGCGTGAGCAACGCCGCGCCGACGAGGACCACCAGCGAGAGCACGACCTGCAGTGGAACGAGCCAGCGCCCGATGGGCACCCGAGACGACCTCGCAAAGAGGCTCGCGCCGGATCCCGGACCTCGCGCACGCAGGGCATCCGCCAGGTCGGCGCGGGCGGCGCGAAGTGCTGGCGACAGCCCGAACAGCACAACCGCCGCACTCGTTATACAGACGACGAACAGGAGAAAGGGAACGTCCATTCGGGCAGCGTCGGCCGGCAGTACGTGCGCCAGGGTCAGGAGCACGCGACTTCCCCACCATCCCGCGAGCGCTCCAGGAATCGCCCCGAGCAGCGCCAGCACCGCGCTCTCGGTCAAGAGCTGCCGGACGATGCGGCGCCGACTCGCGCCTAACGCGAGCCGCATCGCCATCTCCCGCTGACGACCGACGCCGCGTGCAAAGAGCAGGTTGGCGATGTTCGTACACACGAGCAGCAGCACCAGTAGGACGCCGAAGCCGAGCGTTTCCAGAGCCGCCGCGTACTCGTAGCGCGCTGCCGAGAAGCCGCGGGACCCGGGAAGAACGACGGTCGGCGCCTTTCCAGCGGCCGCGCGCTCGTCCGCCGAGGTGGCGCTCGCGGCGAGCATCTGGTGAATCAACGTGGTGAAGCCGACGCGGGCTTCCGGGATCCCGACGTTCGGCGCCAGCCGGCCGAGCAGGAGCAGCCATTGGGTCGTGCGCCGCTCGATGGGTGCGTCATGCGGAAGCAGCAGAGGCTGCGTCGCGATCGGCAGCCACAGATCGGTCGGCCTCTCGGGAATCTCGCCGTGGAACCGAGGAGCCGCGACGCCGACGATTGTGAGAACCTGACCGTTGACCCAAAGCTGCCGACCGATGCCCGTGCCATCGCCAAAGTGCCGGCGACGATAGTCGTCGCTGACCACGACGACGGGCGCCGCACCAACCTGGTCGTCCACGGGCTCCAACACTCGTCCACGCCACGCGCCGACGCCAAGCACCGAGAAATAGTTGCCTGAGACGAAGCGACCGATCGGCCTCTCGAGCGCCGCTGTCTTATCCAATCTCACATCCAGGCGCCCCGTCGCACCCGTCGCCGCCAGCCCGATGACGAGCTGATTGTGATCGCGCAGATCTCGATAAAGCGGCAAGGAGAAGAGGTCACCGCGGGGTGCACCTCCGCTATGCGCATCGATCGCTGTTGGTTTGCCAATGGCCACCAGCTGCTCGGGCGCCGGAACGGGCAGCGACCGTAACATGAGGGCGTCGACGAGGCTGAAGATCGCTCCGTTAGCCCCGATGCCGATCGCGAGCGTCAGCACGGCCGTGACTGTGAACGCCAGATCGCGACGCAGGGTGCGGAGCACGTATCGGGTGTCGCGTACGATTTCCTGCAGCCACGCACCGGGGCGAATGTCGCGCACCGCTTCCGCCACCTGCGTGGCGCCGCCCATCTCGAGCAGGGCGTCCCGCCGGGCCTCCTCCAGGCTCATGCCGGCGCGCAGCTTCTCATCGATCAGCAACTGCAGATGTGCGCGAAGCTCGTCGGCGAGATCGGCGTCGGAAGTCTGTCGACGGTCCATCACGCGTTCCCGAAGGCGCGCCGATCGAGCTTGCGCGGCGGCAGCGTGGCGTCTGGCGGTATAGACATTCTATATGAACCGTAGGGCTGCTCGTATAGAATGTCAATACGAAGCAATCGACGGTGAGACGCTCCCTCGCATTGGACTTCCTGACTCATCTCGTCCCGCCCTCTGGACGCCGCGGTGCCACCCTTGCAGGTTAGCCGACGATACCCTCGGGGCTCCTGATGCGCTTCGTCTCGATAGCGGTCACCGTCGCTGCGCTACCGTCTGCCGCATTCACACAGGCGCCCAATAACGCGCAGCTGCTCTCCACGCTCAGCCCCGCGGCGCTCGGCCTCCCGACCGGACTCTCAGTGGGCATCTCGACCCTTGGCCATTCACTGAGCGGCACGCTCGCCATCGGCGACATCGGCATCGGCCCTGGCGCACTCCGACTGCTCGGTGCGCGGCCCTCGCGCTTCGAGGGCTACGGTATCGGTTACGCGCTCCCGCTCGCGTCACATGTGGTGACGACTGGTGTAAGGACGATCGTCGGCGGGGATCTGTCGTTAGGCTATCTCGGCACGCATCTGCCGAAGAACGACTACATTGTCGGCAATGCGACGAGCATGAACGCGCATCTGGCCATTCCCCTGTCGCTGCTGATCGGCGCCCCCGATCACCTCTCGTTCTCGCCGTACATGGCGCCGTACGCCGAGGTCGGCGCCGCGCCGAGCGGCTACTGGACGCCGGTCGCCTGCGACATGTTCTCCCCCTGCGCCCGTTTCACTTACTCGGATCATTACCGCACAGCCGGCCTGGGCGCCGCAGTGGGCGCTCGCCTAACGATGTGGCGCATCGGCCTCGACGCAGCGGCTGGCGACGTATCGCGCCTTCGGAGGTCGACCGCCTCGGCGGCGCTCACGCTGCGGATCTGACGCGCCGATTACGGCCCGGGCGGCAATCTGAAAATGCTGACCTGCGGCGACAGAACCGCTGGCACCGGTACGCCTGGAGTCGTCGACTGGAATTGGACCGTCACCGTGCTCTGCCCGGAGGTAGTATCCAGTCGATAAAACGACATCGTACCGGGTACCATGCTCGCGGTGATCGTGCCGCTGAGAGGTGTGACGACAATCGGAAAGGCGCGCGGCACGTCGCTGCTGCCTCCCGCCAGGACAGACGTGTCGTAGAGACGCTGATACATCTGCCGCAGATTCCGGATCGCGAACTTGTTGCGCACGGGAATGGATGACTTGGGAATGCCGGGCAGGCTATCGGTGTACAGCGCGAGGCTGAAGTCTCCAAAGAGGCCGGCGAATGGCTCGTTGGCCGCGGACGCGATGTTGGCCGTGCCGGTGAGCGTCGTCTGAACGAGCGTCTTGTAAATCCCAGTGCCCTTGACGTCGCCGAGCCACCGCATCAACAGCCAATCGCCGCCACGCCAGGCAATTCCGCCGTCGGCGTCGGAGTGCAGGGTCACCGTCGCCGTGTCGGTCTTTAGTAAATACGAATAGGAGCTGAACAGCAGATCACCGATGAACCCCTCCGACGAGTCGGGGAACAGCTGCGTCGGGTCCTTGCGGCCCGTCGGCGGCGGAAACTTGTTCTCGTAATAGAGCGAGCCGAGCTCCTCGGCGACGATGCTCAGGCCTTCGTCGAGCCAGCCCTTCTCCTGCGAGCCACCGCGAACCACGACATGCTGCGAGAAGTTGATCAGGTGCTGTAATTCGTGCAGAAAGGTGGCGGGTGTCTCGGCGAGGAGTTCATCGACCGTGTGCGCGCAGCTCACGGTATGATTGGGATCCGGCACGAGACTGTAGAAGATCTCGCCGCGATTCGAGCTGGTGTCGGTCGACGCCAGATCGATGCCGTCGAAAAAACCGCCGACGAAACCTGACTGACAATCGGAGGCTGGCGTCAACGCATTCACGATCGGCGAGAGCAGCATGATCAGGTGACCATTCTGATCGATGTCGCTCGGCGCCCCGAAGGTGTCCACGTCGAGCGGATAGAGGATCTGGTCGAAGAGCTGACCAAATCCCTGCAGCTGATCGGAGGTGAAGCCGTTCGGCGGCGCCAGTGTATCGACGTAGATGAGGACGTTGGCGCCGACGTACTCCAATCGCGCACCGACCGCCGTGAACTCGACCGGGCTATCCGATGAAAGAACGTGAAACCGCGCGATACTCCCCAGGGCCGGCACGGTCGTGCGTGAGATCGCGGTCGTGGGCGACAATCGGTGCCAGACGCCGCTCGCGAGCTTGTGCCGCGCATCGTCCATCAACATTGCGTCGAACTGACGCTGCCTGGTGAGACGCGTGGTACGGGGCGGCTGCCGACCGGTCCCTATGGTCGGAGCCACTTCGAGCGACGGCCCGAAGGTGGGGGCGCGGCTCGCCGATGCTCCTGCGGCGACACCTATGGTATAGCTTGTTGCGCGGTTGACCGCGTTGCCGGTCGCGTACTGTGGGACGATCAGGTAGCTCGCCCCACCGCCCTGGAGCGTGATGTCGGTTCCGGCGCTGCACGAGATGGTCGCTGCCTGCAGCACTGCGAGCTGCACAGTGCCACCGCTGCCACACAGCTTGCTCGTGTTCGGGTTGGTGATGCCCTTGTCGCCACCGCCTCCGCATGCACTCGATACGGCGGCCGACGACGCGGCAAGGAGCCGCAGGAGTCTCCGACTGCTCACAATCTTGTTCCTCCCCGCGAGGTACCGATCGGCGTGGCAATGAGCGAGCCACCAAGATAGAAGCCGGAGCGCTGCTATGCCGTTCCCGTTACCAGCGAACGCGTACTTTCAGCAGCTTGGCGATTCCGTCGGGGGGGACGGCCTTGGAGAAGTGGAATCCCTGGGCGAACTCGCAGCCCATGTCGCGCAGAAGGCGCAACTGGTCCTCGGTCTCGACGCCTTCGGCGATGGGGATGAACCCGAGACTCCGTACGAGGGCGACAATCGTTTTCACGAGCTTGAGCGGCCGATCGCCCGCGTCGAGATGACCGATGAATGTGCGGTCGATCTTGATGCCGTCGATCGCGAGACGATCGAGGTAGCCTAACGACGAGTGGCCGCTGCCGAAATCGTCCATGAACACACGGACGCCGAGATTACTCAGCTCGTTCAGCGTCCGGAGCGACACGTCCAGATTCTCGACGAGCAGATTCTCCGTGATCTCGAGCGTCAGCCGTTTGGGATCGAAGCGAAGCGCGCGCAGGACGTCGGCGACCTGCTGGACGAGGCCACCCTCGGCCAGCTGCCGCACGGAGAGGTTGACCCAGACCGAGTCCGGCGCGTCGTCGCCATGTTCGCGTGCCCAGGCGAGGCATTGGCGGCACGCCTGCTCCAGCACCCAGCGGCTGATGTCGGTGATGAGCCCCGTCTCTTCGGCAACATGAATGAAGTCGGTCGGCCCAACGAGGCCGCGTTCGGGATGCTCCCAGCGGAGCAGCGCCTCGACGGCGACGATGCGACCCGAATCGAGAGAGACGACGGGCTGATAGTAAACTCTAAACTGATCCCGCTCGAGCGCGCGGCGAAGGTCCGTCTCGAGACGAAGTCGCCGCACTGCTTCCTCATGCATGCGAGGATCGAAGACCTGGAAACGAGCTCGCCCCTGCTCTTTCGCGCGATAGAGGGCGAGGTCCGCGCTGCGGAGCATGTGCTGCGGATGATCGTCGGCCTCACCGTGTACGGCGATGCCGAGACTCACCGAGGTGTATGCCTCGTCCTCGCCAACCCGGATCGACGCCTGTAGCGACGCCTGCAGCCGCTCGGCGACGCGCGCGGCATCACTTGGCTCGCGAATGTTCTCCAGCAGCAAAGCGAACTCGTCACCCCCGAGCCGCGCGAGCATATCCAGCGAACGCAGGCAGCCGGTAAATCGGCGTGATACCTCGAGCAACATCTCGTCACCCGCGACATGGCCGAAGCTGTCGTTGATCGCCTTGAAGTTGTCGAGATCCAGAAACAGCACGCCGAAGCACTCGTCGGGATTGCGGCGCGCGCGTTCGACGGCGATGCGAACCCGCTCGACGAAGAACGCGCGATTCGGCAATCCGGTGAGCCGATCGTGCAGGGCGTCATACCGCAGCTGCTGCTCGATTCGCTCGGCGTCGGCGGTGCGGCGCTGCAGCTCGATTTCAGTCAGCGCCGAGACGGCAATCTCTCGAAAGAGCCGGATCTCCTCGTTGCTCCAGTCGCGCGGCGTCTCGTCGACAGCGCAGAAGATGGCGGTCGCCTCGCCGTCGGCCGAAACGAGCCGCATGCCGAGAAAGCCCGCGACGCCAAAGTCTCGCGCGGTCGCAGCGACGCCGGGCGACGAATCCTGCCGGGCGTCGCTGAGCGCCATAGGCTGCTCGGCCATGAGGAGCCGGCCCGACAATCCAGAGCGGAAGAGCGTACCGGGATCGTGAGCGAGCCAGCGCGGAGTCGTGGGTCCGCCGGCGAAGCAGCGTCGGTCGCTCCCGAGGAGCGCCACAAAGGCCGTCGGCACGCGGAGCACGGATGCGGCCAGGCCAGTGACGCGCTCCAGCGCAGCCGCGAGCGCGCCGTCGAGCGTAGGAATCGCGCGCCCCTCGCTCGGCAAGGCGAATGGCGCGAGCGTGGGGGGGTCGACCACGGGTTCGCGGATCATTGCTAACAGGACTGGCGCCCGAGGTTGATCGTAACGTTTGAAGCATCTTCCGGTTGCTGGCTTCTCGGCGGCGATTAGATTGCTCGCTCGGCCCGGTGGGCCGTATTGGTACATTTCCGCGATGCGCGGCATCGCGTTTGGGAGAGGTGGCCGAGAGGCTGAAGGCGGCGGTTTGCTAAACCG
>Ga0070713_100002164_pt1 | contig 12710 bp, 8 predicted proteins | sample LARL82metaG_FD_65465 | JGI IMG/M metagenome (GOLD analysis project Ga0070713, IMG submission 65465) | Corn, switchgrass and miscanthus rhizosphere microbial communities from Kellogg Biological Station, Michigan, USA - LAR L8-2 metaG | ecosystem: Host-associated > Plants > Roots > Rhizosphere ... | reverse complement strand
CTGCCGGCTTCAGTCAGGTTCCCATTGAACCGTTTTTTAGCCTGCCCCGTGGACAGCGCGGCCCGCGTGGTCAGACCTGCGACGCGTTGACGTAGCTCTGATGGTTGTCCGGAGCCAGGACCACCCAGGTCTGGCCGGAGGCGAACAGCATCCGCTGACCGTTCGGGAGGGTGTACGTGGTGCCGCCTTCAAGGGAGGGACGGGACCAGCGCACGGTGAAGGCCTTGCCGCTGCGCAGGACGACGGCGCGACCTGAACCGGTCGACTTCGCGTACGGCGGCCGTCCGCCGTACTCCTCGAACCGTGACGTCGCGATCTGCGTGTACTGGATGATCACGGTGCTGCCGCCGAGCTGCCCGCCCTCGGTGGCCATGGCGGGCGCGCCGTCGATCCAGGCCAGCCAGCGGTTGGCCTTCGCCGACCAGCGGAAGGTGTAGGACGCGGCGGGGTACTTCACCTCCTGCGACGCGGCCGCCTTGCCGCCGGGCTGCAGCGAGCCGAACCGGAACCCGATGTCCCGTGCCTTGCTCACGCCTTTCGCCTCGCTGATCAGCTGCTTCGTGCTCGCGTACAGGTTGTAGGGCGCGATCCGGTACGGGCTGCGGTAGTACCCGCCGACCTGCAGGGCGTACAGGTCTGCGACCCGGGCCCGCTCGATGAACGGCACCAGGTGCGGCGTCGCCCCCGACCAGGCGAAGGCGGGCCGCCCGAACTGGCGCAGCAGGTCGAGATCGCTCTCCCTGGCGCTGCGCACCGGGCCGACGACCGCCGGCCGGTGCGAGGAGAAGACGGCCATGAACCGGGTGAGCCCGCCCTCCACCGGGATCACGTACACGATGTCGGCGGACTGCAGCCCGGTCTGCGGCCGGGCGTCCACGATGTTGTCGATCTTCACGGCGAGCACCGGCTCAAGCGCCCGGACCGGCTTCCCGGTGAACGGGTCGAGCAGCGGTCCGCGTGGCGGCGTGGGCGTAGGCGTCGGCGTAGGCCGCGGGGTGGGCGTGTTCACGTTCGTGCGCGGCAGGGCCGGCGCCGCGGCGGGCCTGGGCGGCGCTGGGCTGCCGCTCAGCGTGACGGCCAGGGTGACGCCGAGCGCGGTGAGCGCCGCCGCGCCGAAGGACGTCGCGGTAATCAGGCGGCGCCGCCCCCAGCCCCGCCACCGCCGCAGTGTCGTGCTCGTCATGCTCCGGGCCTGCCCATGGGCCGCCTTCCGTCGTTCCGGTTCCCCGCCCGGGACTTCCCGATGCTAAGGCCGAGACCTGCAAAAATCAGTATTTTGACGGTTTCTGCATCCTTAGCAGAACCGGGGCTCGCGCCGATGTGACGAGCTCCAGTTTGTCGCCGCGGCCAACGCGTGCGCATGACGCGGCGGATAACCTGCTGCTATGTCGGCCAAAGACGGGTTCCGCCGGGTACGCCGCCCGCTGGGCTGGCGGTTCGACCCGGCGGACGTGCTGCGCCTGGTCCGGGAAGACGCGCATCCGGTGGCACTCAGCGGGACCTGGGCCGGCGGCAGTGACCTGGTCGCCGCGGAGCCCGTGCTCGTCCGGTCCGCGCCCGGCCCGCTCAGCGACGTGCTCGACGCGCCCTGGCCGGCGGGAGCTGGCGACCTGGCCGGCGAGGCCGGCTCGGCCGGCGCGTTCGGCGGCGGCTGGATCGGCTACCTCGGGTACAGCGCGGGCGGCGAGGCGCTGCCGCCGGCCGGGCCGAGGGCCCTGCCGGCCTGGTGGTTCGGCTATTACGACCACGTGCTGCGCCGGCTGAGGTCATCGGGGGAGTGGTACTTCGAGGCGTTGTGCACGCCGGGCCGCGCGGACGCCCTGGAGCGGCGGCTCGCCGAGCTGACCCGCCGGGCCGCGGCGCGAGCCGAAGGCCCGCGCGACTACGCGTTCGGCCCGTTCCGCCTGGTCCCCGGGGCCGAGCGGCACCAGGCGGCGGTCCGTCAGGCCGTGGAGTACATCCACCGCGGTGACATCTTCCAGGCCAACATCACGCTGCGCGCCGAGGCGGACTTCGCCGGCGACCCGCTCGACGCGTTCTGCCGCGGCGCGACCGAGCTCGACCCGCCCTACGCCGCCTTCATCGGCGTGTCCGCCCCCGGTGCCGCCCGGGCCGCCGTCGCGTCCCTGTCGCCCGAGTTGTTCCTGCGCCGGGAGGGCAGCGCCGTCGCCTCCAAGCCCATCAAGGGCACCGCGAGCCGCGCCGACGACGCCGGCCAGGCCGCCGTGCAGCGCGCCGGGCTTGAGTCGTCGCCGAAGAACCGCGCGGAGAACGTGATGATCGTCGACCTGGTCCGCAACGACCTGAGCCGGGTCTGCGTGCCTGGCACGGTCACCGTCCCCGTGCTGCTCGGCCCGGAGCCGCACCCCGGCGTCTGGCACCTGGTCTCCACGGTGGCCGGCACCCTCAGGCCAGCCAGGGGCGACGGTGACCTGATCCGGGCCGCGTTCCCGCCCGGCTCGGTGACCGGCGCGCCCAAGGTCCGCGCCCTTGAGATCATCGACGAGCTCGAGGCCAGCCCCAGGGAGGCCTACACCGGCGCGGTCGGGTTCCGCTCGCCGGCCGCCGGCCTTGAGCTGAACGTGGCGATCCGCACCTTCGAGTTCTCGGCGGGCCGGGCCTGGCTCGGCGCCGGCGGCGGCATCGTCGCGGACTCCGACCCGGCCGCCGAGTACGCCGAGTGCCTCATCAAGGCGACCCCGCTGCTAACCGCCGTCGGCGCCCGCCTCGACCCGGCCCCCCGGTCACCCGGCCGCGCCGCTCAGGCAAACGACCCGGCCCCCCAGGCACTCGACCCGGCCTCGCAGTCACCCGGCCCCGCCGCGCGCGCCCTCGACCCGGGTTACCTCGGCGCGTTGACCCCGCACCCGAGCGCCGGCGTCTTCAGCTCGCTCCTCGTCACCGGCGGCGAGACCCGCGGCCTGGCCGCCCACCTGTCCCGCCTGGAATCCAGCGTCCGCGCGCTCTACGGCAAGGACCTGCCCGCCTCCCTGCACACCCAGCTGGCCAGCTCCCTGGCCGCCCGCCCGTCCGGCCGCCTGCGCATCACGGTCCGCCCAGTCGGCGGCCCCCTGCAGGCCAAGGTAGAGGTCGTCCCGCTCGCGCCGCCCACCCCGCCCACCCCGCTCGCGCCGGCGTGCGAGATAACAGCAACAGGCGGCGGAGCCGCCACGCCCTCGTTCCTCTCAGACCCCGTCACGCTGCGTCCGGTGACCCTCCCCGGCGGCATCGGCGCGTACAAGTACCGGGACCGCCGGCTCCTCGCCGAGCTCACCGCCCGCGAGCGGCTGTCACCCGCGCAGCAGCTGCTGCTCACCGACGAGACCGGCGAGCTGCTCGAGACCGACCGCGCCAACGTGTTCGCAGTGATCGACGGCGTGCTGCTCACCCCGCCCGCCGACGGCCGCCTGCTGCCCGGCACCACCAGGGCCGCGGTGCTGCGCGCGGCCCGCTCCCGCGGCATCCGGGTCGGCCAGAAGCCGCTCACCCTCGACGAGCTCGCCGAAGCGACCGAGGTCTTCGTCACGAACGCGGTCGCCGGCGTCATCCCGGTCACCGCCATCGAGGACTCGCGCCTTGCCTGGCCTTCCGGCCCGGTCACCGCCGCTCTGGCGGCCGCTCTGGCCGCCCTCCCCGTAGACGGCCCGGCCGTCGCGCCCCCCGCCGCCTCGACTCCAGCAGCCCCCGCCCCAGCCGCCCCGTCGCCCCCAGCCGCCCGCTTCCCGACGCGCGCCCGTATTAGCCCTGTGTCCCACCGGCACAGCTCTACTGGCCCGGTGGGACACAGGGCCAGTAACGATATGGCCCTGTGGGCCACCGGTTCAGAACGCGGCGCGCTCCGGCCGCTGGTGATCCTCATCGACAACTACGACTCGTTCACCTGGAACCTCGCGCACCTCCTGGACACCGCGGGCGCGCGGGTCGAGGTCGTGCGCAACGACGAGGTGACCGCCGGGCAGGTGACCGCGGCCGCGCCGGCCGGCGTCGTGATCTCTCCCGGCCCCGGTTTCCCGGCCGAGGCGGGCATCAGCATCGCCACGGTGACCGCCTGCGCCGCGGCGGGCGTCCCGCTGCTCGGCATCTGCCTCGGGCACCAGGCGATCGGCGCCGCGTTCGGCGCGGACATCATCGCCGCACCCCGGCCGGTGCACGGCACCGCGTTCCCGGTGACCCACGACGGAGCCGGCGTCTTCCGCGGCCTGCCGAGTCCCTTCCACGCCACCCGCTACCACTCCCTGATCGTCGATGAGGCCACGCTGCCCTCGGACCTGCTGGTCACGGCGCGAACCGTCGGCATCCCGATGGCACTCCGGCACGCCACCCGCCCGGTCGAAGGCGTCCAGTTCCACCCGGAGTCCATCCTCACCACGCACGGCCACTCGATCATCGAGAACTTCGTAAGGTCCACGGCCCGCGCCTAGCGGGACCCCTGGCGGGACCCCTGGCGGGGCCACCGAGCGGGTTCAGCAAGATTCCCTCCGGCCGGTGATTACTCCCGCTCGGTTCGTTACAGTGCCCCTTACGGCAATCCGCGACGAATGGGGGATTTCATGGGTCTCTTCGACGAGGTCGAAAAACTGGCTGGCGACGCCGCCGGACAGGGCGCCGAGGACTCGCTCGTCCAGAAGCTGACGCAGGAAGGCGAGCAGCTCCTGGAGAGCAAGACGGGCGGCCACTTCGACTCCGAAATCCAGCAGGGCGGCGAGATGCTCGACCAGCAGATCGAGCAGCACCTGCCGAACCGGTAACACCACGCGAGGCATGCCCGCCTGGACCTCCAGGCGGGCATCCGCCGTTCGGGCCGGGGACTTCCCGGTAAGCGCGGCCTCAACGGGGCGAGGGAACGTTTGTGGCTGGCGGGCATGTTCAGGCCCTGCGCTGTTGATGACAATCGAAGTTATGAGTGAGCTCACCATCGGTTTCGTCGGTCTCGGCAACATGGGCGGGCCGATGGCCGCGAACCTGCACGCGGCCGGATTCGCGCTGGTCGTGCGGGACGCCGCCCCCGCCCGGCAAGCTGAATTCGCCGCCGGGCACCCGGGCGTCACCGTCGCGGCCGGGCCGGTCGACTTCGCGGCCGCGGACATCGTGGTCACCATGCTGCCGGACGGCGCGGTCGTCGCCGATGCCCTGCTGAGCTGGGGGATCGCCGCGGCGCTGCGGCCCGGCGCGATCGTCGTCGAGATGAGCTCGGCGGACCCGGCGGACACGCTCCTGACCGCCGCCGGGCTGGCCGCCCGCGACGTGCGCATGGTGGACGCCCCGGTCTCCGGCGGCGTGCCGCGCGCGGTCACCGGCGAACTGGCCCTGATGGTCGGCGGTGACGACGCCGACGTGGCCCGCGTCCAGCCGGTGCTCCGCGTGCTCGGCAACCCGGCCAGGCAGTTCCGCACGGGCGCCCTCGGCACCGGTCACGCCATGAAGGCGCTGAACAACGTGATCGGCGCGGCCACCTACTGCGCCACCGCCGAGGCGGTGCTGGCCGGCGCCAGGTTCGGCCTGGACCCCCAGGTCATGGTCGACATCATCAACGCGTCCACCGGCCAGTCGTTCAACAGCGTGCACGTCTGGGGTGAGAACGTGCTGACCGGCGCCTATGCCACCGGCTTCGCCCTTGGCCTGATGGCCAAGGACGTGCGCATCGCGCAGAGCGTCATCGCCGCCGCCGCGGCCGACGCCCCGGTACTCGCCCTTGCCCACGAGCGCTGGGCCGCGGCCCTCGGCGAACTCGGTCCCGCCGCCGATCAGTCCAGGGCGCATCAGGCCTGGTGGCCGGATGAACTCGCTGCGGGAGCGGCCGGCGACCAGTAGCGGCGCACCCGTGCTGACCAGGTATGAGGTGAGTCACAACCGCTAGCAAGCAGTTGAAGGCTAACTAAGGTAAGCCTTACCTTAGTCGACGTGACTTGGGCCGACAGCGTACCTAACCTGCTGATCGGGCTCCGTGAGGGCCTCGAGGCGGGTCTTGTAGTGACCATCCTGCTGGCGGCGGTGCGCAAGACGGACGCGCTGGATAAAGACGGGCGCCGGACCGGGCGGACCGGTGCCGCCGGAACCAGTGAGGCGTCCCGACCGACCGCGCCGGTCTGGCTCGGCGTGCTCGGCGCGGTGACCCTGTCCGGCGCGTTCGCCGCCACGGCGACGTTCTCCGTCAGCGTGCTTGACAGCCGCGGGCGGCAGGCGATCGGCGGCCTGCTCAGCATCCTCGCCGTCGGCCTGGTCACCGCGATGATCTTCTGGATGCGGCGCACCTCGGCCAGCCTGTCGGCGCACCTGCGTGGGGAGGTGCGGCGCGCTGCGGCGGTCGGGGCGGGTGCGCTCACGCTGACCGCGTTCCTCGCCGTCGGCCGCGAGGGGCTCGAGATGACCCTTTTTCTGTGGACGGCGGCCAAGGCGTCGGGCCAGACGGCGGGCCCGCTGGCCGGCGCGGCGATCGGGATCGGTGCCGCGATCCTGCTCTGCTGGCTGCTGTACCGCCGGGCGGTCCACCTGAACGTGGGCGTCTTCTTCAACCGGACCGCGATCGCGCTCATCGTGATCGCCGCCGGCGTGCTCGCCTACGGCCTCGGCGACCTCCAGGACGCCGGATGGCTGCCCGGCCATGCCTGGGTCGCGTTCGACCTCACCGCGCACATCGATCCCGGCTCCTGGTGGGCGTCCATCAGCACGGGCGTCACCGCGCTGTCACCGAGAATGACCGTGCTCCAGGTCACCGCCTGGGTCGCCTACCTCGCCGTGGTCATCCCCGCCTTCGTGAACGCGGGGCCCAAGCCGGCGGAAGCGAAGGCCGCCGCGGCCGGCGCGGTCCCCGCTGACCAAGCTGGCCACCCCACCGCGGCTCCCGCCGCCCCGTCCGCCGCCGCGCCCGCCCCAGCCGTCGCCGGCCACCCCGCCGCCGCGCACGGGCCCGGCCGGTGGGAGCGGGTCGCGGGCGGCCGCCCGTGGCTCGTCGCCGGAGTGCTGATCACCGTGCCCGCGGTGGCGGCGGGCGCGACCATCGCCGCGCTGCCCGCGTCGCCCGCCGGCACCGCGAGCGAGGTGACGGTTACCCGCGCTGGCTGCGCGCCCGAGTGGACGTCCGCGGATACGGGCCCCCAGACGATCACGGTGTCCAACAACTCCGGGCTGGCCGGCGAGGTCAGGCTGGACGACGCCGCCGGCGCGATCGTCGGCGAGATCGAGACCATCGGCCCCGGCACGTCCGCGGCGCTGACCGCGACCCTCGGGCCCGGCACCTACACCTTCCGGTGCCTGCTGGGCGGCCGCGCGGCCACGGCCTCGCAGCCGGTCACGGCGTCCGCGAGCACTGGCTCGGCCGCCACGAACAGTGGCACCGCCCCCGTCGCCGTCAAGCCCGTCACCGTCGCCGAGCTGACCGGCCCGAACAAGCTCTACCAGGCCTACGCCGCCGCGCAGCTGACCGACCTGGCCGCGGCCGCCGCGGCCATCGAGGCCGACCTGCGGCCCGGCGACCTGGCGCAGGCCAAGCGGGACTGGCTGACCGCTCAGCTCGACTGGGAACGCGTCGGCGCGTCGTACAACAGCTTCGGCGACCTGGGCCTCGCGGTGGACGGGCTGCCCGACGGCCTGCCGAACGGCGCCAGCGACAATGCCTTCACCGGCCTGCACCGCCTCGAGTACGGCCTGTGGCACGGCCAGCCCGCGAGCGAGTTGCTCCCCGTCGCCGTCGCGCTCGAGCAGAACGTGGCCGCGGTCAGGAAGAACCTGACCTCCGGCGACCTGGCCGGCGACCCGGCCCAGCTGTCACTGCGTGCGCACGAGATCATCGAGGACGCGCTCCGCGACCACCTGTCGGCCACCGACGACGAGGGCGCCGGCGCCGCGTACGCGATGACGTACGCCGACACCCAGGTCGACAAGGCGGTGCTCGGTTACCTGTCCGGCCTCCTCGGCCAGCGCGAGCCCGCGCTGCTGGCCACCGCGGACAAGGAACTGGCCGCGCTTGACGCCGCGCTGCTCGCAACCAGGTCCGGCGGCCAGTGGCAGCCGCCGACCGCGGTCAGCCTCGACCGGCGCCAGCGCGTGGACGCGGCCACGGGGGCGCTGCTCGAGACACTGGCCTCCGTTCCGGACCTACTCGAAATCCCGCCCGCGCACTGACCCATGTCAAAGGAAACGAACCCCGTGGACCTCAGCCGCCGTACATTCCTCAAGGGCACCGCGACCGGCGCGGCGGGCACCGCGCTCGCCGGCGGCGTAATGATCGGCGGCGCGCGCGCCGACGCGGACGCGGCCACCCTGAGCGGCCCGGCCGAGGCGGCCTCGTACCCGTTCCACGGCCCGCACCAGTCCGGTGTGCTCACCCCAGGACCTTCAGGTAAGCAGGCATTCACCTGCGTCGCGGCCTTCGACTCCGTGGCGGCGGACAAGCCGGCCCTGGCCGGCCTGCTGCGGACGGTCACAGAAAGAGCGAGGTTCCTCACCGCCGGCGGCATCCCGCCCAACCTCGGCGTCAGCCAGCCGCCGTCCGACAGCGACGTCCTCGGCCCGGTCGTGCCCGCCGACGGGCTCACCGTGACCCTGTCGGCGGGATCGGCGCTGTTCGACGACCGCTACGGCCTGGCGGCCGTCAAGCCGCTCAAGCTCAAGCCGATGACCACCTTCCCCAACGACTCGCCCGAGTCAGCGTGGTTGCACGGCGACCTGCTCGTCCAGCTGTGCGCGAACCACCCGGACACGATCCACCATGCCCTGCGGGACATCGCCAAGCACACCCGCGGCGGCATGCAACTGCGCTGGAAGATCGAGGGTTACAGCTCACCGCCGCGTCCGTCCGGCACCGGGCGGAACCTGCTCGGGTTCAAGGACGGCACCGCCAACCCGACCGGCGGCGATGCCGGCAACCTGGTCTGGGTGAATGACCCGGCCGAGCCCGCCTGGGCGCAGGGCGGGTCCTACCTGGTGGTCCGGCTGATCCGGATGCTCGTCGAGTTCTGGGACCGCGTGTCCATCAACGAGCAGGAAGGCATGTTCGGCCGCCGCCGGGACACCGGCGCCCCGCTCGACGGCACCAGCGAGTTCGACACCCCCGACTACCAGGCCGACCCGCACGGGTCGGTGATCCCGCTCGACTCGCACATCCGCCTGGCCAATCCCCGCACGCCGCAGACCGCGAACCAGCGCCTCATCCGCCGCTCCTACAACTACGACCTGGGCATCGACGTGAACGGCAACATGCAGGCGGGCCACATCTTCATCGCCTACCAGCAGGATGTGGACCGCCAGTTCGAGACCGTGCAGCGGCGGCTCGTCAACGAGCCCCTGGTGGACTACGTGCAGCCGTTCGGCGGCGGCTACTTCTTCACCCTCCCGGGCGTGACCAGCGCGAACGACTGGTACGGCCAGGCCCTGCTCGGGTAACCGCGGGCGGGCGCGCGCCGCTGCGGGTCCGCGCGGGCACCTGTTCGCGTACTCCGAACGGGTGCGTGCTTCTCATGCCCCGCCCCCGGCGCCGGGAAAGCGCGGCACCGCCCGCGCGTTGCTTGAAAAATTAAGAAAAGGAAAAGGAGTAGCGTTTCGCGTCCGCTCTGGATTGCCGGCCGCTATATTCAACCACGGCGCGGCGGTGGCGCCGTTCGGCCGAAACGGCGCCTGGATCGTACCGAAACGGGAAAACCAGGATAAGCGGCATCATCGCTGGTAGGACACCGTGATACTGGGTTCGCGAAAGCCAGGGATAAACCGGGCATAAGGTCCTCAGATAACGCGGTTTAGAAAGACCGGATAAACATCCGGAACCCGGCAGCGAATAATTCAGCGCCCGAAGTATCCGACAAGCACTAAACGACCGCAGCAGACCGCAACCCGAGGAGACGACCAGGTGGACGTCAGCCGCCGCAAATTCATCCAGGGCACCGCGACCGGTGCCGCGGGCACCGCGCTTGGCGGCGTCCTGCTCGGCAGCGGGCACGCCGATGCGGCCACCCTGGACGGTCAGTCCCAGGCGGCGTCGTACCCGTTCCACGGCTACAGCCAGTCCGGCGTGCTGACCCCAGGCCCTGCGAAGAAGCAGGCATTCACCGGCGTCGCGGCCTTCGACGTGACGGCCGGGGGCTCGGATGGCTTGGCCAGCCTGCTGCGGACGATCACCGCGCGGGCGCGGTTCCTGACCTTCGGCGGCACCCCGCCCAACCTCGGCGCCAGCCAGCCGCCGTCCGACAGCGAGGTCCTCGGCCCGTACGTGCCCGCCGACGGGCTGACCGTGACGGTGTCGGCTGGATGGACGCTGTTCGACGGCCGCTTCGGCCTGTCGGACGTCCAGCCGAACAAGCTCAGCCGGATGCCTATCTTCCCCAACGACTCGCCCGAGGACGCGTGGCTGGACGGCGACCTGCTCGTGCAGGTGTGCGCGAACCACCCGGACACGGTCCACCACGCGATCAGGGACATCACCCACCAGGCCAGCGGCGGCATGAACCTGCGCTGGAAGATCGAGGGCTACGCCTCCCCGCCGCGCCCGTCCGGCACCGGGCGGAACCTGCTCGGGTTCAAGGACGGCACCGCCAACCCGACCGGCGGCGATGCCAGCAACCTGGTCTGGGTGAACGACCCGGCCGAGCCCGCCTGGACGCACGGCGGGTCCTACCTGGTGGTCCGGCTGATCCGGATGCTCCTGCAGTCCTGGGACGGCGTGTCGCTCAACCAGCAGCAGAAGATCATGGGCCGCTACAAGAACAACGGCGCGCCGCTCGACGGCAGGGGCGAGTTCGACGCGCCCAACTACCAGGCGGACCCGAACGGGAACGTCATCCCCCTCGACGCGCACATGCGACTCGCCAACCCCAACACGCCGCAGACGGACAACCAGCGCCTCATCCGCCGCTCCTACAACTTCGACCTCGGCATCGACGACAACGGCAACCTGAACGCGGGCCACATCTTCATCGCCTACCAGCAGGACGTGCAGCGCCAGTTCGCGACCGTGCAGCAGCGGCTCGTTGACGAGCCCCTGGCGGACTTCGTGCAGCCGTTCGGCGGCGGCTACTTCTTCACCCTGCCCGGCATCCGCAACGACGGCGACTGGTACGGCAAGAGCATGCTCGCGCAAAGCTAGCGCGCCGCGCCCTTGGCGACCGCGAGGAGGCGGGCGCCCTCGGGCGGCAGCGGGTCGAGGTCGTGGCGCCAGACGGCGGTCAGCTGCCGCGTCAGCGGCGGCCCCGCGACCTCGACGGCGACCAGGCGGCCGAGCACGAGGTCATCGCGGACGGCCAGCCGGCTGAGCACCCCAGGGCCGACGCCCGCCGCGATCGCCGACCGCACGGCGGCGCTCGTGCCGAGTTCCATGGCGATTCGCGCGGTCAGCGGCGGGCGCTGGGCGGCCAGGTGATCGGTCAGCGTGTCCCTCGTTCCGCTCCCCGCCTCCCGCATGACCAGCGGCGTCGCGGCGACCTCGGCCAGCGGAACGGGCCTGCGGCGGCGCGCCCACGGGTGACCCGGCGCCGCCACCACCAGCATCTCGTCCTCGCGCAGGTGCGCCGTCACCAGGTCGGCGGGCAGGTGCGGGGTCTCGATGAAGCCAAGCCGCACCTTCACGTCCCTGACCAGCTCGATAACCCCGGTGGAGTTGGCCACCGTGAGCTCCACGACGGTCGGGCTGCGGTCCGGCAACCGCGAGGCTGCGTCCGTATGGCCGTCACTCCCGGCCGCCGCCTGCTCGATGCCGCGGAGCTCGACCAGCCAGTGCGGCACCAGGTGCTCGGCGACGGTCTGGCTGGCGGCGACCGGGAGCCGGCGCGACACCCCGGACCTGATGGACCGCAGTCCCGCCTCGAGGCGGTCCGCGGCGTCGAGCACGTCCTCGGCCCAGCCGACGATGAGGCGCCCCTGCTCGGTGAGGTGCGACCCGGCGGAAGACCGGGTGAGCAGCGGGACGCCCATGACCCGCTCCAGGGTCCGCATCCTGGCCGACAGCGCCTGCTGCGAGACGCCGAGGACCGGCGCGGCGGCGGCGATCGACTCGTGCCTGCCCACCTCACGCAGCGCCCGCAGCGCCCCCAGGTCGTGCACCGACTCGCTCATCGTGACCGCATTTTCCCGGCTCCCGTTAAACCGTTGTTACAAGGGTAACTTGTACCCCTACAAGGCCGGCTTCCTTCCCGCAGGTCAGCTCGTTCGCGACCCTGGAATGGCCATGACTGTCCTGCACCGGTCCCCCGCCGCGCGCCCCGCCCTGACGACCGCACCTCCGGCACGCGCGTCCGCCGCCTCCCGCCGCGCCGCGCTCCGCGACCGGGCGCGCGCCATCGCCCCCGGCCTCGCGCTCGCGCTGGCCGTCGCGGCGGTGGCGACGGTGGTCGGGCAGCACGTGCCCCTCGTCGGCAGCGCGGTCCCCGGCGCCGTCATCGGCGCGGCCATCGCCATCACCGTGAAGCCGGGCGCGCGCCTCGCCCCCGGCCTGAAGTGGGCGAGCAGCACCGTCCTGCAGTGCTCGGTGGTCCTGCTCGGCGCGCAGCTGTCGATCGCCGAGGCCGCCCGGGTCGGCGTTTCGTCGCTGCCCGTCATGCTCGGCACCCTCGTCATCTGCCTGGGCGCGGCCTGGCTCTACGGCCGTCTGCTCGGCATCACCGGCGACCTGCGCACGCTGATCGGCGTCGGCACCGGCATCTGCGGCGGCTCGGCGATCGCCGCCGCCGCCCCGGTGATCGAGGCGGCGTCCACCGACGTCGCCTACGCGATCTCCACGATCTTCC
>Ga0070713_100002161_pt1 | contig 12717 bp, 14 predicted proteins | sample LARL82metaG_FD_65465 | JGI IMG/M metagenome (GOLD analysis project Ga0070713, IMG submission 65465) | Corn, switchgrass and miscanthus rhizosphere microbial communities from Kellogg Biological Station, Michigan, USA - LAR L8-2 metaG | ecosystem: Host-associated > Plants > Roots > Rhizosphere ... | reverse complement strand
ACCGCCTCGCCGTCGGGGAAGGTGTCGTCCACCTCGACGGTGCGCGCCTCCACGTCGACCAGCCCCGCGTCCTCGAAGAGCGACCAGAGCGGACGCAGCGCGCAGAGTGGGAAGCGCACGCCCTCGTTGAGCGCCGACGCGGCGGGGTCGACGGACATCGCCGCATCCCAGAAGCCGCGCAGCAGCTCCATGCCGTCGGCGTAGTCCCACACGTACGCCGCCACGACTCCGCCGGGACGCACCACGCGCAGGAACTCGGCCATGGCCGCATGCGGGTCGGGCAGGAAGTTGAGCACCAGTCCGCAGAGCAGCCCGTCCGCCGCCGAGTCGCGGGCGGGGATGCGCACCACGTCGGCGACCTCGAAGCGCACGCGCGAGTCGGCGAGGTGCTCACGTGCGTGCTGCACGTAGCCCTCGGAACGGTCGACGGCGAGCACCGACGCGGCGCCGGCGTCGAGCAGAGCGCGCGTCACCATGCCGGTGCCGCACCCCGCGTCGACCCAGGCGGCGCCGCGCGGAAGGCGCGTCCAGGCCACCACCTCGGGTGCGACCAGGCGGCTCCAGCGTCCGATGAACTCGTCGTAGGCGCCGCCGTCGGACCAGCTCTGGCCGGTCTGCACGTCGGTCATCGCACTGTGCGCGTCACGACGTGCCGGCGATCTCCGGCGCCTCGCCCAGCACCGAGCGCAGGATCTGCGTCGCGCCGAGCACGCCCGCCGTCTCCACCGGCACCACCAGCTTGGTGTTGGGACTGGCCGCGAACTTGCTCAGCGTGTCGAGCTGCAGGATGGCCACCAGGGTGGGATCCGGCGCCGCCGCCTTGATCGAGGTGTAGACGGTCTGGATCGCCTGGGCGCGGCCCTCCGCTTCGAGGATGGCCGCCTGCCGGGCGCCCTCGGCGTTGAGGATGGCCGCCTGCTTCTGGCCCTCAGCCGTCTTGATCGCCGCCTGCCGCTGGCCGTCGGCGATGTTGACGGCGCTCTGCTGCTGGCCCTCGGACTGCAGGATGAGCGCGCGCTTCTCCTGGTCGGCGGTCTTCTGCAGGGCCATGGCCTGGAGGATCTGCGCGGGCGGGCTGATGTCGACGATCTCGATGCGGTTGATCCTGATCCCCCACTTGTCGGTGACCGCCTCCATCTGCTCCTGCAGCACGGCGTTGATGCGCTCGCGCTGGGAGAGCGCCTCGTCCAGCGTCAGCGAGCCGAACACGGCGCGCAGGGTGGTGCGGGAGAGCTGGTCGATGGCGATGAAGTAGTCGGAGACGGTGAACAGCGCCAGCTTGGCGTCGACCACCTGGCTGAAGATGGTGGCGTTGACGGTGACCGCGACGTTGTCGCGGGTGATCACCTCCTGGCGGTCGCCGGTGCGCGGCGTCTCGCGGATGTCGATGCGCTGCAGCACGTCGAAGAAGGGCAGGATGAAGATCAGGCCGGGGTCGCGGATGGCGCGGAACTGGCCGAGCCGCTTGACCACGCCGACGTAGCCCTGCTGGATGACCTTGACGGTCTGGGCCACCACGATGACGAAGACGACCGCGATGACGATGAGCGCGATGACCAGCGGATCCACGTCTACTCCTCCGACGAACGCGCGGCCGCGCTGTTCGCGCCGCGCCTGGCAGGAACGCTCACCGTGTCGCCCGCTGCAGCGGCCGCACCAGCAGGGTGGTGCCGCGCACGGCGGCGACGATGACGGCGAGATCGGGGGGCAGCGGCTGCTCGGCGTCGGTGATGGCCAGCCAGCGCTCGCCGGCCAGCATGGCGTGGCCGGGATGGTGGGCGTCGCCGACCTCGTCGACGGTGACCGCCTGCTGGCCGACCAGCCCCTGCACGCCGGGCAGGGCGAGGGAGTCGTCCCGGCGCAGGCGCAGGCTGCGCATCAGCGGCGGACGCGCCACCAGGATGCCGAGCCCGGCGACGCCGACGAAGCAGGCCACCTGCGCCCAGTCCTGTGCGCCCAGCCCCGCCGCGATGGCTGCGGCGAACATGCCCAGGGCGATGAAGAGCGCGAAGAAGACCAGCGTCACCGCCTCCACGCCGAGCAGGACGACACCCGTCACGAGCCAGAAGATGGTCATGTCGGTGCGAATATACTCGTCTGAGCCCGTTTCTTCCTCCCGGAGGTCCGTGCGTGCACGCCGGTGTCGAGCAGAGCGTCATCACCGACGCCGATCGCGCGCTCATCGGCGTGGAGACCCTGCCCGGCTATCACCTCATCGAGGCGGGCGCCGTCCGCCGCTTCTGCCGCGCGGTCGGACTCGAGGACGCGTACTACGTCGACCTCGAGGCCGCGCACGCGGCGGGATACCCGGAGCGCCCCGTGCCGCCCATCTTCTGGTGCGCCATCCAGGCCAGCGGCAGCGAGCTGCCCAGGCCGCACCTGGGCGGCTTCGGCACGCGCACCGTCAACGGCGGCACCGACTTCGAGTACCTCAAGCCCGCCTACGTGGGCCAGACCGTCGCCTGCACGGCGCGCATCCTCTCGCTGACGGAGCGGACGGTCCGTGCCGGGCACGCCGTGGTCAGCGTCATCGAGCACACCTGGCGCGACATCAGCGGCGACGTGCTCACCCGCGCCCGGCTCACCGGGATCCGCCTCTAGATGGACCGCGTGGCACCGCGCTGGGACGACGTCGAGGTGGGCACCAGGCTGCCCGAGCTGCGCAAGGAGGCGACCACGCGCACCCTGGTGCAGTTCGCCGGCGCCAGCGAGGACTTCCACGAGATCCACTACGACCGCGAGCAGGCGGAGCGGCTCGGGCTTCCCGACGTCATCCTGCAGGGGTACCTCAAGAAGTCGTATCTGGCCGAATGTGTCACCAACTGGATCGGCAGCCCGCAGCGCCTGCGCCGCCTCTCGGCGGAGTACCGCGGCGTGGACGCGCCCTCGCGCCAGGGCCGCCCCCAGTCCTTCACGGTGCGCGGCAGGGTGACCCGGCTCTGGCAGGAGGGCGGCGAGAAGCTGGCCGAGATCAGCCTGGAGGGCTGCGACGGCAGCGGGCGGCTGACCACGCCGGGACTCGCGGTGGTGGCGCTGGGCTGACATGTCTTGGTCCGCCCGTTACAGGAAAGTCGGAGGCGAACGGCCGGTCGGTCCGTAGGCTGCGTTCGATGGCCCCCAGCGGGGCGGGCCGCGACATGGAGCGATCACACCGGTGAGAAAGGGACTTCTGGCCGCACGCCGTCCGCGACGTGTCGCGGTCCTCGCCTGCATCTCCGCCGCCACCCTGGCCGCGGCGCTGCTGCCCGGGCACGCCGTCGAGGCCTCGACGCAGGGCTCCGCCCAGACGGTGACCGCCACCGTGGTCGCCGGCACCCTGACCGTCACCGCGCCGCCCGCGCTGGCCACCAACCTGACGCCCGGCCAGACCAACAGCGGCATCGCCCTGGGCAGCCTGGTCTACACCAACACGCTCAACGACGGCTCCTCGTGGAGCGTCACCGCCACCTCCAACGACTGGACCTCGCTGCTCGGCGGCAACATCCCCTTCAGCGGCATGTCCATCGCCGCGGGCGGCACCATCAACGGCGCGGTGGGCTCGACCGGCACGCCGAGCGCCGGCGCCGGCGGCGCGCTGACCGGCACCGACACCACGCCGGGCACCACGCAGTCCAACCCGGTCACCCTGGCCACCGGTACCTCCTCGGTGCAGGGCGTGTACACGCAGACCGGCTCGACCATCTCGGTCACCGTGCCCGGTGGGACGGCGACGGGCGTCTACACCGGCAGCATCACCTACACCATCACCGGGTAGACGCGCGGGCGGCGTGCCGACGAGCAGACACGGGGGGCACGCCTCGCGGTGCGCACCGCGACGCCGCATCGCGCAGCGCTCGCCGCTCCCGGCGGCGGTGCTGGTGCTGGCGCTGGCGCTGCCCTGGCTGGTGACCTCCGCCGCGGCGCAGGCCAACGCGCCCGAGTACGGCGTTCGTGCCGGTCTAGGCGGCAACACCACGCTGGCCCACAACCACTTCAGCTACGCGCTGCCGCCCGGCGGCGCCACCCTGCACGACAGCGTGGTCGTCTCCAACTTCACCGACGCGCCGCTCAGCTTCGCCGTGCACGGCGCCGACATGGTCGGCGCGCAGGGCGGTGGCTTCGCACCCGCGGCCGAGGGCGTGGCAGCCAAGCTGGTCGGCTCGTGGCTGGCGGTGAGCCGGCCGGCGATCACCGTGCCGCCGCACCAGGAGCTCAGCGATGCCTTCACCCTGGTCGTGCCGGCCGCGCAGCTCCCCGGCGAGTACCTCGGCGCGGTGGTGGTGGCGCGCAGCGGCGGCGGCGCGGCACAGGGCATCCAGGTGCTCACCCGCGCGGCACTCACCGTCGACGTCACCGTGCTCGGGCGTGTCGACCTGCATGCCGCGGCGGGACCGCTGGCGGCGTCGCAGCAGCGCAATGAGGTGCACTTCACGGTTCCGGTCAGCAATCGCGGCAACGTGCTCTTCACCTTCACCGGCGCGGTCACCGTGCGCGACGGCTCCGGGCGGGTGGCGGCCACGTTACCGGTGACGCCCGCGAACCTCTACGTCATCCCCGGCGGCCACGCCACCGTCACCGCGGTCTGGCGCGGCGCGCCGTGGTGGGGCAGCGCGGACGCGGTGGCCACCATCCAGGCCCGCGTGGCCGGCGGCGCGCAGGCCACGGTGCAGAGCGATCCGCTGCACCTCGGGTTCTTCCCCTGGGCCGTGGTCGTCGCCGCGCTGGCGGGCGTGGCCGCGGCGCTGATCGCGCTGGTCGTGCTCTCGCGGCGCCGCGGGTTCAGGCCAGCGGTGACCTGATCAGGGGGATCTCGGGGAAGGCCTGGCCCAGCACCGACCGCGCGTCAGCGCCCAGCCAGTCGCGGATCATCGCCTGGTAGACGGCGCGGAAGTCGACGGTGTGCTTGAGGTTCCCGTTGTCGAGGTCGGTGAGCGAGGGCGCCTCACCGTAGAGGCCGCCCCTGACCGGCGCGCCGATGACGAACATGGGCGCGGCGCTGCCGTGGTCGGTGCCGCCGCTGCCGTTCTCGGCGACGCGCCGGCCGAACTCCGACCAGGTCATCAGCACCACGCGATCGGCGACGCCGTGCGCGTCGAGGTCCTTGCAGAAGGCGCTCACCGCCCCGTCGAGGTCGGCGAGCAGCGCCGTCTGGCGCGCCGCCTCGTCCTGGTGGGTGTCGAAGCCGCCCAGGGCGACGTGGCAGATCTTCACCTGCGGCTGGGTGACGATCATCTGCGCGGTGAGCTGCAGGGAGGACGCGACGCTGTCCTTGGAGCCGTACACCGTCTTGCCGTCCGTGTACTGCACCGCCGGCGTGTACGACGCGGAGCTCTTCAGCGCGGCGATGCCGGATTCCGCGGTGGCCAGCGCCTGGTCGAAGAGCGCGCCGTAGATGCCGGGCGTGCGCCGGTAGAGCGCGGGCGCGGCGGCCTGGCGCGCGGCTCCGCCCTGCACCTCGTAGGACTGCACCGAGTCGATGACGCTGACCACCGCACCGGCGCCGCGCAGCTCCGACGGCGTGCTCGCCTGCCCCAGCGCGCAGCCGGCCAGCGGGTGTCCCTGCGAGTCGAGCTGCCTGGCCAGCAATGTGCCCAGCCAGCCGTCGACGGCGCGCCGGGTGGGGTCGGCGTGCTCCCAGACGTGCAGCGCCTCGAAGTGCGAGTAGGTCGGGTTGTCGTAGCCGGTGCCCTGCACGATGGCCATGCGGCCGGCGTCGTAGAGCGCCTTGATGCCCGGCAGCGCCGGGTTGAGCCCGGTGTGGTCGTCGAGGCGCAGCACCTTGTCGGCGGTCACTCCCAGCGACGGGCGCGCGTCGTGGTACGTGGCGTCGGCGTAGGGCACCACGGTGTTGAGGCCGTCGTTGCCGCCGCCGAGCTGGAGGATGACCAGCACGCGCTCGTTGTGGATGCCGTCGTTGGCGGCGGCCAGCACGCCCCTGGCCAGCACGGGCGGCACCGCCAGTCCCGCGGAGGTGGCCAGCAGGCCGCTGGCCAGGAAGTCGCGCCTGGTGAGCATCGTTGTGTTTCTGCCTACTTGAGCTGGAACTCGGGGCTGGCCAACAGCGCGTACCAGCGGTCCGTGTCGGTGTGCGCGGCGGCCAGCACGGCCGCGGTGGCGGGGCTGAGCACGCCGTCGAGCTGGGTCTGCACCGCCCGGTGGGCGTCGGGCAAGGCCGCGGCCTGCGCTTGCGCGAGGGCCGTTTCGGCGAAGTTGACCCGGGCCAGCAGGGCGCTGGAGGACAGCCAGCCGCCGTTGACCGGCCAGCCGGCCACGGTGGGCGGGTCGTAGAGGACCTGGTCCATGCCCGCGCCGGCGACCACCGCCTGGCGGGCAAGCTGGTTGCGCCCGGTGGCGCGCATGAGGGCGACCGCGTAGTCGGCGGGCGAGCGCACCAGCGAGCGATAGCCGGCGGGGTCCTTGAACTCGTCGCTGCTGAAGATGGCCCGCATCAGGGTGGCGATGCTGTACTTCGAGTCGCGGAACTGCCGGGCGATGCGGGTGACCTGGTCGCTGGACGGCGCTGGCGCGCAGAAGGACGTGAGCGCCTTGGCGGTGACGAAGGGAGCGCAGGCGTCCTGGGCCAGGATGGTGTCGATCACCTCCTCGGGGCCGAGGTTGCCGGTGCGGCCGAGGTAGGTCTTGCTGCCCTGGTCGTGCTGGCGGGGCAGCAGGCGGCCCTCGAAGCGCGCGCCCTGGTCGAAGAGCGCCTGGAGCTGCGCGTAGTACGCCTGCGCGGCCTCGCCCTTGCTGCGGCGTGGCGGGGCCATCCGGTTGCCGCCGGAGTCGACCAGAACCGCGCGGATGCCGCTCAGCGCGCGGGCGCCCTGGCGCACGTCCTGCTCGGTGTAGTGGCCGGCGCCGAGCGTGTACAGCTCCATCACCTCGCGGGCGAAGTTCTCGTTGGGCGCCGACGCAGTGCTCTTGTCGAGGTCGAGGTAGCGGATCATCAGCGGGTCGTAGGTGACCGCGGTGAGCAGGGTGCGCAGGTCGCCGGTGCCGAGCCGGCGGTAGAGCTGGTTCTGCTGGTACACGAAGGGCAGGTGCGCCGCCTTGCGGAAGTCGCTGGTGAAGTGGCCGTGCCAGAACAGCAGCATCCGCTCGGGGAACTGCGCGGTGGTGGTGGCCATGTGCGCGTACCACCACTGCGAGACGGCGCGGTAGTTGGCCTGCTGGGCCAGGGGCAGCGCGGGCGGCTGCTCCGGCTTCTGGGAGACGAGCTGGTCGACGAGGTCGTCATAGGAGAGCTTGGCGGCGGCGTCGAGCATCGCCTCGTCGTAGCCGAAGCCGGCGCGGCGCAGCAGGTGGGCAGCGAGCGCGCGCGGATCGCCGAGCGGGCTGGCCCAGGCGCCGGAGGGACCGGCGGCGGAGGCGGCGGCGGTGTTGGGGCTGCCGTCGCCGCCGAGGCGTAGGCCGGTGAGGCGCAGTCCGGCGGCGCCGAGCGCGCCGCCCGCGGCGAGGCCGAGCACCGCGCGGCGGGAGAGGCGGAGGGACGGGGACGCCGCGGCCATGGCCGGGAGTCTGGGGACGGCGGCTGAGAAAAAGGCGAGGCCGAGGCGCCGCCGTGTCGCTTCTCAGCGACCTCTCAGCCGGCCACCGCCAATGGGGCCACCTCGACGCCCGCGGCCTCCAGCGCGGCCCGCACGGCGCGCGCCGCCTCGACCGCGCCGGGCGTGTCGCCATGCACGCAGACGGTGTCGGCCCGCAGCCGCACTGGTGCGCCCTCGATCGAGTCGACGGCGCCGTCGAGCACCATGCGCACGGCGCGCTCGGCGCAGGTTCGCGGATCGTCGATCACCGCGCCGGGCTGCGAGCGCGGCACCAGGTCGCCCTGCGCGTCGTAGGCGCGATCGGCGAAGACCTCGGAGGCGATGCGCAGTCCTTCGCCCTCGGCGGCCTGCACCATGGCGCTGCCCGCGGGCACCAGCCAGACGAGGTCCGGCGCCACCGCACGCAGCGTGCGCGCCACCGCGTTGGCGAGCTGCGCGTCGACGGCCGCGAGATTGCTCAGCGCGCCGTGCAGCTTGACCGAGGTGACCCGCGCGCCCTCCTGCGCGGCCACCGCCCGGAGCGCGCCGACCTGGTAGGCGACCATGGTGGCCAGGTCCTCCGGCGGCTCGCCCTTGACGCCGCGGCGGCCGAAGCCCCACAGGTCGTTCGGGCCGGGATGGGCACCAACTCCGACGCCGCGGTCGCGCGCCAGGCGCACGGTGCGGGCCATGATCAGGGGGTCGCCGGCGTGGAAGCCGCAGGCGATGTTGACCGTGGTGACCACGTCGAGGAGCGCCTCGTCGTCGCCCATGCGCCAGGGGCCGAAGCCCTCACCGGCGTCGCAGTTGAGGTCGACGCGTCGCACGCTGCGATGATAGGCCCAGGCGACCGGCGGCGATCACTGGCACGGGCGGGCGCCCACGGCGCGCGCCGGCGCGCGGGACAATGCACCCCCGTGCTCCCACGCTTCCTCGCCGCCGCCGACAGCGCCCTGCTCGTCGAGCTGGGCGACGAGGTGTCCGAGGCGGTGAGCGCCGCGGTGCTCGCCCTCGACGCGCGTCTCGCCGCCGCGCCCCCCGCGGGCGTGGTCGCGGTGCTGCCCGCGCTGCGCTCGGTGCTCGTCGAGTACGACCCGCTGCGCACCAGCCACCGCCGCCTCCGCGGCGATGTCGAGGCCCTCCTCGCCCACGAGCCGCCGCACACCGCGAACGCAGCGCCGCGCGAGCACTCCATCGCGGTGCGCTACGGCGGTGAGGACATGGCCGAGGTGGCGCGCGCCTGCGGCCTCGACGCCTCCGAGGTGTCACGGCTGCACAGCGGCGGCGAGTACCGCGTGGCCATGCTCGGCAACCTGCCCGGCCTCCCCTACCTGCTCGGCCTCGACCCGCGCCTGGAGACGCCGCGCCGCCAGGACCCGCGCGACGCGGTGCAGGCCGGCTCGGTGGCGGTGGTGGCGCGGATGTCCTGCGTGTACCCCGTGGCGGGGCCGGGCGGGTGGAACGTCATCGGGCGCACCGACGCGCGGCTCTTCGATCCCCTGCGCAGCCCGCCCGCGCTGCTCGCGCCCGGTGACGTGGTGCGCTTCGTCGCCGTCGACAGCCTCGCCGGCGACCGAGAATCAGCCGATCCCGGCACGAACTCACGGGCATCGAACGGTCCTGCCCTGCGCGTTCTCGAACCCGGCCTGCTCACCACCGTGCAGGACGCGGGACGCCGCGAGCACCAGCGCCTCGGCGTGCCCGTCTGCGGCGCCCTCGACGCGGAGCTGCTGCGCGTCGCCAACCTGCTCTGCGGCAATCCATCCGGCGCCGCGGCGCTCGAGGTCACCCACAGCGGACCGCTGCTCGAAGTGCGCGCACCGAGCGCGCGCATCGCCGTCGCGGGTGATTGCGAGCTGACGCGCATCGCGCGCAACGGCACCGAAGCGCGCTGCGCGTCGTGGCGGAGCATGGTGCTCGGCGAGGGCGAGCGCCTGCGCGTCGGGCGCGTGCTCGGCGGACTGCGCTGTGTCGTCGCGGTCGAGGGCGGCGTCGACGTCGCGCCCGTGCTGGGCAGCCGCTCCACCTACCTGCGCGGCGGCTTCGGCGGCCTGCGCGGCCGCGCCCTGCGCGCCGGGGACGAGCTGCCCCTGCAGCGCGCCTACGCGGGCCACCACCCCGACGTCAGCCTCGATGCCGGCACCGTGCGCGACGCCGGCCTCACCGCGGACGCGGGCGCCGGTGCGCCGATTCGCGCTGTACCCGGGCCGCAGGACGACGCCGTCGAGCTCGATCAACTCCTCGCCGCCGAGCTGCGCATCTCGCCGCGCTCCGACCGCGTCGGCCTGCGCCTCGACGGCGCCCGCCTGCGCCACCGCGGCGCGGCCGAGGTCATCTCCGACGGCTGCGCCCCCGGCTCCATCCAGGTGCCCGGCGGCGGCACCCCCATCGTGCTGCTCGCCGACCGCGGCACCACCGGCGGCTACCCCAAGGTGGCCACCGTCGCCTCCGCCGACCTCCCCCGTCTCGCCCGCCTCCGCCCCGGCGATCCCCTGCGCCTGCGCGCCATCACCGTCGAGGAGGCCGAGGCCCTCCGCCGCGCCCGCGAAGCCACCCTCGCGCAGCTCGCCGAGGCCCTGCAGCCCGTCGCATCCGTCTGACTCGCGAGGTCTACAGGCGCAGCTCGTAGGTGTCGACGATGTCGCGCGCGATCGCCACCATGTCCTGCAGGCCGAGGCGGCTCGGCACGGGACGCCGGCGCAGCTCGAGACCGGCGGTGCGTATTGCCGTTGTCTGGCCACAACAGGCACGGGCGCGTCCACCTTGGATCTCAGGAAATCCCGGACCTCCGCGGCGCGCTGACGTGGTCGTCCTGACGCACACCACCTGCGGCATGGCCACGTTCCACTGGTTGTTGGACACGACGACGTAGCGCTTGTGCTCCTCGGCGCCCCTCTCGCCACGAGGTGGCCCGAAGTAGATGTCGCCCCACATCGGCGAGAGCGGCCCGGGTGCGAGCGGCAGCGCCCTGGCCGGCGTGCGCAGCAGCGGACGCAGGTCGAGCAGGTCGATGAGCGCTGCTTCGACGTGTCTCAACTCATCGTCGGTCGCCGCGCCCAACGAGGAGCCCAGGTCGTCGTCGCGATCGATCGACGTCAGCGCGGCGGTGACGGCGTGGTGCCCCATGCCGTCGAGTACCACGGCGGGGGAATGCGGAGGTACGTCGTCGAGCGCGGCGGGGTTCGCGAGCGGGACGGCGCCGATGTATCGGAGGTGGGTGTTCCAGTCGTCGTTGGTGAGGACGAGCCAGGCGGCGACGTCAGGATCGTTTGGCGCACCGTAGAGGACGCCTCGCTGGACGGGCATGGGACGCGCGCCGTCGCCGGTGCGGCTCAGGTCTCGGCGGTGGGGCGACGGCCGAGAGCTCCGAGCACTCCGCCCGCCCGGCGCGTATCCGCCAGGACCTCCGCGGGAGCCTCCGCGGCCTCGGCGTCCTCCGCCCAGCGCCGGTACGAGACGGCGCGCTGGGCACGCCGCACGCGCTCGCGCCGCGCTTCGTAGCCTTCCTCGAGCAGGATGCGCAGTCGGCTGGAGTCCGACGTCCCAGGGTCGAAGTCGAGCTCGTCGGGTCTCTCGTGGATAGCCTGCATGAGCTCAGCGGGGAGGGGGACGCTGGGCCGGCGCAATGCAGTGGTGCGGCGTTTCATGCAGCATAATTTGCTGCATATTGTATCGCGGTGTCAATGGCAGTAATGCTCGAAACTTGCATCACATCTGCCAAACCACCCGGCCAGGTTCACACCTGCGCCCGCCAGGCCGCCCTCACCTGGTGGCATCCTTCCCGCCCGAGGAGGTGCTCAGCGATGCGTGCCGTCGTCTACGACGAGCCCGGCGACCCCGAGGTGCTGCGCCTCGCCGTGGTGCCCGACCCCCAACCCGGGCCCGGCGAGGTGCTGCTGCGCGTGCACAGCACGGCGCTCAACCGCGCCGACCTGCTGCAGCGCCGCGGCTTCTACCCTCCCCCGCCCGGCGCCTCGCCCATCCTCGGGCTCGAGGCGGCCGGTGAGGTCGAGGCGCTGGGCGAGGGCGTCGACACCTGGAAGCCCGGCGACCGCGTCTGCGCGCTGCTGGCCGGCGGCGGCTACGCGGAGAAGGTCGCGGTGCCCGCGGTGCAGGTGATGCCCGCGCCCGACGGCATGGACCTGGTCGTCGCCGGCGCGGTGCCGGAGGCGTTCATCACCGCGCACGACAACCTGGTCACGCGCGGCCGGCTGCTGGCGGGCGAGACGGTGCTCATCCACGGCGGCACCGGCGGGGTGGGCACCGCGGCCATCCAGGTCGCCCGGCGGGCGGGGGCGCGCGTGCTGGCCACCGCGGGGTCGCCCGAGCGGGTGGCCTTCTGCCGCGAGCTGGGTGCGCACGAGGGCATCGACCACCACACCGAGGACTTCGTCGAGCGGACGCGCGAGCTGACGGACGGGCGCGGCGCGGACGTCATCCTCGACGTCATGGGCGCCGCCTACCTGGAGCGCAACCTGCGCGCGCTGGCACGCGACGGGCGGCTGGTCATCATCGGCATGCAGGGCGGGATTCGTGCCGAGATTGACCTCAACACGCTGCTCTCCAACCGGCTCACCGTGCAGGGCACCATCCTGCGCAACCGTCCCGTCGAGCAGAAGGGCGAGATCGTGCGCCGCTTCGCCGCCGAGGCGCTGCCCGGCTTCGGCGACGGCTCGCTGCGGCCGCTGGTCGACCGGGTCCTCCCGCTGGAGCAGGTGGTGGAGGCGCACCGGGCCATGGAGGCCGGCGGCCACCTCGGCAAGATCGTGCTGCGGGTGCGCTGAACCCCGCGGGCGGCGGCAGGGAGCCAGCCACTACACTCTCGGCCGGCGGCGGGCGTTCCCCGGCGGCCGCGCGACCCCAGGCTCCCCAGGAGGTTCCCCCCTTGCCGACCCCAGCCGACATCTTCACGGAGATCAACAACCGCCTCCAGGCCGATCCGTCGAAGGCCTCGGGCAGCAACGCGGCCTACCAGTTCGACCTCAGCGGCGACGAGGGCGGCCAGTACCACATCGTCTTCAAGGACGGCAAGGGCGACGCCGGTCCGGGCGCGGTCGACGATCCCAACATCACCATCAGCATGGCGGCCGCGGACATGGTCGACATGGTGACCGGCAAGCTCGACCCCACCATGGCGTTCATGAGCGGCAAGATCAAGATCAAGGGCGACATGGGGCTGGCCATGAAGCTCCAGAACATCCTGCGCTAGCGC
>Ga0070713_100002160_pt1 | contig 12717 bp, 7 predicted proteins | sample LARL82metaG_FD_65465 | JGI IMG/M metagenome (GOLD analysis project Ga0070713, IMG submission 65465) | Corn, switchgrass and miscanthus rhizosphere microbial communities from Kellogg Biological Station, Michigan, USA - LAR L8-2 metaG | ecosystem: Host-associated > Plants > Roots > Rhizosphere ... | reverse complement strand
GTGCACGCGAACGTGAAATGCGCCGATTGCCACAAGCTGATGCGCCAGGTCGATGGCAAATCGATTCTGTTCTACAAACCAACTCCGAAGGAGTGCGCCGCCTGCCACGGCGCCCAAAAGGTCGGATAGCTATTGGTCGGTAATAGGCCGATGTATGACCTCGATCTGCCCGAAAGTGTTCGATTTTTAACAACGTAAGAATTGCGAAAGCTGCAGAAGAACTTACATTCCTTGCAAGTCCCGAATTGGCACGCGGGAATTCAGACAATGCGTGTACTGCCGATTTGGGCAGCGTCCTTCCGTGACTTTTTGCGAACCGCACAACCTTCTATTCTGGTTGGGCGTCGAATTGCATTAGAAGCAATCACACACTTCGCCACCAGTTCCAGTCCGGAAGTCTAGTTCGCCTTAGTTCGGATTCATTTTTTGAAAACGTCGTGCAGAAAGTTCGAGGGAAGAACTCGTGTCTCAGCCTGGAGGAGCAATCAGGGCTGTTGCGGGGCTGATCCTGTTTGCGCTGATGTGTGCCGCAAGCTCATTAGCCCAGCAGGGCAGCAAGACGACCCGTAGCCCGCATGGGCCGCTGAACATGCCTTGCCAGAACTGTCACACCTTCAGCGGATGGAAGCCCATCCGCAGCGTGCCCGAGTTCGATCACAACCAGACCAGATATCCATTGCGCGGAATGCACGAAAAGGTGCCGTGCATGTCGTGCCACACGAAACTGGTATTCAGCAATGTGGCCACAAACTGCGCATCCTGCCACGCCGATATTCACAAACGCCAGTTCGGTTCGGCCTGCGAACAGTGCCACACCGTGAAGGGATGGCAGGTTTCGGTGCAGCAGATCCAGAACCACCAGAACCGTTTCCCGCTGATGGGCGCGCATGCCGCGCTGGATTGCGATGCCTGCCACAAGGGCGCTGGAGTGAGTCAGTTCAAGACGATGTCATCCGCCTGCTATTCCTGTCACGCCAAAGATTTTCAGGCCACGACCGGCCCAAGTCACGTCACCGCAGGATTTTCTACTTCCTGCGAGCAGTGCCACGGTTTCGACACCTGGTTCAACGTTCGCTTTGACCACTTGAAGTCCACCGGCTATGCCTTAACCGGCGCGCACGCCACACTGGCGTGCAACGCGTGTCACATCAACAATCAGTTCAAAGGCACTCCGGCTACGTGCAACGGGTGCCACATGCCGGACTATCAAAAGACGACCAATCCCAATCACGTTTCGGCGAATTTCCCGACGACCTGCCAACTGTGCCACAACACGACCGCGTGGCAGCCGGCGAGCTTCGATCACAACTCGGTGGGGTTCCCCCTGACCAATGGCCACGCGAACCTGCAGTGCACGCAGTGCCACGTGAACAACAACTACAACCTGACCAGCGGCGCCTGCAATTTGTGTCACATGCCGGACTACAACGGCACGAACAATCCGAATCACGCCGCGGCCGGTTTTCCTACCACATGTCAGACCTGCCACAACACGGTTTCGTGGCTGCAGGCTGCTTTCAATCACAATTCGGTGGGGTTCCCCCTGACCAACGGGCATGCGAACCTGCAGTGCGCGCAGTGCCACGTGAACAACAACTACAACCTGACCAGCGGCGCGTGCAATTTGTGCCACATGCCCGATTACAACGGTACGACGAATCCGAACCACGTCCAGGCTGCCTTTCCGGTCGATTGCTCGATTTGCCACTCCACCGTTTCCTGGTTGACGGCGACCTTCAATCACAACAACACGGGGTTTCCGTTGACTGGTTTCCACGTGAACGTCCCGTGCGCCCAGTGTCACGTGAACGGGAATTACAACCTTACGAATCCGGCCTGTTCAGCTTGTCACATGCCGGATTACAACAGCACAAATAACCCGCCGCATGCTGCCGTTGGGTTCCCGAACACCTGCGAGGTGTGCCACAACACCACGTCTTGGTTGCAGGCAACGTTTAATCACAATCTGACAACATTCCCGCTGACGGGCTTCCACGTGACGGTTCCGTGCGCGCAGTGCCATGTGAACAACAACTACACGACGCTGCCGACGGCCTGCTATGGCTGCCATCAGGCGGATTATCAGGGAACGAACAACCCGAACCACATCGCCGCGGGGTTCCCGACCACGTGCCAGACTTGCCACAACACCAGTTCCTGGCTAGGCGCGGTGTTTAACCATACCTGGTTCCCGACCAACCATGGCGGTGCGAATGGTGTCTGTTCCACCTGCCACACTAACTCATCGAACTACCTGGTGTTCTCTTGTACGAATTGCCACACCAAGAGCCAGACGGATTCGAACCATCAGGGCATTAGCGGGTACGTTTACAACAGCAATAACTGTTATCAGTGCCACCCCAGTGGAGGTGGTGGCGGATAACAATGCGGCCGCGCTTCATGCGCATTTATGAACGAGAGTGATGAAGGCAATACAAAGGCAATTGGGATTGGCGCTGCTGCTGCTGGTTTCCTGCGCGGCCGCGCAGGACTCTGCAACCGACCTGGTCGTGCTCCGGGACATCCTCGTCTCGGAGAATAGCGGGCGTCCACAGATTGAGTTGGTGCTAACCGCGCCGGTTGAGCCGTCCACCAGCACGGCGGTGAACCCGAACCGACTGATCATCGAGCTTCCTAACACTATCGATGGAAGCAACCTGCCCAAGATGCAGGTCAAGAGCGGAGGAGTGCGCACAATCGAAATCATGCACTCGTTGTCGGATCCCACGCGTACCAGAATTGTTGTAGAGCTGGACCATCCGCTCGATTACAGCGTGAGCGCGACCGATGAGCGCCTGAGTTTTGTGCTGATGCCGGTCGGCAAAGGTTCCGATGGAGCAGTCACCGCAGCTAAGCGTGGCACGCTGACTGGCATCTTCCACCGCGAGAAAGACACTCCAGGCGTACAGGTTGAATCAGCGCACAACGCCCCGGCTGCGGCGACTGGCGGAACCCTTGTCGGACGCCAGATCTCTCAGCCCCCGACCAGCGGCAGCGTGCAAAAGGCGCCGAATATGCCATCACAGGGTGGCATCTCCGGTCAGACGAGCGGTGCTTCGGACCACGCCAGCACGAATCTGAGTTTCCCTTCGGTTTCGCAGAAGCCCGCTCCCGCGCCCCCGTCCAATGTGAGTGCATCGCAGATGTCTTCTTCGCAGCCTGCTGCTGCAGTAGTTAATTCTGGCGCCACCACATCGGATACGGCTGCGAGCACATCTGCAGCGGCAAATGCGACTGCAACGACCGCATCGAGTTCGACGGTGCCACAGGCGGAGTCTGTCGCTTCGACTCCAGCCGCGGCACCAACTGCAGTTTCCACGGCAACGTCAACCGAGCCACCGACACCAGCAGTTCCGCTTGCACAAGCACCACTGGAAGTAGCCAAGGGCGCCGAGTCCGCAGATGCCTCAAACGCTGCTACCTTGATCGCAAGCAACACCACCGATCCGCGGCTCGCGATCCGCGCCGCCGATCCCAGCTTGCGCACTGTATTCCGCGTCAAGTATGTCGCCGATGGTGTGGCCTATCTTGATGGCGGCCGCAATGCCGGCCTGAAAGAAGGCGTGAAACTGGAAATCCGCGACGCTGACGGCACAGCAAAAGATGGGACCGCCGTCGCGCCCAATGATCCTCGTGTCATTGCGGAACTTGAAGTTAGTGCAATCGCGGAGAGTTCTTCGGTCACTGATATTCATGATCCCAAGCGGCCGGTCAAAGTGGGCGATCTCGCGTATCTGTCGTCCGCCGATGCGGACGCTCTGGTGCAGGCGAATGCGCTGAGCCCGACCCGAAAATATCCGGCAGTGATTAGTTTCACCGAAGGCGATCCCGAAGACGAAGAAGTGCGCGACGCGATGCCCAAGCCGCCTCTGCCCTCGGTTAACCGCGCGCGCGGGCGCTTCGGTTTCGACTACATGGGCACCAAGAGTTACGGCTCGAGTTCTGCCTCGTCGTCTTCTCTCGGGATGATGTTTCGCGGCGACATTACGCGCATCGGCGGGACCTACTGGAACCTGAGTGGCTTCTGGCGTGGTCGTTTGACCTCGCAATCGTCGTCAGGAACTCCCACTCTGCAAGACCTGATCAACCGTACTTATCACCTCAGCATGACCTATGCGAATCCGAATTCGAATTGGGTTGCGGGATTCGGGCGCCTGTACTTGCCGTGGGCGAGCAGCCTGGACACAATCGACGGTGGATACGTGGGCAGGAAAGTGTCGGACACCGCTACGGTCGGCATCTTCGGCGGATCGACCCCTGACCCGACCTCGTATGATTACGCGCCCAACCGTTCCATCGGTGGCGCCTTCATCAACTTAACTGGGGGCGATTTCCAGAAACTGCACTACAGCAGCACCTTTGGCGCCGGCCTGAGCATGTTGCAGTGGAAGCCCGACCGCCCATTCGGGTTCCTGGAAAACACGCTATCGTATTCGCAGCGCATCTCGGTTTATGACGCGCTGCAGGTCGATAGCCCTGCCGGAAATCCGGCGGTGCCGGCGCCCGGCCCCGGCCTAAGCCGCAACTTTTTCACCGTACGACTCCAGGTCACGCCGCGGCTCGAGCTGGATGGCAACCACACTTATTTCCGCGATATTCCCACATTCGATCCGACACTGATTAGCACCGGTTTGCTCGACAAGTATTTGTTCCAAGGATTCAGCGCAGGCGCGCGTTACGAGTTCATCAAGAACGTGACCGTCTACACGCAACTGGGCCGTAGCAGCCGCAGCGGCGATGCCAGTGCCTCGCTGAATCAGATGTATGGCATCACCTTCTCGCACCTGCCATTGTGGGCGTTGCGCGCCGACTTCCACTACGCCGAATTTAACAGCTCGTTCGGCTCGGGAAAATACAAAGCTTTCTCGTTATCGCGCAATCTGACCGATGACCTGCACGCCGAAATTCTCGCTGGACAGCAATCGTTCGCCGGATTGATGACCAACTCCGGCCGCACATGGTTCGTGATGAACAACCTCGACCTGAACGTCGGCGCGCATTATTTCGTGCAGGGAAGCTTCACCACCAATCGCGGACAAATGAGCTACGACCAATGGATGTTCACGCTCGGCTACCGCTTTGATTCCAAGAGGCACCAGCAATGAGGAACAAATCCCATCTCTTTTCCGCTGGAATTCTGTTGACGGTGCCGGCGTTGCTCGCCGCCGCGCCAGAGGCGACTCCAGTAAATCTGGACGATCTGCTGTCTCGTACGAGTGCTCACGTAACCAAGCTCGTCGACCAGTTTTCGAACGTTCAGTGTCTCGAGCAGGTAGAGCAGGAGAAGCTTCGGGCCGATGGCAAGTTGGAGAGGAAAGAAGAGTCGACCTTCAATTATCTGATCCTCTTGTCGGACAATGCCGGCGACTTGAGTCTTCAGGAATCTCGCATTGCGGTGCACGAGGCCAAAGCCGATAAGAAGACCACGCCAATGCTGCTCAGCAATGGCTTCGCAACGCTGTTTCTCGTGTTCCACCCGGCCTACATCGGGAGCTTCCATTTCACCGACGCAGGTCCGGAGACACTGAATGGCCGAGTGCTCGAAAAGGTCGGCTTTGAACATGTTTCTGGCATGCGTTCCCCCGCCGCATTAGCTCTGCGCGGACGTGAATATCCGCTGGCGTTGTCCGGCACCGCATGGATCGATCCTGCGACTGGCGACATTGTGAAAATCGAAGCCGGCATCGGCGAGTCGCTGACCGACGTCGGTTTGAAGTCGCTTCGATCCGAAATCGAATTTGTTCCCCAGAAATTCGGCACGCAGAATTATTGGCTGCCATCGCTGGCGAGCGTCGATGTCGAAACGCCGCGTCAGCACTGGCATAACACACACCGGTTTACCGATTACAAGGCTTTCTCCGTAAGTTCTGAGGAACACGATAAAAAGGTTGCCGAAAAATGAGTGCTACCGTTTCTACTGCAGTGATCGCAATTTCGAATCAGGACCGCTCGCATCGCATGCGGTTGATCGCCGGATGGGTACTCGCCATCTCGTTGGTGCTCGGTTTGGCCGCGTACGGATACGACTATTACACCTTGAGTTCGGCCGCGCGCCCGTTCTCGCCCAAGCACGCCGTTCTACGCCCGAGCGGCACCATCGGACTCAAACTTGGTTTCCTCGGGTTGGGTATGTTCCTGGCGATTTTTGTGTACCCGCTGCGCAAGAAGTGGGCGTGGCTGGGGCGGCAGGGAAGCGCTCGGCACTGGCTGGATTTCCACGTCTTGCTCGGTGTGAGTGCGCCGTTCGTGATCGCGTTCCATTCCTCATTCAAATTCCACGGATTTGCCGGCATCGCCTTCTGGATCATGCTGTCGGTGTCTCTGAGTGGACTGATTGGCCGGTATCTCTACGCGCAAATCCCGCGCCGCGTGAATGCGGCGGAAATCTCACTGACAGAACTGCAGGAAATCCAGACGCAGCTTTCGGAGCAACTGGCACAGCAGCGGCTCTTGCCCCAGGCGAATCTGCGCTCGCTCTTGCGCCTGCCCAGCAAGGAGAGCGTCTCGCGATTGCCCATGCCAGTCGCACTCGTGTACATGATGTTGTTGGATGTCGCGCGCGTGTTCCGAGTCGCCAGCATCCGCCGCCACGCATTGCCTTTTGGACAGAAGCTCACAACTTTGGCCGGATTTCTCCCGACCAGCAACAGCAGCCTGGAAAGAGCAATTTCGCTCGCCCGCGAAGAGGCATCTCTTGCCAAGCGCGTTCTATTTCTCTCGCGATCGCAACAGGTCTTTCACCTCTGGCATGTCGTGCATAAGCCCTTCAGTTACTCTTTTGCGGTGTTGGCGCTTATACACATTGTGGTCGTAATGATGATGGGATATTTCTAGAACTCCATGGACACTCTCATCACACTCGCGATTGCTGCTGCCATCTGCGCGTTCTTTCTGCGCGGATACCTCAAAAGCCTCAAAGTTCGCGAACAGAAGGCGCAGCAATCCGCCGAAAAGGGCAAGCTGATGTCCGAAGGCCCGCGCGCCCAGCATCCGCATATCGATGTGAACTACTGCATCGGCTGCCAGAGTTGCACCCATGTTTGTCCCGAAGGTGATGTGTTGGCCATGTTGGGAGGCAAAGCGGCCATTGTGAACGGCTACAAGTGCATTGGGCACAGCCTTTGCGCGGAGGCGTGTCCCGTAGGCGCCATCACCATGGTGATGGCAAGCCCCAGCATGAGCGCCGATTTGCCGCGCCTCACGCCGGAGTTCGAGACCAATGTTCCCAACCTTTTTATTGCCGGAGAACTCGGCGGTCTGGCGCTGATCAAGAACGCCGTCAATCAAGGTCGCGAGTGCATCGACACAATTGCGCACCGGATCGCATCCGCTCCGTCGGTCGAAAAAAATATTCACGATGTCGTGATCATTGGTGCCGGCCCTGCGGGCATTAGCGCCTCGCTTCGCGCCATCGAGAAGAAGCTGAAATTCGTCACCATCGAGAAAGATGAAGTAGGCGGCACAGTTTCGAAGTATCCGCGCCAGAAATTGGTGATGACCAGCCCGGTTGAATTTCCCATGTATGGCAAATTCGAGAAGCTGCAGCTCTCCAAAGAAAACCTGCTCGCTTTCTGGGACATGGTGCTCAACCGCGCCGACTTCAACGCAGTGACGGGCGAGAAAATTGAAAACATCCAGAAGGTTGGCGACGTCTTCACCATCACTTCCGCTCACAATCAGTACCGCGCGCGCGCAGTCATCCTGGCCCTCGGCCGTGCCGGTGATCCACGCAAACTCGGCGTGAAGGGAGAAGAGTTGCCCAAGGTGATGTATCGCCTGATCGAGGCCGATCACTACGTGAACAAAAAGATCCTTGTCGTAGGCGGCGGCGACAGCGCGGTTGAAGCTGCCATGGGACTGGCCCGCCAAGTCGGCAACGAGGTTACAGTATCCTACCGGCAATCGCAGTTCAGCCGCATCAAAGACCGCAATGCCAAACGCATCGACGAAGACATGCGCTCCGGAAAGCTGAAGGTCCTCTTTAACTCATCGCCGCTCGAATTCAAACCCGACACTGTTGTCTTGCAGGTGAACGGTCAAACGCAAGAGATTCCTAACGATTTTGCCTGGATCTTTGCCGGTGGCACTCCGCCCAATGATTTCCTAAAGAGAGTCGGGATCGAGTTCGGCGCCAAAGACCTGACTCGCGAGGCAAGCACCGAGATGAAGCAAGCTTCGGTCGATCGCTCTCGCGCCGCGAACGCGTTGTAGATCCTGCGCCGCTTTCGCCAGCGCAGGAGCTTTAAGGCTGGAGCCTGAAACCTAAAACCTGATACCTAGTTCAGATCTGCTAGCACGGTCGTCGTGTCTCCTCCGGACTGCCCGTCCATGGCCACAACCGTACGCACTTGCCCGCTGGTGAGTGACAGCGTCCCAGAGTTCAAGACCTGGTTTCCGTTAACCACGAAATAAATCACGTAACTTCCGGCGGCGACCAAGGTATATCCACTTGCCGAGTTGACCGCGACACCGGGAAATGTCGGCGTAGAACCGATACTCGATCCCGAGCTGACGATGTACACATCCGCCGTACCCAGGTTCGCGGACGCATTTATCACACGAATGCTGACGTTCGAGGACGACGGCGCAGAGTGATTGTCGGTGAAAACCGTGGCGCCAGTGCCAGTGTCCAGGATAGTGTCGTAGCTGCCTGAAGACACACTGATGTTCTGATCCACGAATGGAGTGGAACTGCCCGTCGCTTCGACCTGAAGGTGACGTGAGCCGGAACTCACAGTGATGTAGCCCGAAACCGAGCCATAGGGAATCGCCGCCGCGACATCTTTGGTGTCGATCAGCATGTCGATGTTGGATTGAATAGGAATCGCGTTGAGAATTCTGACGTGGGCGCTGCTCGACCCGCACCCCGTGGCGAAAAGTAGTGCGCAAAACACACTTGTAGGTACCGCCCAAAACAACTTCGGACGCATGCATATCTCCTGAAAGATAAAGTTAGGTGGTTACGTCTCTGCTAATCGATGCGGCCACGCTCGACGTAAGTTGCTGGACGAGAGTAAAGAGTGGTCAAACAAAGTAAAGAGATGTCAATGCGCGACAAGAAAAGCGAAGTCGAATTTCGAAATTCGATTGCGACGTGATTCAGCCATTCGCTCAGCCAGAATCCGCTGGCGTGGAGTTGACCGTTCTTGGCGCCGCCTCTTAGAATCGATAGAGCAGTGAGCGTGCGCGAACGCGATTCCTTTTCTCTCGCGCTCCCATTACAATTTCGGTCATGGCGGCGTAGCTCAGGTGGTTAGAGCGACGGTCTCATAATCCGTAGGTCAGTGGTTCGAGTCCACTCGCCGCCACCACAAACCATCAGGACTACGCAACAATACTCCGGTCCAGCCCCTCCCGGTTTAGGCATTTCCGATCACGCGCGTGAGGTCCCGCCGATCATTATCGCTTAGTTTCAGAAATTCGAATCCCGAGCGAAGGGCCGAAGTGTGGCGTACGACCGCTACGATGTGAATGGTTTTCTCGGCGAGAGGAAGATCCACTTGTACCGCCTCGCCTATTTTCAGGTTGCCTTGCACCAGCGCTCCGAGACCACCTTCGCTGATATCCAGACTGATACCGTGAAGCGGGTAGGGCGCCGGTCCCGCCAATTGCCTCAATTCAAACGGTACGCTGAAAAGCGACCGCTGGTGTCTTCGCGTACTTACCGCCGTGCTCTCCGACAAATAGTCCGTTGCAATGTGCATTGCTCAGCTCACAGTCCCCTGATCCACCTGCGAACGCCTTCGTTGGAACCGAATCTGGCTGAATCATCGGCACGAACCCAACTCGGCATGAGCCGCAAATCGTGCCAGTCGGCGCAACTAGCTGATAACAGGGAAAATCATGAGGGTACGTACTTTCGTGTACAACGCGGCAACCTGAACAAAAAAGTGAAATCCTGACTGATTTTTCCTCGATAATTTGTACGATCCCCTGAGCGATCAAATTGGATATTTCTCCGGAAGACATCAAGCAGTTAGTCGAACAAGTTCGAGAGCTGACGGCTCGCATTCATCGAGTTGAGCAACTCCTGCGCATTGCGCCAGCCCCGAGTTCGCCGGTTGAGCATGAAACCACACCGGCTCCCCCTCCGGCGAGACCTGCCCCACCCGTGCACCCGACCTCAGTTCCGGAAGAGGTATTGCCGGCCCAGTTGCCGAGGATTGAGATTCCGTTGCCAGGTGCACTCCGAGGCCCCGGCAGCGAGCAAAGGCAGAATCTGGAAGCCCGCATCGGTTCTCATTGGCTGAACCGCATTGGAATTACCGCGGTCCTCATCTGCGCCGCATATTTTCTTAAATACGCATTCGACAACAAGTGGATTGGCGAAACCGGAAGAATCGCGATCGGCCTCATCTCCGGAATTGCGATTGTGCTGTGGAGCGAACGTTTCCGCCGCAAAGGATATCGACTGTTCTCGTTCTCTCTCAAGGCGGTTGGAATTGGCGTCTTGTACCTGTCGCTCTGGGCGGCGTTCCAGATCTACCACCTCATGCCTTCCGAGGTTGTCTTCGCCTGCATGCTGGTGGTCACCTGCGCCACCTGTGCCATGGCCCTGACCCAGGACGCAGAAATCCTGGCCGTCTATTCGATTGTCGGTGGCTTTGCCACTCCGCTCTTGTTATCAACTGGCGTTAATCGCGAGGTAGCGCTGTTTTCCTATGTGACGTTGCTCGATCTCGGAATCCTTGGCCTGGTCGTATTCAAGCCCTGGAGACGCCTGCTGTGGTTCGGCTATGCGGGCACTTTGATTCTGTATCTGGCGTGGTATTCGGAATACTACGATCGCAAGCAATTCGAGCCGACGCTGATTTTTGCTTCGATCTTCTTCGCGATCTTCGCCGTTGCGCCGGTCCTCATGCTTCGTCAGGAGCGTGGCGCAGGCACCATGCCGCTGGCGTTCGCCTTCGTCAACGCGGTCACGTTTTTTCTCCAGGCGTACGCGATGATCTCGGATATCAGCATGATCGCAATGGCCTGGTTCTCTTTGGCGCTGGCAGCCGTCTACCTCGGGCTGAATGCAGCCAGGCCGAGATCATCCGATAAAACCGCGGAGTCGAATCTTAAGCTGATGCACCTGGCGCTGGCGATTGCATTGATCACCGTTGCGATCCCCATCCGCTTGAATGCGCACTGGATCACCATCGGGTGGTTCGTTGAATCGGCGGCGCTGTTGTGGCTCGGAAACCGCATTAAATCGAACCTCCTGAACATCTTCGCCCTGGCCGCGCTGGGGCTCGGAGTCGGCCGCCTGCTGCTTTTCGACAACTTCACCACGACGACGTTGATCTTCAACATGCGCATGCTGGTGTACATCGTTGCCATCGTGGTGTTGGCGCTCGTGGCGTACTACGCTTCGGGATATGAGAGCGAAGAGGTCCGCAACATTGGTGCCATCGCTATCGTCGCGTTGAATGCGTTGGCATTGGTTGCCCTGAGCTACGAGATCCACGATTACTACTCGCGCCAGATCGCCGCTGGACTTCTTGGGCCTGCATTCTGGGCGCCCGAACATTGGTCGCAAATGCGTGCCATTGAAATCGCCCGCGGCTTCACCTACTCGGCATTGTTTATGGCGTATGGGGCGATGTTGATGGTCGTGGGTTTCCTGCGCAACTCGGCGTTTGTGCGCTGGCAGGCGTTGGTTCTGATCGCCGCCACGATCGTCAAAGTATTTGTTTACGACGTTTCGCAGTTGGACCGCGTCTACCGCATCCTCAGCTTTGGCGTGTTGGGAATCCTGCTACTCGCGATTTCCTTTGCCTACCAGCGCGACTGGCTCAAACTTTCCTCGCGGAAAATAGCGGAGCAGCCCGGCTCATGAGACCTTTTCTTGTTTTGATCGCCTCTGCCGCCTTCGCGGCGACAGGATACGAAGCCGCAATTCCATATTTCAGCCAGACCCGCGCTATCCGCATCAGTGCCCCGCAGAAACAGAATTATGTTGTGCTGGATGCCGACGTCTTCGCGCACGCGCGGCCGGACCTGTCTGATGTCCGCATTTACGACGGCCAGGCGCAAGTGCCTTATGTGTTGATCCGCCAGAGTGGCGGCAGCAGCACGCAGGAGAGTCAGGCCAAGATCCTGAACCTGGGTTCTGTAAGCGGCAGAACGGAGTTTGACGTTGATACCAGCGGCTTCGACGAATATGACCGAGTTCGGCTGCAACTCGACGCGAAGAACTTCATCGACAGCGTGCAAATGGAAGGCCGTCGCACACCAAACGACAAATTAGCAACGAGCCTGGGAACCAGCACGCTCTACGACTTCACCAAGGAAGGCCTAGGCTCGAATTTCACCCTGAAGTTTTCGACCGCGAGTTTTCCGTACCTTCACGTGCGACTCGCTCCCGGCATCCGACCGGACCAAGTAAAGGGTGCATACCTTTCCAGCTTTTCAGAAACGAAAGCGGCGTGGACCAATGCTGGCCAATGCAATTTGCTCGCGGGCGGAGATGCGTTTGCCGGAACGATGCTGACGAAGAAACAAACGGTCTTCAAGTGCCTAATTTCGGGCGGTATGCCGGTTGAGCGGGTAAGCTTATCCATTCCGCCCAGCAGCGTGAATTTCAATCGAACCGTCGTTCTTTTCGATGAGCACGGGAATGAATTTCAGCGCAGCGCGATCAGCCGGGTTCGCATGAACCGTGGCGGTCAAACTGTTACCTCGGAAGATCTCGATATCGATCTCTATCCGCAAGCATTAAAACAGATCAAT
>Ga0070713_100002159_pt1 | contig 12719 bp, 9 predicted proteins | sample LARL82metaG_FD_65465 | JGI IMG/M metagenome (GOLD analysis project Ga0070713, IMG submission 65465) | Corn, switchgrass and miscanthus rhizosphere microbial communities from Kellogg Biological Station, Michigan, USA - LAR L8-2 metaG | ecosystem: Host-associated > Plants > Roots > Rhizosphere ... | reverse complement strand
CCAGGCCGGCCACGCCGGCGATCGTGTTGTGCTCGGTCACCCCGAGCAGCCGCAACGCCACCGCCACGATCGCGGCCAGCACGGCCGTGCCCGCCAGCGCGAGCGTGAACCGCCGGGTTGTGGGCCACGCCCCGGTGGCCTGGCCGCGGTGCCTGGACCCGATGAGCAGCGCGGCGGTACCCAGCGGCGCGGCCAGGAGCCCGGCCAGCACAAGCGCAGCGAGCACGATCCGCCTTCCTGACATTTCGTGGCAGCTAACCGCAATGTAGCGATAATCAGCCACGTCAGGGGCGATGTTCACCCCCGGGCCGGGCCGACGGTGAGTCGGCCCGGCCCGGGACTGACGGTCCTAGCTGATCGGCGGCCCGAACCAGACCAGCTGGCCGTCGCGGTCCACGATCATCAGCCCGGAATCCCCGGCGGCCCGGGCTGGTGCCCGTGGCGGAGTCCGGATGCGGCCACGCGTAGCCGGCCAGGCCGGCCAGCCCCCGGCCGGCCACCCCGGCCGCGATCGCAACACAAAGCCCGGGGCATTACGCAACGCGCCCGGGCCCGTGTCACCGCGGCAGGTCAGCGGGATGCCGGGGAACTCCAGAACACGTCCTCGGTCTGCTGGTCGCCCTGGAACTCGCGGAAGTCCACGGCCTGCTGGCCGGCCACCCGCCAGACGTGAACCTCCGGGGACGACCATGACTGGCCGTGCCGCTCGGCCGCGACCGTGCACAGCACCACGACCTGGTCCTGCTGGGCCAGGATGTCGTGGACGTCGATCGTGAACGTCCCGCCGGAGAGCTCCATGGTCCTGGCGAAGAACCCTCCGACCTGGTCGTGGCCCTGGTAGTCGCCGGACAGCGGGCTGGAGCCGGGGACGTGCCAGGTGATGTCCGGGCTGAGCATCCCGAAGACCGAGCTGAGATCAGCGCGGGCGAAAGCGTCGTATCCGCGCCGGATCAGGTCGGCGTTCTGGTCGTTCATGGTGGGCCTCCTTGACTAGGTGTGACCCAACCGTGCGGCTAGCCGCCCCCGGTTCGCGTCGGGGTAGCCCCCCTGAGGTTTTCCCCGGCGAGCGCCTCGGGGAGCTCGCCCCGCTGGGAGATCCCCAGCTTGGCGTACACGTGGGCCAGGTGGGTCTCGACGGTCTTCGGGGTCACGTAGAGGCCGTGCGCGATCTGCCGGTTGGTCTGGCCGTCGGCGGCCAGCCGCGCGACCCGGAGCTCACTGGGTGTGAGCGAGTCGAGGCCGTGCCGCCTGGCCCGCCGCGGCCGCCCGCCCGCCGCGGTGAGCTCGTCGTGGGCCCGGTCGGCCAGCGGCTGCGCCCCGCACCCGGCCGCCAGGTCAAGGGCCTCGGCCAGCCGCGGCCGGGCCGCGGCGCGCTGCCCGGCCCGGCGGAGGGCCGCACCGAGGTCGGCCAGGGATTTAGCCCGCTCCAGCCGGGCCGGGGAGTCGCCGAGGACGGTCACGGACTCCTCGAGCAGCCGGAGGCCCTCCGCTCCGCCGTGCGCCAGGCCGGCCACCCGCAGGGCGATCCCCAGCGCCCGCCGCCCGCCGAACCCGCGGGCGTCGGCCAGCTCGGAGTCGGCCAGCGCCCGGGCGCGTTCCCGGTCGCCGAGCAGCAGCAGGGCCTGGGCCGCGCCGGACCGGGCGTGCAGGTACCCGACATCCCGGATGTCCAGGCCCCACACGTCGGCGCTGAACATCTCCAGGCAGGTTTCGAAGCAGCTCAGCGCCCGCGTGCCGTCACCGCGGGCCAGGCTCAGCCGGCCCATCGCGGCCGGCGCCAGCACGCTGACCACTCCCGGCGGTTCCGGCGGGACCAGATCCAGCAGCGCCTGGGCCTCATCGAGCTGCCCCGCTTCGACCGCAACCTCGGCCGCGATCCCGGCCACCCCCAGGCCGGCCGTGAAGTCGCCCTCCTGCAGCATCCGCAGCGCGATGCGTGCGGCCGCATCGGCCTCAGGGAGGGCGCCCAGGCGCAGCTTCAGGAAGCCGAGCGAGCTGTAGGCGGCGATGAGCCCGCGGGCGCTGCCGGTGTGGCCGGCCGCTTCGATCATCGCGGGCAGGGCCGCCTCGACCGGCCCGAACCGCTCGGCAATGATCAGCGTCCACAGCAGGGCGGCGCGCGTGTCCCAGTTGCCCGCCGCGGGTGCCGCAGCGCGCAGCGCACCGTCGAGCGCGGCGCCCGTTTCCGTGCTGGGCCGGCTGGTCAGCACGGCGGCCATGCCCCGCGCCACGGCCAGCGCCTCCGCGGTGTCCGCCGACGGCGCCCGGGCCAGCAGCCGGTCGGCGACCGGCGCCACCCGGGCCGCGCAGCGCGCGTCATGCATGCCGGCCACCACGAGCTCGGCCTCCAGCCGCGCGGCCAGCACCGGGTCCCGGCCGCCCAGCTCGGCCAGGGCCCGGTCGGTGACATCGACCGCCTCCACCCACCGGAACAGCGCCGCGTAGGTCTGGGCCACCTCGTGCGCGATCTCGGCTCGCTGCCGGGGATCCTCGGTCAGGCCGAGCGCGGCCTCCAGCCAGTCGAACGCCGCCTGGCGGCCCGCGTTCGCGTCGGCGGCCGCCAGCTCGCGCAGCACATCCACCCGGGCGGCCGGGGGAGGCGGCTCATCGAGCGCGCGGCGCAGCAGCTCGCCTGCCTGCCGCGGCGCACCGGCGTCCATAAGCTCTCGCGCGGCCAGCCGGAGCGTGCCGGCGACCCACGCGTCGCCCGTGGCCTGCACGCGCATCAGGTGAGCAGCGATCCGGCCCGGCGCGCCGCCGTCCCGGTCGAGTTCCTGCGCGGCGGCCAGGTGGGCTTCGTGGCGCGCGTCGCTCGCCATCGACGCCTCGACCGCAGCCCGCACGATCGGATGGATGAAGCGGGGCGGGTCAGCCGTGGCCAGCACCTCGACCCGGACCAGCCCGGCGGCCAGCCGGATGGCCGGGTCGGGGTCCAGGCCGGTCATCGACACGGCGTGCCGGAGCTGGCCGCCGTCTCCGAGCACGGCGAGCGCCTGAGCCAGGTCCAGCGCGGCCGGGTCCAGCCGCCGGATCCGCGTTTCGATATGCCGGACGACCGCGTCGCTGGGCGGGCCGCCAGGCTGGCCCGGGCCCGGCGCCGGCTGCGGTGGCCCGGCGCGCAGCAGCTCGCGCACGTAAAACGGGTTGCCGCCGCTGGCCTCGTGCAGCGTGCTGCACCGGGCGGGGGTGGCGTCGGCACCCAGCGCGGTCCGCACGATGGCCGCGACCGCCGCCGCGCTGAGCAGCGCCGGGCGGACCGCGGGCGCCATGGCCCTGATGGCCTGGAGGGGGCCCTCCCGGCTGGCCGGCTCGGCCGGCCGCAGCGCCAGGACCACGGCGACCTCAAGCCCCTCCAGCCGCCTGGCCAGATAGGCCAGCCAGCGCAGCGACGCCAGGTCGGCCCAGTGCGCGTCGTCCACCGCGACCAGCACCGGCTGCCTGGCCGCCAGGTTCACGGTCAGCCAGTACAGGCCGTGCACGATGGCGAACGACGTGTCGTGGGCACCGGCCGGCGTGGCCGGGTCGGCCGGCCCGGCCAGCAGGTCCCGCACGGCCGCGGCCGGGCCGGTCAGCGACTCATCGCGCCGCTCTGGATCCGCCGCGGCCAGATCGCGCTCGAACAGCTGACGGGCCACGCCGAAGGCAAAGCCGGTCTCGAGCTCGGAGCCGCAGCCGCGCAGCACCCGCCAGCCCCGCCGCCTGGCGCGCGCGCAGCCCTCATCGACCAGGGACGTCTTGCCTATCCCGGCGCCGCCTTCGACTACCACGATCCCCCCGCCGTCCAGCAGGGCGTCGAGGGCCGCGAGCTCCCCGTCCCGTTCCAGCAGCACATATCCACGGTAGAGCCGCGCTCAGCCCATGGCACGCCCGCCGCGGCAGGCGCCCCAGCACACCCAGGCCGGCGCCTGCCGGCCACCTTCCCGGCCAGCCTCTGATCAGCCCCGCCGGGCCAGCCCCTCGCTGAGGGCCTGGATGTGCCCGGGCCCGGTGCCGCAGCACCCGCCGATGAGCTGCGCCCCGTGGTCCGCCCAGCTGATCGCGTGGGTGAGGTAATCGGCCGGGGCCAGGCCGTCGAAGACCCAGAGCGGCGGCTGCCACCCGCCGGTCTCGGCGTACACCCCGATCGGCCCGGCGAAGTGGCCTCGGATGACGTCGATCGCGTCCAGCGTCACCTCGGCGTCGTGGTGCATCACCGTGATCGCGGCCAGGGCCGGGCCGGCCAGGCCGCTCAGCAGGCCGTCGAGGCTCTCACCGTCGCCCAGCTCGGCGAAGGTGCCCAGGGTGCCGTCATCGAGCCGGGCCGGGCTGATGCCGAGCCAGACCGGCAGCCCGGTGTCCGCCGCGGCCTGCACCGCGGCCCGGCCGTAGCTCTGGGCTTCGATCATCTCCAGCACGATCAGGTCCGCACCCGCCTCGGCCAGCAGCCCGGCCTGCTCCTGATAGTCGTCCGGGCCGGGAAACCGCGGATCCTCGGCCGCCGGGCCGCTGAGCCTGGCGCCCAGCGCGTCGGAGTCCATGGCGATCGGGCAGAACGACGACATCGACCCGGCCACCGCGACCGGCCGGGTGGCCGCCGCGTCGCGGGCGGCCCGGGCCGCGCGGATCGCGTTCCGGTTGGCCTCGGCGACCCGGCCGCCGAGCCCGGCCGGCTCCAGCGCGGCGCGGCTGGCCGCGAACGTGTTCGCGATGATCACCTCGGCGCCGGCCCCGATGTAGGCCTCGTGGACCCGCTGCACCACCTCGGGCTGGTCCAGGTTCGCCCGGGCGCTCCAGGCCAGGTGGTCCATGGGCACGCCCTCCGCCTGGAGCTGGCTGCCCATGCCGCCGTCGATGATCACCAGCTCGCCGTCGGCGAGCCGCCCGGCCAGGTCCTCGGCCACACCCATATCCGGCCCCTTTCCAGCCACCGTCCTGTGACCAAGAAACCACACGCCCGGTCCGGCGCGGACGCCAGGACCGGGCACGGGCGCCTGCCCGCGGGCTACCAGGCCGAAGCCGGGACCGGGATCGGCCGGCCCGGCACCAGCGTGGCCACCGAGACGTGCGGCCAGAGCAGGTTGTTGAAGTTCAGCAGCACGCGCTGGGAGTACTGGCTCTGGGTGGACGTGACCGTGATCGGCCGGGGCTTGATGATGTCGGTCGGCGGGTCCACCAGGAACCTGGGCACCGGCTGCCCGGCCTCTCCGGTCGCCGCGGCGATCGTCAGCGGCGGGCTCCCGTGCCGGTGCGCCGGCACCTCCATGACGTACCGGACGGTCTCGATCCAGAACGTCGCCGTCATGTGCGTGGCCTGCGCGTTCGCATTCTGGGTCGGCTGGTCCGGGTCGGTGCCCGGTGGCGGCGGGTTGCCCAGCAGGAACGCGATGTTGTCGGTGCCGCCGCCGAACAGCGGGCGGCCCGGGCGGGTGGAGATCTCCATGGTGGTGGTCTCGGTGATGTCCTGCGCCGCGATGTGGCCGCGCAGCAGTGTGTTCGGGTCGGTCAGGATGGCCTGCGTGATCGTGCCGGCCGCGATGAACGACGCGAGGTCCTGCGGGATCCGCTCGGTCTTGGCTTCGGTCGCCACCTGGCTGGGGAAGGGGATCTTCTTCGGCGGGTGGCCCGGGCTGGGTGCGGTGAACGGGGTGATGTCCACGGCCGGGATCGTGGGCTTGCCCGGGGCTGGGCACGGTCACGTCGCTGATGCTCTGCAGGTAGGGGACGCCGTTTAAGAAGATGTCGCCCTGCTTGAACCCCCGGTTGGGCACCGAGCCGAGCGCCGGCGAGAAGGACAGGGTCTCGGAGGTCAGGTTGATCTTGAGCACGTTGTCGTCCGGCCCTCCGGGCGGGGTGGGCAGTGGCGTCGGCGTCTGGGTGCTGTTGGGACGGAAGATGGTGTTGAGGCCGCGGCCCCGGAACGTGCCGGCGAACGCGGCCAGCGGGCCCAGGCTGGGTGCCGATGAAGGGACCGCCCGGAGGGCGGTGCGGCTCGAGACCTGGTCGAACCTGAAGTTGGCCTGGACTGACAGCGCATTCTCGATGTTTTCAGCGGTCATCGCGGCTGTTCCACCTCTGGACTGGCTCGAACGGACGGGAGGCCCTGCGCCGCGGCCCCGGGCGGCCCGCGGCCCAGGCTGTTCTCACCAGCAAGACCCTCGCGGCCGGCTTGCTGATACGCGCCGGCCGGAATGATGAGTAACCTGCTGACCCGGGGGGACCGATGGATTTCAGCCTGCAGCTCCTGCCAGAACACCCGCTGGCCGAACTGATCGACGTCATACGCCTCGCTGACGACCTGGGCTTCCGGGGCTGTTACAGCGCCGATGAGACGTACCACAAGGACATGTGGATCCTGTTCGGGGCGGCTGCCCCGGGGACGCGCCGCATTCGCTTCGGCCCTGAGGTCAGCGGCGTCATCCTGCGCGACCCGACGCTGATCGCGCAGCAAGCGGCCACGCTCGACGAGCTGACCGACGGCCGGGCCGAGATCGTCTTCTCCATCGGCAACCTCGCGCTGCTCGAGCAGTACGGCGTCCGCTGGCAAGGCACCAGGCCGCTGGCCCGGCTGCGCGAGGCGCACGAGGTCATGCGCGCGTTCCTCGCCGAGGGACGGATCGACTTCCAGGGCGAGTACTACCGGTACTCGGGACTGTTCACGGCCGCGCGGCCGGTACAGCAGCACCTGCCGCTCAAGATCGGTGCGATGACCGGGCCGCGCTCGTTCCGCCTGGCCGGCGAGATCGCCGACGGCGTCCACGTCGCCTGCGCCCACTCGTCCGCGGCGCTGTCGTTCGCGGCTCGCAGCGTTCGCGAAGGCGCCGACCGGGCCGGGCGCCGGCTCGACAGCAGCTTCGATCTGTGCGCGTCCGTGCTCGGCGCGATCTCCCGCGACTCGGCGGCGGCGAAGGAAGCGGCCCGGGTGGCCGCCGCCTTCTACATCTCATCGATGTCACCCGAGCTCGTGGAGCGGCACGGGATCGACTACGCCGACGTCAGGCCCGTGGTCGAGGCCTTCGGCCGCGGGGATGTCGAGCGTGCGCTGAAGCTGACCACACCGGACATCGGCGAGCGGCTCTCGATCGCCGGCGAGCCCGCGGAGTGGATCGAACGCCTGCGGGCCGACGTCGCGCCGCACGGCTACAACCACGTGGCGCTCGGGCTGGTCGACCCGAGCCTGGTCGAGAGCTGGTCGGGCCGCCGCATCGACGGCGTCCCCGATCTCGCCGGGCAACTCGAGCTCTTCGCCGCCGACGTCGTGCCCGCCCTCACGCCCGCCTAGTCGAACTCGCTGGGCAGGGAGAGGTCGCGATGGTGGGCCAGGGCCCGTTCGAGCTGGCGCTGATTGACGCGGCCCAGCGACAGCGGCGGAAGCGCCTCCAGCCCGAACCAGCCCACGTCCAGGGTCTCCAGCGCCGCCGGCGGCCGCACGGCCCCGTTCCTGCGGCAGAGGAAGAACAGCTTGTACACGTGGACAGGCAGCGGCGGCGGATTGTCCTGAAGCTCGCGATCCCAGCAGGCGATCAGCTTCACCGCCGCGCTTTCGTACCCGGTCTCCTCCAGGATCTCCCTGGTCACCGCCACCGACGGTGCTTCACCGGGATCGGCCCAGCCGCCCGGCAGCGACCACCGGCCGTCGCTTTTCTCGCGCATCAGCAGCACGCGCTCGCGGTCGTCGAAGATCACGCCCCGCACATCGATCTTCGGCGTGGCGTAGCCGGAGTCCCGGCCGAGCTCGACCGCGAGCTCGTCGGCGGGCCTGCCGCTGAGCTCGGCGAGCAACTCGGCCGCCAGCCGGCCCACCTGCCGGTATCTGTCCTGGTCGAAGTCGTTGGCCGCGTAGGTCAGGCCGTCCTGCGCCAGCGCGGCGAGCTTGATCCCGATACGGCGCGCCTCATCGGCAGGTGTGGTGGCCACCCGGGCATTATCGCGGCCCGCGGCCGGGGCCGTCCGGCGCGGCCGCCAGGCTGCTCCAGCCGGGGCCCGGCGGCCGCTGTCTGATGCAATCTCACCGGTTCCACCTCGCAAAACGGTACGCATAGCGTCATACTTCGTGGTAGAGCGCTGACAGGCGTCGCAGGAGCGTGAGAAGTGGTGCGGCAGGTGCTTGGGGAGGCAGCGACTCCGCTGACCCGGCTGGTGGAATTGCCCGGCCGGGGAACCACGCGGGTCTGGGAGTGCGCGGGCCCGCGCGGCGCCGAGACCGTGATGCTCATCCACGGCGTGACGTTCACGGCCGAGCTGAACTGGGGGCAGGTCTTCGCCGCGCTCGCCCGGCACTTCCGGGTCGTGGCCGTCGACCTGCGCGGCCACGGTGACGGGATCAGCACCGGAGGACGGTTCCGGCTCGAGGACTGCGCCGACGACGTCGCCGCGCTGGCCGGGGTCCTTGGCCTGAGCCGGTTCGTGGCCGTTGGCTATTCGATGGGCGGCATGGTGGCCCAGCTGCTGCACCGGCGGCACGCCCCGCTGCTGTCCGGCCTGGTGCTGTGCTGCACCGCGCGCAACGTCAGGGAGACGCCCGCGGAGAACCTGGCCATCCTGACCCTGCCGGCCATGCTCGCCGCCCTGCGGTGGAACCCGGCCCTGCACCTGATGAGCGCCGAGCACCTCGGGAAGACCCTGCTGGGCCACGTGGATGACCCGGTGACCGACCGGTGGGTCCGGGCCCAGCTGAGCCGGACCTCGCTCGCCTCCGCGGTGTCGGCCATCCAGGCCGTCTGCGAGTTCAGGTCGGACGGCTGGATCGGCCAGGTCGACGTCCCGGCCGCGGTGGTCGTCACGACCAGGGACCGCATCGTGCCCGCGAGCCGTCAGCTCAGGCTGGCCGAGGCGATCCCCGGCGCGTCGGTGCACCGGGTGGACGCCGACCACAGCGTCTGCATCAACGCGCCGCAGCTGTTTGCCCCGGCCCTGCTCGAGGCGTGCTGGTCGGTGGCGCGCAGCCGCGGCACCCGCCGCCCGCTCGTCACGCGGGGGTTAGCGGCGGCGCCTGCCCGGTCACGATGAACCCGCTGCCGAACGCCATCTCCCGGACCTCGACGTCCTCGATCAGCTGCTCCAGGCGGTTCCACGGCCGGTCGAACCCGTCGAAGCTCCGCACGTAAGGCGCGTGCAGCACTCTCACCTGCATATTCAGGGCCACCATCAGCGGCGGGGCCCACTTGCCGCCACCCGCGGCCACCCAGGCGCCGGGCCGCAGGCTGCCCATGACGTTCCGCAGCGCATCCGGGGACTGCAGGATGTCATGCACCGCACAGAACAGGGCGGCGTCCGCGGTGACCGCGATCTCGGCCTCTTCGGCCGGCGACTCAACCACGGTGACGTTACGCCAGCCCTCCCCGGCGATGTGCTCCCGCGCGACCGCGGCCATCTCGGGTGACTCCTCGATACCGACCACGCGGCCCGCTGTGCCTACCTTGTCGCGCAGTAAGCCACAGCAAAGCCCGGTACCGCAGCCCACGTCGAGCACGACCTGCCCGGCCTGGACCGGGAGCGCGTCGACGATCGCCTCCCGGTACTGCTGGAACGCGCCCGTGTCCTGTTCGTAAGACCGGGCGCCCGACTCGTAGGCCGGCAGCCGCCCGGCCTGCATAGGCGGCTGGAGAGCTGGTGCCGGGGAAATAGGTGATGGAGATGTATATGACTTGCTCATGACCCTTAGCGCCCTTCGGCGGATGCAGCACTTCTGCCTTACCCGGCGGCGGCTGCGTATAACAGTTGGATCACGAAGGCATCCGGAAATCGTGCCACGGGTGTGACGACCGCCGGCTAGGCGTGCAGCGCGTACAGCCTGGTGCGGCCGGCCGCGTAGAGAACCCCGCCGGCCAGCACCGGGGCCGGGCCCGCGCCGCCGGCCAGGGCGAAGGTCCAGGCCTGGCTGCCGTCGGCCGCGGCCAGCGCGTGCAGCTGGCCGTCCCGGCCGCCGAAGTACACCACGCCGCCCCCGGCCACCGGGGCGGTCGCGGGCCCGCCGCCGGCCGGTGAGCTCCAGGCCGGGGCGCCGTGGCTGGCGTGCAGCGCGTGCAGCCTGCCGTCGTCACCGCTGACGTACACGACGCCGCCGGCCACGGCAGGCAGCGGGAAGCCCCTGACCCCGACCGGCCTGGCCCAGATCGGCTGGCCGTCCGGGGCCCGCAGCGCGTTGAGCGTGGTGACGCCGCCGCCGATGTAGATCACGCCGCCGGAGACCGCCGGGCCGGTGAACCACCCGCCGCTGACCGGAATCTCCCGCAGCGGCCTGCCGTCGGTGGCGTGCAGCGCGAACAGCGTGCTGATGTTCTGCCCGCCGATGTAGATGACGCCGCCCGCCACCGCGGGGTCGCTGACCGGGCCGCCGCCGATGGGCCTCGACCAGGACGGCTGGCCCTTGGCGGCGCGCAGGGCGTACAGCACGGTGTTGCCGCCGCCGACGTACACCACCCCGTCACCCGCTACCGGGTCGGTCGCCACCCAGCCGCCGACGCCGGAACTCCAGATGCGCCGGCCGGTCGCGGCGTGCAGGGCGTACACCCGGTTGTCGTGCCCGCCGAAGTAGACCACGCCGCCGGCCGCGGCCGGGCCGGTGACCACGCCGCCGCCCAGGCCGGAGCTCCACATGGTCGCGCCGTCGCTGGCCCGCAGCGCGTACAGCCGGCCGCCGCGCTGGCCCGGGGCGGGCCGGGCGGAAAAGAACACGGCGCCGCCCGCGACCGCCATCGGGCCGGCCGGGCCGCCGCCCGCGCCGGAGCTCCAGATCTCGGTGCCCGGGGCGGGGCCGCCGCCCTGGCTGAGCTCCCAGCCGGTCACGGCCAGGCCGACGGCGGCGAGGCCACCCAGCCCGGCCAGCATCCGCCGCCGGGTGACAGCGGGCGCGGGCCGGCCCGGCCGCCCGGGCTGGTCAGCCGGCTTGGGCGATCCGGCCGGTCTGGACTGGTCAGCCGACTTGGGCGGTCCGGCCGGGCTGGCTTCCTGGGCCCGCTCCGCGGCGGGCTGGGGCAGAGGCGTGACGATCTTGACCGACGTGATCGTCGGCGGCATGGCCGCCGCGGCCTCGGGCCCGGCCAGCCGCGGCAGGCCAGCCCGTTGCGGTGTGTCCTCGTGGTGCGGCGTGACCTGCCGATCCTCGTCAATCGGCGGCAAGCTGGGGTGCTGCTGCGGTTCGCCATCCGGGGGAACCGAGTCGCTGTCCTGTCGCTGGTCCGGCCCGGCCAGCGGGTCCGTTTCCCGCTCGGCCGCGTGCGGGTCAGGCAGCGGCGGGGCCGGAGCGGGCGCGGCCTCGGCCGGCGCCGGGACGATGGTCCGCTCGGAGAGCTGGGACGCGACCGTGGGGGAGGGCCCGGCGCCCGGCGCCGGCTGCGGCTTGACGTCGCGCCGGCTGAGCTCGGCGTCGAGGCGGAGCTGGTAGGAGCGGATCATGCCGGCCACGGTCTCGGGCCAGAACGAGGCCAGCGAGCCCGGGTGCGGGCCCGAACTGGTCGCGATCGCGTCCATCACCTGGCGCAGCGTGGGCCGGTCCTCGGGCTTCTTGGCCAGGCAGGCCGCGGCCACGTCCCGCAGGCCGGGAGGCACCGCGTCCAGCGTGGGCTCGGCGTGCACCACCCGGTACAGCAGCGACAGCACCGGGCCGTCGCCGAACGGGCCGGTCCCGGTCGACGCGAACACGATCAGGCCGCCCAGGGAGAACACGTCACTGGCCGGGCCGACCGGGGCGCCGCCCGCGGCCTGCTCCGGCGACATGAACGCCGGGGTGCCCACGACGATCCCTGACGCGGTCATCGCGGTCTTCTCCATAGCCCGGGAGATCCCGAAGTCGATGACCCGGGGTCCGTCGATGGCCAGCAGCACATTCGCTGGTTTGAGGTCCCGGTGCACCAGCCCGTGGCCGTGGATCTCGGCCAGCGCCTCGACCAGGCCGATCGCGAGCCGCCGGGCCGGTCCCAGCGGCAGCGGCCCGGCCGCCTTGACCGCCTCGGCCAGCGATGGGCCCGCCACGAACAGGGTGGCCAGCCACGGCGGGTCGTCATCGGGCCCGGCCGCGGCCACCGGCGCGGTGTAGACGCCGCTGACCAGCCGCGCGGCGGCCACCTCCCGGCTGAACCGCACCCGGAACGCCGGGTTGGCCGCGAGCTCCGCGTGAATCACCTTGACCGCCACGGCCCGGCCGGACGGGGAGAACCCGAGGTACACCCGGCCCATGCCACCGGAACCGAGCCGGGCCCGCAGGCGGTAGCCCCCCACCTCGCGGGGATCATCCGGCGCCAGCGGATCCACGGGTCCTCCCAGCGGCCCGCGCCGCCGGCACCCCTCCCACGCCCCGGTAACGGGGCCCCTGCTGGCACCTGCCAGCCCGCCGGGTGCGGCCGAAAATGCCCGACTGTGTAAGCAATTCTGCCGCCACAATAAGGCAGGCCGGGTGTTCCCGGGGACGCCAGGCCGCCGTTCCCGGATCGGCGTCGGGAACCATGATCCATGTGAGTTTGCTGTAGTCAGGTGTACAGCAAACTCACATGGATCAAGACGCGGCTGGCTTCTGGCCACGGCTGACGGGGCGGGTGGGTCAGCTTTCAGCCAGAGGGACGTCCGGGTTCGGCCGGGCGCGCGGACGGGCTGGCGGCCATGGCGCGGGCGGGGCCGTCGCCACGTTGCGCCGCGCCGCGCTGGCGGCCATTACGCGGGCCGCGCCACGTTGCGCCGCGCCGGGCTGGCGGCGAGCCCAGGAACCGCAACGGCCAGAACGCGGCGACCCACATCATTCCTCGTAG
>Ga0070713_100002158_pt1 | contig 12720 bp, 13 predicted proteins | sample LARL82metaG_FD_65465 | JGI IMG/M metagenome (GOLD analysis project Ga0070713, IMG submission 65465) | Corn, switchgrass and miscanthus rhizosphere microbial communities from Kellogg Biological Station, Michigan, USA - LAR L8-2 metaG | ecosystem: Host-associated > Plants > Roots > Rhizosphere ... | reverse complement strand
ATCCTGGACCTGCATCGAGAGAATTTCCATGTGTTCGAGGGTGCCATCGAGCAGAAGATCGAGTCATTTTCCATCGACCAGGCTCCCGTCTCCTTGGGTATAGTATTCGATGCAAGTGGCAGCATGCGCAACAAGATCGATAAGTCGTTCTCCGCCGTCGAGCAGTTCCTGAAGACCAGTTTACCCGGAGATGAATTCTTTCTTGTGCAGTTCAGCGATGTGCCGAAACTTCGGATTCCCTTCACAACGGATACGGAAGAGATCATGTCCAGTTTGAGCCTTATTCGGCCACAAGGATGGACCGCCATGTTTGATGCCATCTGTATTGCCGTCAATCAGATGCGATTCGCCAAGAACCCACGCCGAGCGCTTCTGATCCTTTCCGACGGCGTCGATAATAACAGCCGCTATAGTGGCGGGGAGGCCATCAGTCTCTTGAGAGAAGCTGACGTTCGAGTGTACGCGATTGGCCTTTTTGACAACGCCCGCTACCTTAAGAAAGCCGCTGACGATACTGGGGGAGCAATGATCGCAATACACAACCTGAGCGATCTGCCGGATGCAGTTGACAAACTGAGTACTCAGCTACGCAGTCAATACGTTCTTGGCTATTATCCAGTCCAAGGTCAGAATGACGGGAAGTTTCACAAAGTAAAGGTTTTGGTGAGTCAAGCGGCCAGCAGCCTCAAATTGCATACCTCTTGGCGACACGGCTATTACGCGCCATATTGAGCCGCAGGCTTTGCGGCTGCCGCTGGTAGCTCGGCGGTATGCGGCTCACGGCGCTTTCTTCTGCCCTCTGCGGCCTCCTGCTCGAGCAAGTGAATCCAACGCTCGCGTTCGTGCTTGCGAGCCTGAACCTTAGCCTTTCGGCTTGCAATCGCGTCATCTATCTTTACGCCTAGCTCATCGAGATCGGCCGACCGTCGTTTGCTATCACCGATTTTTATTCGATCTGTCGTCCATCGGAACACAACTCCTCCGAGTTCCGCCATACGATTGTCTACCGGTGGTTCGGATACCTCCGTCACCTCTGCGATCACAGCCGCTTTTCCTGGTGTTAGCGCATTACGAATGTCGTTCGCAAACTCCTTATCAAAGGAATGCTCTCTGCGGCCGACAGCTCCGATGATGCCGCCTCCTATTAATCCGACGGCAATGCCGACGGGTCCCCCCGGCAGTCCGAAGAATCCCCCGACAACGCATCCAATGACCATTCGAGCCAGTCCACGGAAACGGCCGATTTTTGTAGTGCAAGCGCTGCCATCCGGATGCTTGATGATAATCGCAAGGTCTTCCAAAGTGACGTCGCCGTGGTCTTCAAGCCCCTGGAATAGCATGCGAAGCTCCATGGGCCTTCGCTTCGTCGTTAAACACGATCACCAGGGTCTTTTCCACACTCAGCTCTTCTTCGACTGGTGGCGAGGCCATTCAGCGTTAAATCCGGCTGTGCATCTCGCTATGAGTGTTGATGAGGGATAGAGTCCGGAGTTGGAAAATTGTTTCTGGCGCGATTGCTAACTATGAAGGAGATCGAAACATCCACGATGTGGAATTGTAAGGCACGCCCGGTGTTGTCCATGGCTCAAGGATGCCCTGGGGATTGTTTGGAGGGTAACGAGCGGAATTAGACAGTGTTGGACGTAGATTATGGATTTCATAGGCCATCCTTGAGCTCCCCTGTCTTGCAGCGATTGGATTGATGCCTTCCGCGTCCTTTAGCTTCATAATTTGATGACATATGTTCGCGATGCGAATTCTACATCAACGCCGGTCAAATTCCAGAAAATAGCTCCCGATCATGTGGCAGATGATTACATGCGTGTCTTCAACAGTACCCAAGTGGGTCGAACCGACATGAATTGCGATATTCGCCTGTGAGGCCAGCTTGCCTCCATCGAGTCCTGTAAACGCGACCGTTTTGCAGCCTATCCAGGCGGCGTATTCCAACGCCCGGAGTATCGGAAGGGAGTTGTCCGGGGCGCTTATTCCCACCACGACGTCCTCGGGTTCGGCAAAGTTTTTTAGTTGCTCGACCAGTAGTCGTTCCATGCATCCCGCTTCTCCATTACCATCCAGCTCCGGCGTCCGGTCATCCAGAGCCAGTATCCGGAAGCGCGCCGGCCGTTCGAAGCTGGAGCGCGTCACCATGTCGCACAGGACCCTCGATGCCGCTGAGGCACTCCGAGTATTGCCACAAACGAAAATATTGCGACCATGCGTCCTGGCCTGTTTGAACAATTCAATTATTTCGATAACCTTATCCAAGTCGATGCTCTCGACCGCGCTCACGATGTCCGCTTTGTAGCGTTGAGGGAAATTCATACTTACCAAACCGGTTCCTGTTACAACTCGGAAAAAACTCATGTAGCACTCGCTCGCCATCGTCCTGCGAGGTCATGCTATGTTCGGCGATGAAGGCCGACGCGATTTTGCCTTAGTTTTCCAGTCTTCTTGGGGCTGCTCCGGCATTACGAAAAAAGGAAGGTTTGGGATTAAATAGATCCCCTCGGGCCTGCCGGAGATCTTAGTTGACGTAAGTGGTCCGAAGGGAGGGCTTATGAAGTTTCTGGTCCTCGCGGTGACGTTTCTTAGTCTTCCCGCCGCGGCGTTCGGCCAAAGGCGATCGGGCCAATATTGGTCCCTCGGTGGATACGGGAACGTTCTCTTTCCGGGCACTGGCCATGCGCCGGCCACGCCTCCTGGTGGTGTTATGGGGCCCCATTTCTTCCGATCACCACGGCCATCAGCGACCGATCTGCAGCCTAGCCCTAATGTGGTTTTGGCTTCGCCAGTTTACGATTCGGGATACACCGACGATCGGTCGGGAGTTTATGCGCCAGGCGATCCGAACCAAATACCACATATGATCGATCCGATCCCCACGCCACCAGTGATCATCAACCAAAGTTTTCCCGCACCACCGCAAGTCCCGGAGCGGTGTTCTAACGCGCAAGTCAATACCCCCAGGTCACAAGTCGCTCATGACGACCGGCCAACGATTTACCTCATCGCGTTCAAGGATCATCGCATTGTGCAGGCACTGGGTTATTGGACGGATGCTGAAACGTTGCATTACATCAGCGCCGAGTACGGCCTGAATCAGGCCAGCCTGGTTTTAATCGACCGAGATCTTTCGCAGCGCCTGAACGATGAGCGCGGCGTCGCGTTCAAGGTTTCCTTGCCGAAGTAAGATCCGCTCTCAAGCCGCGCTGGCCGCTTCGATCTCGATCCGCTCGGAGGCCTCGTCAAGATCACGTTCGAAGACGAACACAAAGTCATTTTCGCACCGTGCCTCGATCATTCCTGCCGCATCGGGTCCGGAGATTGGGAACAAAATAGAACCGCCATTGAGGCTCTTGAATCTTTCGCTAGCCCCTTGGCGAATCACTGCCGTAATAGAGTCTCTGATCCGGTATGCTGACTTGGGCGTGTGAGCACTCCTAACGCAAGAGGCTGAAACACGATGGGAGACGAGAGAAAGATCGTCCCGGGCTCTATCCATAGTGGAAATCTAGATGCGGGCTTCTGGTCACTGGGTGGAAGAAATTTTCTTTTAGCCGACGAACGAATCGCCGGGGCCATCTTTTCCGTAACGTAGGCTGTAACATTCGGCATCACAAGGAAATGAACCTTAAAGGGACCGTCGCGTGCGCGAGTTCTTTGACGCAATATGATATTCTTGTAGCACACTATTTTCGTGCCTTCTCCAGCGTTGTCGATTTTACATGCTTTGAGCGCAGCCACTCAGCAGAAGTTACCAGAATTCTTCGAAGCCGCGGGCCAAGTTTTGCTCCCCCTTACCCACCATGTGGTGCGGGAGTTGCGGCCAAGAAAGGTCTTGACTTTGGCACTCAATTGCCACAGTATACTGGAGCACGCCACGTAGCGCTGAACGAAGAAGAGCGATAGGCCGAAACTCATAAATTATTTTTCGGTTTGCCCTGCTCACCGGGATCTGAGTAGAGAACATGACGCGCGGACGAATACTCGTGGTTGAGGACGACGACACCCTTCGTCGCGTTACTCAAATGCATCTCGCCAAGAAAGGGTGTGCGACCGCCGCAGCCGCCGACGCAGTCGAGGCACTCAAAATTCTGGAGGACGAGCCCCAGGACTTGGTCATCAGCGACCTTCATCTTCCGGGGATGTCAGGCTTGGAACTGTTGAAGACGATCCGCGCCAAGTATCCGGAGACCGAGGTGGTGGTAATCACCGCCTTCGGAACCGTCGTGACGGCAGTGGAAGCCATGAAATTCGGCGCTTACGATTACGTAACCAAGCCGATTCACCTTTATGAGCTAAGCGCCCTGGTGGACCGAGTGTTGGAGCGTGTCCAGTTGATCGCAGAAGTTCGTCTGCTACGGAGGAACCTAGACGAGAAGTATGGATTCGACAACGTCATTGGTCGTTCAAAGTCATTCTTGCGTGTCTTGGATGAGGCAGCCCGTGTGGCTCCAAGCAGCGCGACAGTACTGATTCAAGGCGAGACCGGAACCGGCAAAGAGGTCCTCGCAAAGTCCATCCACTTCAACAGCCTGCGCCGAGAACAGCCGTTTGTCACCATAAATTGCGCTGCGATCCCAAAGGATTTGATGGAATCGGAGTTATTTGGTCACGTGCGCGGTGCGTTCACGGGCGCCGTCACACATAAAAAGGGCAAGGTGGAGATGGCGGACCGCGGCACTCTTTTTCTGGACGAGATTGGTGAGCTTCCACCGGAACTACAAGTCCGCTTGCTTCGATTGATCCAGGAGCGGGAGGTGGAGAAGATCGGTGCGGTCCAGCCCACAAGAGTGGACGTGCGGATTATCGCAGCCACGAACCGTGACCTCACGTCGCTGGTCGCTGCTGGCAACTTTCGTGAAGACTTGTACTACCGCTTGGCCGTCGTTCCTATTGAGATGCCGCCACTGCGCAACAGGGTCGAGGATATACCCGACTTTGTGCATTACTTCTTTGAGGCGTCCAAACAAAGACACGGGAAGCCCGATTTATTTCTTCCGCCCCAACTCGTTCCTTACTTCAGTGCTTATCGCTGGCCGGGCAATGTGCGGCAGCTGGAGAACGCCATCGAACGCGTAGTCGTTCTCAGTGGCGGCGATCACGTTATTTTAAGCGATCTGCCGGAATTCTTGCGGCCCGCCAAGCGCCAATTAGAGACTACGCAGTCCTCCGGCTCTTCAGAAGGCATCAACCTCGACGCAATCCAAAGAGATTTGATCGTTCAAGCTCTGCACCAGTTCAGATGGAACCAAAGCCGGGCCGCCAAGTATCTCGGCATCACCCGTAAGACTCTCCTTTATCGCATCGCGAAGTACGGAATAGAAAAAGAGCAATCCGCTCCCGGCACGTCGAAACAGGAATTCAGTTCCGCGACTGCAGGGAACAAGTGAGCTACACGGCGATCTGAGGCCCATACTAGGCGCGGTCCGCTCGCGGAGGATTGGTTCAAAAAGATTGTAGAACCATCCACGTCAGTAAGCATCTTTTCCACTGCGCGTGAAAAGCGTAGCGCCAGTCAGACAAGGCCTGTCGAATTGTTCAAAGGGTGAAGCACATGTGCGACTATTCATTGATGTCTTTTCCAAACCGTTTAGCCACAGGAGGCGAAGAATTGGTGGTGCACCGATTCCGGAGTGGTGCGAAGGGTCTGGCGTCGGTCTCGGATTTGCGACGAGCTTCTCTTGCATTAACCGTGCGACGCAAGAGTCTTCGGTCGCTATTAAGCGAATTCTGTTCGCGGGTAGGAGAAATCGTTGCGGCACCCAATGGAAGCAAATCCGTGCCGGCAGTCTGCATCCCTCCAGGCGCCCGGCTCCTGCTGCGCGATATTCCGGAACAACTTCAAGACCAGCTTGGCATTCGCCGGGTAGAGGAAGTCACATTTACGGAGATCACGTCCTCCGAATTTAGCTACAGAGACGCGGTGCGCTTTAGAAACGGAATAGAAACCATCTTGCAACAATTACAGGAAGGGCAGCGTGTTCGTGTCCTAAATCTTTCGTTGGCAGACACAGCCAGCCCAGAGCTAGAGATCCTGGCGCCGGCCGCTTAAGGCCTGCCCGATTTGGCACACGCCTGTTAGATAGGTCCTGCCCGATATGAGGCACTGGTAATTGCCCCAGTCTACAGAGCCAGTAGCGTACTCGATTGAAAAGAATCAGACTGCGCCCAGAGACTGGAGCGGCAGAGTAAATGCCTTTAGCGTAGCGAAGCCGCGAGGACATGGAGGCGCTATGGGTGAAAGAATAAACCAGGATTATAGCGATTCGGATCTTGTCGAATCCGCCAGACAGGGTGATAAGCAAGCATTTGGAGAGCTGGTAAGACGGCATCATCATTGGTGTGTGGGCCTGGCATCAGGAATCTTGCGGGACCGGGGCGACGCGGAGGACGAGGCGCAGAATGCTTATTGGAACGCATTTCAGCACCTCGATCAGTATCAGGGCGACGCTGAGTTCTTAACCTGGTTGGCTCGGATTGTAGTGAATCAGTGCTTGATGTTCATTCGTTCCAGAAGGCGGGCGCGCTTCTTGCACTTGGACGCTGGCATCCCCGGGTATCCCAGTGGCAGTATCGACCTACCTTCTTGGAGACTCGATCCGGAGGGAGAGGCGGGCAACCGCCAGGTACGTGAGGTTCTGGAACGGGAAATCCGTAGCATTCCGGCGCTGTTGCGGAATGTGGTCCTGCTGCGTGATGTTGAAGAGCTGCCGATCGGAGAGGTTGCCGATCGCCTCGGAATCACTGTTTCAGCGGCAAAGTCACGTCTCCTCCGCGCTCGGATTGAGCTACGCCAGCGAGTATTAAGACACTGCGGCGCGTCCGGGTACGTCAGTCTGACGCAGCGAGGAGCCGCTCTGCCGGAGAGATTGCGCTATCTCTCGTAAGCGCATCACGCATCCGGACAGAAAAGAAAATAAATCAGCTCTAACGCCGCCACATCAACTTCGCAGCATTGAAGGACAATCCTCATTAGGCTGATGATTGTTTCTGCTGGTCTTTCCAGGCCAGCGGCTTTTTCTGGTGGGCGCCTGCAACAGAATCAGCAATCAGGAGGCGTGTTTGGTGCGGTAGCGCTTTTGTGCCCCAACAGCTTCAGTCGCCGCCGGATAACGAATCGAGAACCTGGTCCCGAATTCTTGATCGGAGGAAACCGCCACTGCTCCTCCACAAAGTTCACTGAGTATCTCAGCCCCGTAGCTTTGGGTTTCTTTATCTCTCGGCTTCGAGAACGATCGTTTAAAGATCTTAGTGCGAACGGTTTCAGATATTTTGTTCGGATTATGAACCCAAAACTCGAGGTCGCTATCGATCTGGCGGCAACCCAAAGTGACGACTCCTCCGTGGCTGCTGGCTTCAATCGCGTTCCGGACCATATTGTCTAGCACCCTGACAACCACCGCCTGGTCACCCAACACATTCATGGATTTAACGGCGCCTTCCTCAATTTCGATGCGGCAGTGCCCCGCTAACGTTTGATTCTTGTAGTATTCCGCGAGCGCTGTCAGAATCTCGTGCACGTTGACCGCAGACGTCGCGAGGCCAGAGCTGTCGAGCATCATTTTTTCATGGTAGATCTCGGCAAGAAGCCGATTGATACTCACTTGAAGCAATTTAACATACTCGACCCTTTCTTGCCGTGACGTATCCGTTGTCAGGAGATCAATCAACATCTGGATGCTACCTGCCGCATTTACGAGATCATGCAAGAAAGCGCGTTCCAGCAACTGGGTTCGATTCTCATGGCTCGTATCTACAACGGAAAAAGCCGTCAGTTCATCTTCGCCGATTGAGAGCGGTTGCGCGAAAACACGGATGTTCTGCGCGCGTGTAATCGAATCGGAATCTAGCCACGCCTGAACCTCAGGTGCGCAGTTCGTGTGGGATGTATCCGTTTTGCGCGGCGAACTCGACTGTCCGGCAACCTTAGGCCACTCAGTGAGGTTCGAAGGTATGCCAGTTCTGCCAGCGGGCCAGGTCTTGGCGGCAAACGCGTCAAAAGAGCGATTACAATAAACGGCGCGTCCGGTGTTGTTAACGACCACCATGGGAGTGATAGAGATATCCAAGCACTCCAGCAAAGCTTTAACAGAAACCGATGTCCTTCCCTTTCGACGCTTTCCGCGCGATGGCGTCAGAGCAGTAGATGATGATCTTTTCAAACTGTCATCAAGCTGGCAGAGTACCTGTCCAGAACTCTGCGAGGCCTGGATTCCGCGCTTAGGACTTACCGATTCCGAGTCTTCCGTTCTGGTCTCTTCGAGTAGGCCGACGTATCCAACAAAGCTTCCGTCGAGAACGTATTGCGGCACTCCATGTGCGTGGATCCACGCATACGAAGCGTCGGCGCGCTTGACACGGAACTCCAAATGGAATGGCTGCCGGGTCTCAAAGGCACACGAAAAAGAGGTGGTACAGCGCTTCACGTCCTCTGGATGCACACCTTCCATCCATCCCACGCCACGCTCCTGTTCTTCCGTTCGGCCACGAAACTCCAGCCAACTTCGGTTGAAGTACTTGCATTGGCCATCCGCACCAAACCTCCACATCATCTGCTGTGCCGAATCAGCGACACACTGGAAGTGGTCGCAATAGTCCGCAATTGCTGAGGAAAATCCCTCGGTCGTCGGTTGGGTGGCTGTATCATATTTAGAATCAATAGACTTAAGCGTTAGATCTTGTTGCTCAAGCCGGGATCCCGACCCGGGAGAGGACCCATTCCCGACGACGCGGGTGCGCATACACCAATTATGGGCTAGAAGAAATATCAGTGTCTGTCCAAAAGTGAACCAAGTTCCCACCGATTTCCTTTGTTGTCCCAGGTGGCAGTTTTGGGACACCGGGGCACCCACATTCCTATCTGAAAAGATAGGGACAGACAAAAGCCGGCGTGGCCGGGGGTTAGCGCTAGGATTTCGCCAAACCCTTCGGTTAAAAAGATTTTCCACCTGCGCCTTTTGGGAACGCGGCTTGCAAGGTTATGGCCGTTAGATTGCACCAGATCTAAGTTTTGCTCCCCGGAGAGGTCAGTGCCATCGACGCGCGAACACGAGAAGAAACCTAGGAAAGCCTCCGATGCCATAACACTGCTCGATCAGGCGGGTGTCGTCGCCACGTTATGCACATACTTGAGAAGAGAAATCATATTCAGCCAAGGTAGCCGCGCCGATACCGTATTTTATCTTCAGCAAGGACGGGTAAAAATAGGCGTCGTTTCCAAACAGGGCAAGGAAGCGGTAATCGCGATTCTTCCACCAGGTTCTTTCTTTGGCGAGGGAAGCCTAGCGGGACAGACTGTTCACGTTGAGACTGCTATTGCGTTTGTCGACTGCTCAGTGCTGGCATTCAAGAAGAAGGACATCTTGATCACGATACGAAAAAATCCCGACTTTGCGGAATTCTTCATAACATACCTGCTTCAGCGGAATGCACGGATAGAAGAGGATCTCGTCGATCAACTGTTCAATTCGAGCGAAAAACGCCTGGCGCGTCTTTTGGTGCTGCTCGCTCATTTTGGCAAAGACGAGACGCCCGAAGTTGTTCCCGTGAGTCAGGAGACGCTGGCGCGCATGATCGGCACCACCAGGCCACGCGTCAGCTTTTTTATGAACAAGTTCCGGCGCCTAGGCTTCATTGATTACGAAAAGGGGTTACGCGTCCATCCCTCTCTCCTAACGATGATCCTGCGCGACTAAAGACCCGGTTGGAAACATTTCCTAGCGCTTCTGATGCCTTAAGCGCATCGATTGAAGTGTGGCAAGAAATCTGCAGACCGCAAAGCACCGTGCCGAGTCCGAGCCGGTGGAGCTGACGGATGCACCTGGTATACCGGCCTCTTCCGACGTATGGAGCGCCCTCCATCGCATCGCGAAAAGCAGGACTATGGGGCGCGCCGAGAAGCTCATTCAACTTCTCAGTTTTCTCGTTGAAACGACATTGGATGGTAATGCGCACTATCTGAAAGAAACAACCATCGGTGTATCCGTCTTCGGCCGTCCTCCAGACTACGATCCAAAGACAGACACCATCGTGCGCAGCCAGGCATGGCGGCTGAGAGCAAAGCTAAAGGACTATTACGCAACAGAGGGCGCCCACGATGCTGTTCTAATCGACATCGTTAAGGGGCAATACTCGGCAACATTCTCTCTGCGCCAGGGAGCGGTTGTCGAGCACTCTGCTATCACGGTCGAGCATCGCTCGCATAGCTCAAGAAGGTGAAGCGTTTAGCGTTGTTGTTCTTTTTGACAGTTCTGATAGCCGGCCGCAGCGCCAATGCCGCGACTGACACCCAGGGAGAGTTTTGGCTCGTCTTTCCTTAACAACCTAGTGACAGGCGGCATGGGGATTTTGGTGCTGATCTCAATTTCGCATTGAAGCCTATGTTCCGCCGTGAACTACTGCAGGAGCGCGACATCTTTCAACAAACTGGTCTTCGTTACCGGTATTCGGCCGGAGTGCAGGTGCCAGCAGGAGCACACGTGGTCTTAGATTCGTACTTCCTTCGCCAGAACCAGAGCGGTCAACACCAGCGCATGTGAATGTGTTCGGTCCTGCGGTTGCGGTTATTTTTGATACTTCGCCTAAGCTGCCGCTCGAACTACGCCGGGACAAGCGCTCCAGTCTCCACTCTTTCCTGCCAGGCGGCGCTAACCACGCGTTCAACTTCCTCCGGGAGGAAGGGTTTAGATAACAATTGGTATCCGCCTAAGGTACGAACCTCCGCACGAAGGTTTGCATCAGCCGTTGCTGACATGACGATGACCGAGGGTGGCTGAGTCATTGCAGCAATGTGACTCAAGATGTCCCTCCAGGCGCCATCCGGAAGATGGCAATCACACAAAATGATATCCATGCGATCCCGGCATAGACACGCAAGTGCTTGCTGATATGAGAAGGCACACTTGATGCTCCAATCCGGCTCTTGCAGAATGCGGCGAAGGGCGTCGTGGTCCTCCAGCGTTGGGCTAATGGTAAGAATCTTTCGACTCAACTCCCGATCATTCGGAGTGGACGATGAGTCGGATTCGATTGGACGCATTTCGATTCTCCTTCTGAACCGGCGCTGGCCGCCTCAGCACGAACCATAGGGCCTACCATGGCCTAGGGCAAAACGCCCGCGCGAATTGGTCGCGGTTACAACAGTGCTTTTGCGTCTGCGTTATTCAAGATGCTCGGATATCCAAAAAGACTTACTTTTCGTCGTCGAGCATTCTACGGCCTGGGCGCAAAGTAGCCGGCACGCGTCCGAACTCTTAGATCGCCATGCGATTGGCTTTGCGCTGTGATCTTAATGCGGTGGTACTCGCCGTCCTCCTGGCCCTCGAACCCTAATGTGTACTGCCGGCGAATGTCGGTGGCGATCTTGATGCACGCGCCTGTGACATCCTTCAGCTCCATGGGGAAAAAGGCTCTGCCGCCGGTGACTTCGGAAAACTCGGTGAGCACGCGTGGCTTTCGGTCTCGATTCTCATCGTCATAGATGCCGATGCAATAAATGATGACGCCGGTTTTCTGAGCCATCTGCAGGACGGTAGCAAGGTTCTCATGGCTCGAGTTATCCCCGCCGTCGCTGATAATAAGCAGAACTTTTCTCTCCAGCCTTGTCTCGCGAAGATGAGAGATCGCCATTGCGACCGCGTCGTAAAGGGCGGTTGTCCCCTCGGCCGTGAAGGCCAACAACGCCGTCTCAAGTTCTGAGATGCTGCCGGTAAATGGCTTGTCAGGCGGCAGCCCAAGGCGAGCCTGATCACTGAAATGCACTACAAACATTTCGTCTTGGGGATTGCACGCCCGAGCGAACGCGAGCGAAGCTGCAATGACATGGGAACCCTTAGTAGTCATGCTGGCACTGTTATCGACCAGGATGCCCGCGGCGACGGGCGCATCGTCGGGCTCGAACACAGTAATAGGGCGCGAAGTCTCATCCACGAACAATTGGAAGTTTGTTTTGGCGAGGCCAGCAACGAATTGACCAGTGCGGTCTATTACCGCAGCATGCAACAGAGTTAGGTTGACATCAAGGCGGATGATGACTGGTTGCTCGTCAGGCTTCGTCGGCTGGCCGGCTATAGAGAGGGCCAGAACCGTGTCTAGAGTAAGACCGAGAATGGACATCTTGATCATGTCCGTGATGTTCGCGGAAATTGTCCTTCTATTCGCCTGATGACGCTGATAGCGGTGGTGCGCTACCATTTCTGAACCTTCGCACTCTCCCCGACCATCCGCGGCAGGTCTACGCGGGGATGCTGTCACCCCAACAAATAAGTCCGCATTGTTCGCCCACCCATCTATTCACCCAGCGGCGTGATCCGGGTGGGGATCAATAGAACCTTCTGATTCGCGGGGCAAAACCCTGAGTGGAGATGAAATATGCGGAAACACATTTGGTTGCTTGGCCTGATCTCTATGTTCGTCGCAACAGGCGTTGCCCAGTGGCGCGGAAATCCGTCGTTTGACGGAACGTCCTACCCAGGCGCTCGTGGTAGTGGCGTCGTCCGGGGACAAGTCTCCTCCGACAATCCAATCGTCGGGTCGTTAACGGTAGAACTGTTTTCACCACAGCACGCCGGCGCTATCAGCACGAACCTTGAACCCGATGGAGGATTCGAGTTTCATGGCGTTGCACCGGGCCAATATGAGTTGAAGCTCACGGGTGCCGCCGGTGCGGTTGTGTATCAAGAACTAGTCTTCATAAGCGGTGACAACCAAAATCTC
>Ga0070713_100002157_pt1 | contig 12723 bp, 9 predicted proteins | sample LARL82metaG_FD_65465 | JGI IMG/M metagenome (GOLD analysis project Ga0070713, IMG submission 65465) | Corn, switchgrass and miscanthus rhizosphere microbial communities from Kellogg Biological Station, Michigan, USA - LAR L8-2 metaG | ecosystem: Host-associated > Plants > Roots > Rhizosphere ... | reverse complement strand
TGCTCGTTTCCCAGGCCACGCCCGTGGTTCGCGGTCAGGAGCAGACGGGCGTTCTCGATTCCACCAGCCGCGAAAACCACCTGCAAGGGACGTATGACGACGCGCTCCCGGCTTCCGCGGACCCCGACGATGCGTTCGATGTGACCGCCAGATGAGTCGGTCACTACCTCCACTGCACGCGTGTGCAGGAAGACGCGAACGTTCGGCGAGGCGCGGAGAAGATTCCACATGTGCAGGTGGTCAGGCGTCAGGAACTGGAAGATGGCCGACTCGAGCTCACTCTCGACCAAGGACTGACCGAGCTCGGACGTCTTCGCAATCCATAGTTTGGCCGCTTCGTCGAACGTAGCGATGCCGCACGCTTCCTCGGCCCGGGTGTAGTAGCTGTCGAGATGCTCGCGTGGGAACGGCCATCCCACGTCACGCAGCCCCTCGCGTACCTCGAAGTCGATGGGGTCCAAGGGCCGCGCCGCCCACCCCCCCGCCGTGATATTCGGGTGCAGCAGCGTGCCGCCGAACCCGCGCACCCGGCAGTGGTCCAGTTGGTGGATCGGGTATCCGTCGCTCTCGCCCCGACTCTGAGCCTGCACATCCGGCTCGACCTCGAGTCCGCCGCTCTCCAGGACACAGACATGGACGCCCCTCGCGCCGAGCTCGCGGGCGAGGGTGATGCCGGCCGGGCCGGCGCCGACCACGCACACGTCAGTGCGTACGTCCTCGCCATCGGGCTCGATCGCGTCCCCGTCCATCGCGTATCTCTCCGCCGACATCAAGACCTGCCCATTCTCATACCACCCACCCCGGGACTCACCGGTTTGGATGGGCTCGGCCCTTGGGCTTTACCAACCTCGACTAACATAGGAGCTACGACCGCTGACCTTGATACTTCGCGACCCGACTTTTATCATCGGGCGGGGTTCGCTCGGGCTGTAGCGCTGTGAGCTGCTGGTTTACCGGCTGAAGGCGGCGGATTTGCGCACTAAAGCGGAGGGCGGCTCGTAGTCTCGTCGGGTGGTTTATGTCACCAACCTGACTGCCTGCCCCGGCGGGAGCCCGGTCACGCCGGAGCTCGTGATCAGCTCCTACGGCCGGCTCTTCGAGATCGAAGAGCTTCCGCATGTCCAAGCACGACCTGCAGGCCAGGCCCGTCATCACCGCAAGCCGGACTCCATCGAGGCCCACCTGGCCATCGTGTTCGCGGCGCTGTCCGTCAGCCGCTGGATCGAGGCCCGGACCGGCAGGTCGATCCGGAAATTCGTCAGGACCGCCCGTCGCTACCGCACCATCCAGGTCCAGGCCGGCCAGCACACCCTCATCGCCGAAGACCCGCTCCCAGCCGACCTGCGCCAGGCCCTCGACCACATCAGGCACCCGAACGATACGCACTGATAAGTCGCCGGGGACGAGGCGCCACCCGGGAATCGGCCGACCGCGCCTACAAGACAGCCATCGCCGACCTCGCCAGCCAGGCCTCATTCGGCATGCAGCCATGATCCGTCACCAAGCACCGCTCCCCTCGTGCCCAGCCGTAACGCAACCCAAGTTGACTCGACCGGTGAAATCTCCGCGTGTAAAGGTAACTTAGAACAGATGAAGAAGTATTGTACGCCCAATACCGGACTAATAAATGGGACATTCATATTAATATGCATATTGGCTGCCTTTATAAATTTCCGGTTAGGGTCGGAGTGGTGCCAATTGTGAGAAGTCGGAAAGGACCTCTTAATCTCGAAATATTTCGTGAGACCCTGACGAAAATCATTGAGAGGCTGCACGTTACTGTAAGGCCAGTATATACTCCTGTCATGATGGCCGAAATTTTTATACGTCACGATAAATATACCGCCGTCATTCAAGAGCTGCGAGATTTCGGCGAATTTCTGGTCCTGGAAGGTGCCCATATATTCAAAGAAACCCTGGGCAATAACGATGTCGAAACGCTTGTCATCGAACCGAATTGGCGTGTTGACGAGGTCAGCCTCGATCAGATTCGGCGCCGGGTCATGTATGGCTATATCGATGCCATAGTATTGGATATTTGACCGAAGGAGAGGCATCAGAGCCGCAGGCCCGCAGCCGACATCGAGAAGCATAATAAGCTCTTTAGCTCGCGCCAGCCTGTTTATGATTCGTGCGGACTTCTCGAGTCGGTAGTGAGGCCGACTGTACTTTAGGTTTTCCTTGCTCCAGAAGTCCTTCTTATACAGCGTGTTGCCGCTGCTGTCGCGAGAAACAGAACTTTTACCACCAGGCCGGTCGTTCATAACAAACTACTCCCCGAGAATATCTTTGCGAGCACGCTTGTCATCCGCCGTGGCCTCCTCCGGTTCGGATGACCGGAAGAGCAACTCGGACAGCGTAGCGAATTGGCGGTTAAGAAGTCGTACATTCGCCGCGGTACGTTCCATGAACATTTGTTGAAGCTGAGCTGAGCGGCTTTCGAGTTCGGTGAACTGCTTGGTCAGTCGGTCAACATCCACCGAATGGACTGGCTCGGCGACAATCTGGGACGGGCCAAGCTGGGGTCGGTGTGCACGGAGGTAAGCGATGACCTCATCGGTCGTGAACAGGCGCACTGAACGACCGTTGTCCACCAGCCACAGGACAAAGCTCTTCATCTTCTCAACGTAGGAGGCATGAAGCTGATCCGCCTGCCGACAGTCGTCATTGCTGCTGTGATAGTCAATAACACCAACGCCGACCATTCCTGCGACAACTGAGACATCGCGAGGTACCGGAAGAGCGAATGCAAGATCGGGATAGACATCATCTCCTGAGGTGTTGAGGCTCATTCGTCGCATCGCGTCCCTTGAGAAAGATTCCCGGAAGGATCGGTAATATGCGAGCCGGGCGGCTGCAATGACCAAGCATCGCGCAAGCGGCCGAATATCATTCGCTCTTACACTCACGAGCGCGACCTTCGTCCCGAAAGTCCTACCGAATGCGGAGACAAGGAACATTGAGTGCGGGGTATGCCATGATCGCAGGGGAAGGGATGTCTCAAGGACTCCCATGCCGGGCACCATCACGACGTCGTGACGACGGACCCAGGTGCCTATACGAAACGCGTCGACAATTATTCTCAGAGGAACCATCAGGCTCTTCACGGCGGGCGCAGTTACGCCAAGCGCTCGCTGGGTTTGCGTGTCGTACAAGCGAAGGCGGGTTATGAGAACGCCGTATCGCGCCATCATTTGGCCTGTTCCTGTGCACAGGAAATCCAGGATGGCGTCGGGATGCTCTGCATCAAGGTACGTAAGCATAGCCTTAAGCGAGCCGTCGGTGCCGGGGTGCCTCGACCCAAGAGGCCGACAAGGCCTACCCTAGGCGCGACGGTCATCGCGCGAGTGCGATTCTTAGCGTGATTAAGCACAGTCACCGTAGCGTCGCCATTCAGCCTACCACGTTAGGGTGGCCTGGGACAGCGTGGTTGTACCGTATAGGGTAAATGCAGGGTCGTTGCAGCTCAGGCCAGGCCATCCCGAGCAGCCTCTTACCTTGAAGGCCGACTGGATAAGCAACCCACTCGCCCTCCACGGTACAGGACCTGCGATGGCCTCGTCGTGATACATCCGAGGGTACGAGAATTGGGTTTCCCCTCGGGGTCACGCCCAGGCGAGTAGTGTATGGAAAGGCCACCTCGCGCTCTATTTCCATTTAAGCAGGAATTTCCTCTGCTGTCAATCCAGCCTCGCTAGTCCTTTCTTTTCACGCTGGTCACCTTCTGGGCGGTGAGCCTCAATGAGAAAGTGCTTCTGAACTGGGAGGATGTGGATTGCTAGGCCTGAATCCACTGAGTAATTTGGTGTGCACTGGGGCGCGTTGACGCGAAAGGTGTCCTCTGAGCTGGGACGATGGGAATTCCTACGCTTCCGTCGCCGAGCTGGAGAGGACACCTCGCAAGTGCGATTGTTGCATGATCTGATGAAAGTCCACCGGATCGCCCGGCCGTGCGGGGTGAATGCCCCGGTGAAGATCGCGTGCCTGGCTGCCGGGATGGCTGCCGGGATGGACAGCATCGATGACATGGGCCTGCTGCGTCACGGCGCCATGCCCGTGCTGTTCGGCGTGATCCGGGCACCGTCCACGCTGGGATCGTTCCCGCGGTCGTTCACCTGGGGGAACGTGCTGCAGCGGGGCAAGGTGCACCGGGAGCTCCTCGCGGAGCTGGTCCGCCGGGCCCCCGCTGCTGCCCGGCAAGGACGTCCTGGCCTTCATCGCTATCGACTCGCAGTAGAAGCGTGCCTACGGGCACGCCAATCAGGGAGCGGCGTTCGGGTTCACCAAGATCGGGGGCAAGCCCTGCTGGTGCGGGGGCTGAACGTGCTGGCCGGCGCCCCGGCCTGCCGGGCAGCCCGCCGGGCAGGCGCGTGCTTCCCGGTCACCGTCCGGATGGATCCCAACGTCCGCGCCGCCGCCGGGCAGGGCGAGCTGTTCCGGCCTGGTGCCACCACGCGGTCTTCACCGACTCCCCGTTCACCCTGCTCCAGGCCGAAGAGCAGCACCGCGGCCACGCCCGGGCCGAGCAGGTCTTCGCCGACTGGACCGACGGGCCCCTGGCCCACCCTGCCCTCCGGCTCGTTCCCCGCCAACGCCGCCTAGCTGGCACTGGCCGTCATCAGCGGCAACCTGCTGCGTGCCGCCGGATCCCTGGCCAGCCTCACATACGCCTGGGTCAGGGGCGCCACCGTGCGCCGCGACCTCATCGACGTCGCGGCCCGCCATCAGCCTCGAGACCAGTTCCCCAGCCCGCGGACGAGAAACGATCACCCGAATTCACCCGGTGGATTCAGGCTTAGAAGGCGTCCCTTTCCAGGTCATTTCGGCAGCAATCTAGTAATGTCTTTTCTGTTCTTCAGCAAACCGATAGCACGGCGTCTGCGAGGAGCGTCAGTCCGTGGTCGATTTCGGTGTCGGTGGCGGTCAGGGGAGGCAGCAGCTTGATCACCTCGTCCTTGGGACCTGCGGTTTCCACCAGTAGTCCGCGCTCGAAGGCGACGGAGGACACTTTCCTGGCCAGCTCAGCGTGTTCGAAGGCTAGGCCGTGCGCCAGGCCACGGCCGCGATACTGCATCTGGGTACCAGGCACGGACCGGGCGAGTGCGGTCAGCGCGGCCGCGATGTGCTGCCCTTTGGCCAGCGTGGCGTCCTCCAGCATCTTGTTTCGCCAATAGACGTGCAGCGCTTCCGTGCCCGTGACGAACGCCGGGTTGACACCGCGGAAGGTGCCGGTGTGCTCACCCGGCTTCCAGATGTCCAGGTCCGGGCGGATCAGCGTGAGCGCCAAGGGCAGACCGTAGCCGCTGATGGACTTGGATAGGCAGACAATGTCTGGCTTGATGTCGGCGGCCTCGAAGCTGAAGAACGGTCCAGTACGACCGCAGCCCATCTGTACGTCGTCGACGATGAGCAGGATGTCGCGCCGCTGGCATAGACCAGCCAGCCCGGACAGCCATTCCAGCGGGGCCACGTTTATCCCGCCCTCGCCCTGCACAGTCTCCACGATCACTGCAGCAACCTGGTCCAGCCTAGCGCCGCAATCCTGCACCAGGCACTCAATCCCTGGCGAGCCCGGTTCACTGCCGTCCAAGCTGCAGCCGAATGGAATGGAGATGGCGTGCGTCAGCGGTACTCCGGCACCATTACGGTGGATACTATTACTGGTGACCGCTAGTGCGCCGAGCGTCATGCCGTGGAACGCGCCGGTGAAGGTGATCACATCGGTGCGGCCAGTAACCTTGCGGGCCAGCTTGAGCGCCGCCTCGACCGCATTCGTCCCGCCTGGGCCTGGGAACTGTACCCGGTAGTTCAACCCCCTAGGCTTCAGGATGAGTTCGTCGAACGCGGTCAGGAACTCGCTCTTAGCCACGGTGTACATGTCCAGGGAATGGATCACCCGGTCCCCGGCGAGATATTCGAGAAGCGCCCGCTTGAGCGCCGGATTGTTGTGGCCGTAGTTGAGTGCACTGGCCCCGGTGAAGAAATCCAGGTAGGCGCGGCCGTCCTCGTCGTACAGCCAGCTTCCCGTTGCCCGATCAAAGATCTTCGGCCAAGCCCGACAGTAACTGCGCACCGCAGACTCACGGTCCTCGAAGATTCCCATCGTCAACACATCCCCTGGGTTTGGCTACCGCCTGGTGTCGGCAGTGCGCCTTGGGCGATCCTGCCCTGCTACATCGTGATCGAAAGCGAGGACAGGCGTGTCGAATGCCATGCGCTGCCACGACTTGCTCACACCAACGGGCGGTTGAGCGGGTTCCTGGAACCCCACCTACCAGATCGTGCTGCACAAGACTGTGATACGACGGGCACCAAATTTAGACCCAGATCATGCCGGCCCGGTGGAGACTTCCGTTTCCTGGTATTCAGGAGTTGGGTGGGACGGGCATACCCCGGCGTCGAGGGCACCGTATGCGAACTCGCCGGCGGCCCCGGCATGCGCCACTGCCGCTACCGGGGACAGCCCAGGGCCCACCTGCAGCACGTCCTGACCGCCATCGCCGTCAACATCGAACGCCTCAGCCAGATCCCGCCCGGCCAGAGCACACCCCGCGACCGCCGACAGCATGCCAGGACTACCACGACCAGCACCGCATCAAGCGACTGCGCTCATGGCGAGCTGTCAGCTAAGCCACAACGATCAAGATCCCCGGCAGAATCGAGCTCAGAGCGGGTTAACGAGCGCGGATTGATCGGCTAGGTCGGGTACCCCGAGGCTCTCGTCGGTCTTGTCAGCTCCGATCAGGACGGCGGAATCCAGGCGTGTTCCGGCCAGCCGGATCATCTCGCCTACGCTAAGAACCTTCTCCGCCGTAGACTCCCCGGCGGTCACCACTACCACCACGCTGGTGGCCCAGGTCCCCAGGTGATCTGCGCCAAAGGCGGGATCAAGGGTGACGAAGGTAAGCACCAGGTCAGCCGAGGAGCAGGCAGCCAGCAGCGCCGGATTGACCTGGGCTGGCCCCGCCGGGGAGGCCCCGCTCGGCACCGGACCTACCGGCGCGACGTCCTCGGGTTGCGGCAGGAACAAAACCAGATTCGCGCCGTCCCGGCTGACATTATGGATTCCAGGGTCGCGGACCCTTAGCAGGCGCGCCAGGTAGGCACCGCCGGAAAGATCGGCCACCACGACCTGCTTCCCTTCGGCGGCGCACGACGCGGCCAGTGACGCGAAGGCCTGCGCGACCACCCGCGCGTCGTCGACGGCGACGACCGCGAGGGTGGCCGGGCCCCGGGAACTTCCCGGCACCGCGCCACGCAGGTAAATGGCGACGCGCTTCATGTCAAGTTTCCGCTTCGCCGCCCGACCCGGCCGGGTCGGCCAGCGGCGCGGGCGCAAACGACCGACGCTGAGCCGCACGGGCGCACCTAGCGCAATCGCGACATCGTTACGGTTGCGCAGTCGGCGAGACAGCAGCGCCGCTATGATGACGCCGGCCATGCCTACCACCAGACCGCCGAAAAGGCCACCAACAAAGTAAAGCGCCGGGCCCTTGATATGCGAGCGCGGGAGTGCGGTGGCGGGATTGAGCACGTAGCTGCCCGCCACCAGGGCGTTCGTATCCGTCTTCGTCGTCAGCTCGGTACCGTTCACGAACTGGAGGATCTGGCCCTGCTGGCTTATCTGGCTCTGCAGGTGGCTGTACTCGGCCTTCTCGGCGGGCGTGGACAGCGTGGACGGTAGCTGGCTGCTCTGCGCATTAAGCGCCTGGAGGCGTTGCTGAGCTGCGTTGTACTGTTGCTGGAGCTGAGCGTACTGTTGCTGCTCCTGGGCCCGCGCGTACTGGGCCCGGTACTGGAGAAAGGCTGTGGCCACGGCCGTTGCTCGCTGCATCGCTGCGGTGCTGGACGGCGCGCCGACGTCGATCGTCAGGGCGTTGGCGGTAACGGCCGTGACCGTGTAGGCGGCCAGGAAGCTGGCGACCGACTGCGGCAGCTTCAGTTCCTGCACGACACGTGCCGCCACCGGCTGACTTTGCGCCACGCTCGCCTCGTTCTGCACTTGCACCTGGGAGTTCGTGCCAGGGTTATAGACGAGCAGCACGGTCGCGCTGGCGTGATAGGCCGGCGGGAACTTCACGTACAGCCCGGTACCGATCACCAACCCGAGCAGGGCGGTGAGGCACCAGACCCGGGCCTTGCGGCGCAGGACGGCAGTGAAGAACCCGAGGTTGGCCAGTCCTCCGGAAAGAGCGGCCGCGGAGCGCTCCCCATCTTCCCCGGTGTTCCCGGCCCACAGGCGATCTGGCAGCCCATCGCTACGCGACCAGGTAATCAGCTGGTCTGGATCCTTCACCGTTTGATCTCCGTTACTACGCCTCGCAAGCGGCTGGGCAGCCCACGTCGTGCCGGGCGGTCCAGATGCGGAATGCGGCCAGTGGTCGGGTCGGCCGGATCTGGATCGGCGACCAGGATTCCGGTGATCTCCCTGCGGTCGGCGCCCGCGACCACGGCGGCTCGCGCCAGCTGCTCGGCGGTCGCCGCACCCGCCGAGACCCCTATTACCGTGGCGCTGGTCCGCATCGTGTCGGGCATCTTCGGCGCTCGGCTGTCCACGACCGCGACCACGACGACCAAGGCGGTATCCGGCTGCACGTCGAAGCTGCCGCCCTCGTCATAGGCGATGAGTCGCAGCATTCCGCGGCGCGTCGATGCCTCGGACAGCGACGCAGCGCACGCGGTGCGAAGCGTGGCCGTGGCCGTGGCGTCCTGCTGCGGGCCGATGACAAGCACCGTCGGAACATCCTGCGAGGCGGCGAACACGGCCAGTTGCGGCCCTAGGGCGAGGGCACCCGAATCAGAGGAGAGGGATAGCACCATGACCGAGAAGGGGTCGCCATCGTCGTCCCATCTGGAGACGCGGTCGTTGCCGAACAAGGAATTGCCGTTACCGTCGTATGCCGGACGGTCGAAGCCGTGTCTAGGCATCCCCAGCTGCTGCAGGGCTGTACGCAGCTGCCAGGAGTGCACGGCGGCGGGCTTGTAGTTCTCGATGAGCTTCGTCCAGCCCGCGGCGGCGGAGGGATGAGCAACCGGGACCGACGCGAGGACGGGAATCCCGATCGAATTCGCTATGTCATCACGCGCCCTGACTCGCCGATCATTGCGGCCGACCGCAAGGGCCACGATGACTCCGATTAGCGCGCCGACCAGCCCGCCCAGCAGCGCGAATATAATCATCTCCTCTATCGGCGCCGGGCCTGTTGCGACGTTTGCCGACTGGAGCAATTGCGCCTGAACACGTCCGACCGCGCTGCGCGAGGAACTGACATAGCTGATGTAGCTATTAGCCACAGCGTTGGCGGTTGCTTCCGCAGCGGCGGCATTTTTGCCTTTTGCGGTTATCGAAATGATGTCAGCAGACAGGTTTCCGACCTGAACATTGTGGCGGAGGTCATCGAGCGGTATGGACGGGCGGATGTTGCGCAGTGCGTCCACGAGCACTGGATAACTACCTGCCACAATCTGTTGGGTTGCCGTGAAGGAATCTATTCCGTTGGCGGTGGCGCCGGCGGTGCTGTTCGCCTGCTGTTGGCTCACCGGTTGCTGGAGCGCGACCAGCGCGGTACTCGTGAGCATCGGCGGCTTGTGCACGGCGTAGGCAGCGCCACCGGCGAGGCCCAGGGCCACCACTATGCCCACAAGAAGCTTGTGCCGCCGCACAATCTGCATGGACCTCCGCAGGTCCAGTGCCTGCTGGCTCATCTGGCCTCCGCTTGGATCTCAAGAGCCCTCTCCGACAACGCGGCGGATGTGGTCCATGATATGGCTTGCTGGGAGACGGCGGATTTACCCGGCTTGCCGACTTCGAGGAACTCGAGCCGGGTGATGAGGGGCATCCCCGGCACGCAGCGACCGCAGCCCACGAGCGTAACAGCAGGAACGCGCCGACCGAGGCCTGGGGAGTACCAGCCGGAGACGGGATCGGTCTCACCACGGTGGAGGCTCCACCGCAGCCCCAGCGGCAGTTCAAGGCGCGCGGCGCCGGGTGTGGATGCGGTGGACCAGTCCAAGACCGCGTGAGGCTCTTCGAGTTCCGCCTGGACGTCAGGTCCGAGATAGAAAGCCAGACGGATGTCGTGGCTGGCGCCGTCAATCTGGTCGATGATGTCGATGCTGCGCGATGCCCGATCCAGGAGCACCGAGCGGCGATGCAGGACCGGCGGGTCAAGCGAGGTGTCCCCGCCGTGCTCAGCTGTCCATCGGGCAATGTCGCCGTCATCGAGTACCTCGATCTCGCGAGTGTGCGCATGACGCACCCACATGAAGGGACCACCTTCACCGGGCTGGCTCCGGCCACCGTGTTCGGCGGCGTCGTGCGCGATCTTCGACCGGAAATACGCGATCTTCGACCGGGAATATGAGCGCCATGCGCGCTCATCGTGATAGCAAAAGGTGGCTGGGTCGGTCAAGATATCGACGCCCGCGTAACGCACTTCGACGCACAGAGCATCCGCGTGGGCGCGCGCAGCGAATCCGGCGGTCCGGTGGGAGCCACCGTCGCATCGGCACCAGATCTCATTGTTCCCGTTGGTACGTAGTAGCGTGATCCGGGAGTCAGCAAAGCGCGAAGGCCGCTGCGTAGGCCTGCCCCCGATCTGGCGCCTGCTCCCGGCCAGGGCGCCGACGATCGAGCTGGCGGCGTCGGCTGAGGGCCGTGGCCACCAGTCCTGCTGACCTACCAGCGCCTCGGCAAGGGCCAGCATCGACGCCCAGCGATTCCGCGTCGGTGCGTCAAGGAGGAGCCCGCGGCCTTCACTGCAATCAGCCTGGCGAGGCGGACGCAAGCGTTCATCGACAAGCGCCGCCGCGCTATCTGCCAGGGCACACAGTCGGGCCCAGGTAGCCGGCCGCAGCGGATGACCGCTCGCCTCGGCTTCAACGGCTGCGACGAACCCTAGTTCCACGATGAAACACTGATAATCGGAGGCAGGCTCCCGACCGGTACCGGACGGGAAGGTATTGCGGATGAGCTCCCGTTCCAGTAGCAGCGCGGACTTGCGCCGCCAGCGCTCACTCTCGCGAAACCATGGGAAGGCGCAGCTGACCACCAGTTGCCCGGCGGCTTCGGCGATCACGTGATCGCCGACCGACGAGCCTCGGCTGGGCAATGCGGCGAGATACTGCTGGTGCCAGCGGATCTGCCACACGGCGAGCGCGTCACGCTCGAACAAGTCGGCCACGCCCGGCCACTCATTGAGCAGACGCCTGATCCAGGCCAGGCTGATCAGCCGGATCCCGAGTTCGATGCCGTTTGTCCAGTGCACGCCGGAGAGGAAGGGATTCTCCCGCCACCAGGACCGGAGGTGATCGGCGACTCGCCGCGCGTATCGCTCGTCATGGGTGAGGAACCAGGCCGTGGCCAGCACCGTCAGGTGCTGCAGACGGGAAAGCTCCCAGAGTTGCTTTACGTTGCCGACCTGCTCCTCTGAACGATAATCGATGCGGAAGGCGTACTTGTCCGGGTCGGACCGTCGGCCGGTCACCGGGTCGCGGAACCAGTCAGGCCGCTCCACGTCGGTGCGGAGCACCCCCAAGGTCTCCCACTCCCCCTGGAGCAGCCGGTCTGCGGCCTCCAGCAGCGGCCTTCTGGCCTCCTCCGGCACCCGCGCGGCGGTGCCTGGCGGCAAAACCGCGGTAAACGCCAGTTCGCGGGCGGGAACGCCTTCGACAGCCCGGGTCAGCTGCTGGCGGGTCACCTGCCGGGGTGACCAGGCGGCCCGGACCGCCTGGTTCCGGGCTCGCCAGGCGATCTCGGCCAGGGATGGCAGAGCTGCCCGGCACGTATACCAGCCGGGCCGTGAGGTGCAGGCCGAGCTCACACCGGCTCCGGCTTGCCGCTCAGCAGGCTGTCCCGTACCGCGATGGTCGCCTTGGTCGTGGCGACCAGCGACTCGAGCGGGATCGGCATGGGCGCGCCGGTCAGGCAGGCCTCGACGAAGCGGGCCATCTCGGCGCGCTGCCCCTTGTCCTGGCCGCCCCGGGCTCGGATCGTGTCGTGTCCGCGCCCGGCCCAGACCGTCGCCTTGCGGAAGTTGTCCAGCCGTGCGCTGCGGCCGCCGCCGGTGGCATCCAGCGTCTCCTTGGGGAAGCGGACGTTGCCGCCGGTGAGGTAGCTGATCACGCCGCTGGCGCCGTTGGCGAACCGCACCGTGACCTGGACGTCGTCGGGGTCCGGGCCGCCCGCCGCGTAAATCTCCTCGGGCAGGCTGTCCGCCCACCAGCTCAGCGTGTCCAGGAAGTGGCCGCCTTCGCCGGCGAACCGTGACCCCTCGCCGTCGTCGCGGTACCAGCTGTCCGCGGCCAGCGGCCCCGCGCTGACCAGATAGCGGGTGAGCGCGCTGGAACTGGCCGGGCCGAAATCGGCCTTCATCTTGGTCAGCATCGGGGCGAAGCGCCGGTTGAAGCCCACCATCAGCCGTTCGTTGCCGGTCTTGACGACCACCTCGGTGATCCGGTCCAGTTCCTCGCCGGTCAGCGCGAGCGGCTTCTCCACGAAAACGGCCTTGCCGGTCTCCAGGGCCCGGCAGACCAGGTCCGCATGGGTGGCATGCCGTGTCACGATGAAGATCGCGTCCAGCGACTCGTCGTCCAGCACGGCCTGGGCGCTGGTGGAAGCGGTGGGGAAGCCGAACCGCCGCTGGGCGTTCACCGCTGACAGCGAACGGGTGGTCGTGACGTGCGCCAGCTTCGTGCCCGGCAGTTGCGCGAGGTGCGGGAGCA
>Ga0070713_100002153_pt1 | contig 12727 bp, 10 predicted proteins | sample LARL82metaG_FD_65465 | JGI IMG/M metagenome (GOLD analysis project Ga0070713, IMG submission 65465) | Corn, switchgrass and miscanthus rhizosphere microbial communities from Kellogg Biological Station, Michigan, USA - LAR L8-2 metaG | ecosystem: Host-associated > Plants > Roots > Rhizosphere ... | reverse complement strand
CCCGTACGTCGCGTCGCCGCCGCCGAGACTGGCCGAGTACGTCTTGCCCGTGCCGATCACCACACCACCGGCGGCGAACGCCCCGAGGATGCCGATGACCAGCCCGCGCACCAGCCGAGTCTGGCCGACGAACTCCCAGCCCTGGATGACCAGCCGCACCACGCCCTCGGTCGGCGGGCTGGTGCCGACCGACCGGCCGCTGATGCTCCGGATCCGGATGACCGTGAGCGCGGAGACCAGGAACGTCGCCGCGTTGATGTAGAGCGCGAGGTCGACCCGGTTGGCGTTGAAGAACTCGAACCGGTCGGCGAGCACCTGGGTCAGCAGCGCGAGCAGGGAGAACACGAGCGCTGCCGCCACCGGAGTGATCCCGTACGTCGTGACCAGGCTGACCTGGTTCGCCGACTCCAGTTGGTCCTTGCGGACCAGGTTGGGGACCGAGGCCTCCTTCGCCGGGATCCAGAACAGGCCGACGCACTCGACCAGGAACGTCGCGACGAAAAGCCACCACAGCGCGCCGACCAGCGGAATGGACAGAAACAGCCCGAACCGGCAGATGTCGGCGGCGACCATGAGCTTGCGCCGGTCGAACCTGTCGGCGAAAGCCCCGGCGAGCGGCCCGAACACGACGGCCGGCAGCAGTCGGACGACGAGCACGCCACCGAGAGCGAAGTTGGCCGCCGCGTAGCCGTTGGCGAGCTCAACCGCGAGCGCCGTCGTGGCCAGCAGACCGAGCCAGTCACCGAAGCTCGAGAACGACATGACCAGCCACAACCGGCGGAAGTCACGCACTCTCAGTACGGCCCGGATGCGGTGGCTTGCGGGCACCAGGGCCTGGTCGTCGGCGGTCACCCGAGCCTGCGGGTCGGCCGCGCCGTCGGCGTCGATGGCGGCCTCCTCCCGGCTCGTCTTCGCCCTCTGTCTCAAGCGCGTCGTGCGCGACCGAGGGTATCGGCCAGGCCCGACAGAATTCCTTGCGCTCTCAGGCGTTGCCTGCGCGACTGTCGAAGTTCACCAACACTGAACGCAGCAGGCGTGCGAGGGTGTTCCGGTCCGGCTCGGACAGCGCCTCGAGCAGCCTGCGCTCCCGGTCGAGCAGGTCGGCGACGGCGGCGTCGACACGGTCCCGACCGCGGTCGGTCAGGCGGACCCGCCGCACCCGGCCGTCCTCAGGATCGGGCCGGCGGTCGATGAGATCGCGGGACTCCAGCCGGTCGAGCCGGTTCGTCGTCGTGCCGGAGCCGACCAGGGTCTGCCGGACCAGTTGCCCGGGCGTCAGTTCGTACGGCGGCCCGGCCCGGCGCAGCGCGCTGAGGACGTCGAACTCGTAGGTCTCCAGGCCGTGCTCGGCGAACGCCGACCGCCGCTCGCGGTCGAGGTGCCGGGCCAGCCGGGTGACCCGGGACAGCACGGCCAGCGGCGCGACGTCGAGGTCGGGTCGCTCGCGGCCCCAGGCCTCGAGCAGCCCGTCGGTTTCGTCACGCACGCTGGCATGGTATCTCGATGTCGAGATAAACTCTCTCGATGTCGAGAGGAGTCGGGATGTGGGACCCGGAGTTGTACGGGCAGTTCGCGGACCAGCGGAGCCGACCGTTTCACGAACTGGTTGCCCGGATCGGTGCTATCGCGCCGGCGAACGTGGTCGACCTCGGCTGCGGTGACGGCGCGCTGACCGCGACGCTGGCCGGGCAATGGCCGTCGGCGTCGGTGCTCGGGGTGGACTCGTCGGAGGAGATGCTGGCCTCGGCGGCGTCCCGCAAGACCGACCGCCTGTCGTTCGTGCTGCAGCGGATCGAGGACTGGGGTCCGGCGGGGTCGATCGACGTGCTGGTCTCCAACGCGGCGCTGCAATGGGTGCCGGGACACCTCTCACTGCTGCCGCGGTTCGTGTCGGCGCTGACGCCGGGCGGGTGGCTGGCGATCCAGGTGCCGGGGAACTTCGACGCGCCGTCGCACACGACGCTGCAAACGCTGTGCAACTCGCCGCGATGGTCGGATCGGCTGGGCACGGCCGGGCGGTGGCCGTCGACGCCCACCCCGAGCGAGTACATCAGCGCGCTCGCCGGGCTCGGGTGCACGGTGGACGCCTGGGAGACGACGTACGCGCAGGTCCTGCAGGGTGTCGACCCCGTCCTCGCGTGGATGCGTGGGACGGCGCTACGGCCGGTGTACGGACGGCTGTCGGCCGAGGAGGCGGCGGAGTTCGACGCGGAACTGGGCGCGATGTTGCGGGCGGCGTACCCGTGCCAGCCGTACGGGACCGTGCTCCCGTTCCGGCGGATCTTCGCGGTCGCGCAGGCGGCGGAGTGAGTCCGGCAACCGCCGGCGTGAGGCGCGCACGCGCCGAAGGAGCGGACGCCGGCGGCAGTCGCGAATGGGCCGGTGCAAGTTGGGAGGCGCCGACGTGATCAGCGGGCTGCACCACGTGCAGATCGCGGTCCCGGCGGGGTGGGAGCGAGCGTTGCGGCGGTTCTACGCCGGGGTGCTCGGGATGACCGAGATTCCCAAGCCCGCGGCGCTGGCCGGCCGCGGCGGGATGTGGTTCCGGTCAGGAACCGCCGAGCTGCATCTCGGTGTCGAGGAGGACTTCCGGCCGGCCCGGAAGGCGCACCCCGGCCTGCTGGTCGATGACCTGGACCCGATCGCGTCACGGCTCGCGGAAGCCGGGCACCGCGTCCGACCGGACGATCTGCTCCCCGGCTACCGCCGCTGCTACGTCGACGACCCGTGCGGCAACCGACTAGAGCTGCTGGCTCCGGTCAGCTGACTGGATTCTCCTCCAGCGGCTGGACCGACGTGGCCGGACCCTTCTTCGCCGGAGTCTTCTTGGCCGCGGTCTTCTTCGCGGTCGTCTTCTTGGCCGGCGTCTTCCTGGCGACTGCCCTCTTCGCCGGGGCCTTCTTCGCCGGGGCCTTCTTCGCGGGCGCCTTTTTCAGCGGCGCGCGCTCCCGCCGGTCGGCGAGCAGCTCGGAAGCCCGGTCGATGGTGATCTGGTCGACCGCATCGCCCTTGCGCAGGCTGGCGTTGGTCTCGCCGTCGGTGACGTACGGTCCGAATCGGCCTTCGCGGACGACGACCGGCTTGCCTGTGGCGGGGTCGTCGCCGAGCTCACGGAGCGGGGCGGCCGGCGTGGCCGACCGGCGGCCGCGCGTCTTCGGCTGGGCGAGCAGGGCGACGGCCTCGTCCAGCGTCACGGTGAACAGCTGGTCCTCGCTCTCCAGCGAGCGGGACTCCTTGCCCTGCCTGATGTACGGCCCGTACCGGCCGTTCTGCGCGACGATCTCCTCGCCGTCCGCGCCGACCCCGAGCACCCGCGGCAGGGTGAGCAGCCGGAGCGCCTCGTCCAGGGTCACGGTGTCGATCGACATCGATGCGAACAGGCTCGACGTTCGCTCGCCGGAGGACACGTACGGCCCGTACCGGCCGGCCTTGACCGTGACTTCCTCGCCAGTGGCCGGATCGGTACCGAGCACACGGTCGCCGGACGGGGCGTGGAAGAGCTCGATGACCTTCTCGCTGGTCAGCTCGTCCGGCGGCAGATCCTCGGGCACGCTGGCGCGAGCGCCGTCGGCCCGCTCCAGGTACGGCCCGTATCGGCCGACGCGGACCACGACGCCCTCGATGCCGGTCAGCGGGATCGAGTTGATGCCGCGGGCATCGATGTCGCCGAGCCGCTCGGAGACGATCCGCTTCAGCCCGCCGGCTCGGGCGATGCCGCCTTCCTCGCCGTTCTCCGAGCCGAAGTAGAACCGGGTCAGCCAGTCGACCGACTGCATGCCGCCGCCGGCGATGCTGTCCAGGTCCTCCTCCACCGCGGCGGTGAAGTCGTAGTCCACGAGCCGGGTGAAGTGCTGCTCGAGCAGGTTGACCACGGCGAACGCGATCCACGACGGGACCAGGGCGCTGCCCTTCTTCCAGACGTACCCGCGGTCCTGGATGGTCTGCAGGATCGACGCATACGTCGAGGGCCGGCCGATGCCGAGCTCCTCCATGGCCTTGACCAGGGTCGGCTCGGTGTAGCGGGCCGGCGGCGTCGTCGTGTGGCCCTGGGGAGTCAGCTCGCGGGGATCGAGCGGCTGGTCGCGACGCAGCCGTGGCAGCCGCCGCTCGCTGTCGTCGCGGTCGCCCTCGTCGACACTCTCCACGTAGGCCCGAAGGAAGCCGGGGAAGGTGATCGTCTTGCCGGAGGCGGCGAACTCGGCCCGCTCCCCCGTCGTGCTCGTGCCGGCCAGCCGGACCGAGACGCTGGTGCCGACGGCGTCGGCCATCTGCGAGGCCAGCGTGCGCTGCCAGACCAGCTCGTAGAGCCGGAACTCGTCCGCGGACAGCTCGTCGGCCACCGCGCCCGGAGTGCGGAAGACGTCGCCGGCGGGGCGGATGGCCTCGTGCGCCTCCTGCGCGTTCTTGACCTTGCGGACGTACCGGCGCGGCTCCGGTGGAACGAACTCGTCGCCGTACAGCTCGCGGGCCTGCTGCCGGGCCGCGGCGAGCGCGGTCTCGGACAGGTTGGTGGAGTCGGTCCGCATATAGGTGATGTAGCCGTTCTCGTACAGCCGCTGCGCGGTGCGCATCGTCCGCTCGACCGAGAAGCGCAGCTTGCGGCCGGCTTCCTGCTGGAGCGTGCTGGTCATGAACGGCGCGTACGGCCGGCGCCGGTAGGGCCTCTCCTCGACGCGGGTGACCTGGAACGCCGCGTTCTGCAGGCGGGCGACCAGGCCGCGGGCGCCCGGCTCGTCCAGGTGCAGAACGTCGCTGCGGGTACGCCCGGTCTCCGGGTCGAAGTCGCGGCCGGTGGCCACGCGGCTGTCGTCGACGGCGACCAGCGTGGCGGTGAACGAGGACGGGTCGCCGTCGGGCACCGCGTCCTTGATCGCGAACAGGCCCTCGATGTCCCAGTACTCGGCTGACCGGAACCGCATCCGGGACCGCTCGCGCTCGACCACGAGCCGGGTCGCCACGGACTGCACCCGGCCGGCCGAGAGCCTCGGCATGACCTTCTTCCAGAGCACCGGGCTGACCTCGTAGCCGTACAGCCGGTCGAGGATGCGTCGGGTCTCCTGGGCGTCGACCAGGTCGGAGTCGATGTCCCGGGGGTTGTCGACAGCGCGCCGGATCGCCTCCGGGGTGATCTCGTGGAACACCATCCGACGGATCGGCACCCGCGGCTTGAGCGTCTCGACCAGGTGCCAGGCGATGGCCTCGCCCTCGCGGTCCTCGTCAGTGGCCAGGTAGAGCTCGGTCGCGGTCTTCAGGAGGTCCCGCAGCTTGGTGACCTGCTGCCGGTGGTCGGGGCTGATCACGTAGAGCGGCTCGAACCCGTTGTCGACGTCCACGCCGAGACGCGCCCACGACTCGCCCTTGTACTTGGCGGGTACGTCGGCGGCGTTGCGTGGCAGATCCCGGATGTGACCGATGCTCGACTCGACCACGTACCCGTCGCCCAGGTAGCCCGAGATCATCCGCGCCTTGCGCGGAGACTCCACGATCACCAGCCGGAGGCCGTTCGCGCTGGCGCGGGAACGGCCGCGACGGGCTGGCGTCGCGGGGGCCTCGGTGTCGATCGTGCTCACGGTGCTCCAGGTGTGTGTCGTGCTGCAGTTGTGGTCTCGCCGGGCGGACCCGAGCGCAGTGTGCGGTCTCTGGACCGCACTCTGTCAAACCGACGGAACGGTCAGTCAGGCCGGGCCGTTCCCCTTGCCGTTGTCACGCCCACCTCACATCGGTCGCTCCAGTCGGGCCAGCGCCTCCAGCAGAAGAGCGCCGGAGACCTCACTGCCGAGGCCGACCTCGCTCGTCGCCGGATGCCGCCAGTCGATCCCGATCGGGCCGCCGGCCGCGGCCGCCACAGCGGTGCCGCTGCTGGCCAGAGCCGCACGAACACGCTGGCTGGCGTCGGGATCCGCACCTACCAGATCGCCCAGATACCGGGCGAGTATTCCCTTGAACAGGGAGCCGTCGCCCGTGCCCTCGACCGGGAGGCCGCCTTCGCCGTACCGGTCCAGCGCCGCGGTGGCCGTCCGCCGGGCCCTGTCCAGATGGACCTGATCACCCGTTATGTGCCAGAGCTGGACCTCGGCACCGACGACGGTGCCCTGGTTGTACGTCCAGACGGTGCGGTCCACGGCCGAGGCCTCGTACGGGTGGGCACCGTCCCAGACGATGCCGCTGCCCGGGTCGACGAGCGTGTCCTGGAGCCAGGCGGCGATGCGGCGGGCCCAGTCCAGGTCGGCGGGGTCGCCGTAGCGCCGGTGCAGCAGCGCGCCCAGGATCGCCGCCGGGCCGTTGGCCGGCGCGTTCGTATAGGGACGCGGGTCTTCGCGACGCCAGACGATGCCGCCGTGCTTTTCGTCCCAGCCGGCCCGGATGTCGGTCCAGAGCTCGCGGACCATCGGGCCGGTGTCGGCGCTCGCGGCCTCGTCCGCCCGCAGCAACGCGATCGCCATCCACGCCATGTCGTCGTAGTAGCGGTTGACGATCCGGCCGCCGTTACGGCGCAGGATGCCCGCTACGTGGCCACGGATGCGGTCCTGCAGAGCGGTCGATCCGGTCCGCGCGGCGGCGTCGACGGTGACGTCGAGCGCGTGAGCCTGGATCCAGTAGTCCCAGTCCAGCCGCACCGCGAATCGCCGCCGGCCAGGGCTGCGCTGGTAGATGCCGAACCGGGGATGCCAGAACTGGTCGGCGAGCACCCGCTGCGCGGCGTCCGCGGCCTCCGACCAGCTCATGACGTCGTCCTCAGGCGGGTGACATCCGAGCCACGGCCGACCACGACCCGGGCGATGTTGCGCAGCGACTCGGAACCGGGGTCGAAGTATTGCGAGTGGGCCGCAAGGACGCGGTCCGGCCACGGCCGTGCGGGCGCCGCGTCGACCCGGATCCTCGTGGCGCCGAAACCCCGGTCGCCGGGGTCAGCGCCGAAGACGCCCGTGTCGGCGATCGGATCCAGAGCGGCCTCGCCGACGTACGCGTGACGACCGCTGAGGCCGAGCTGGTCGACCCGGTCGGTGAGCACGCCGGGGCTGCCGAGCAGCACCAGGTCGTCGGCACGGCGGGCGCCGTCCTGCATGGCCGCGCCGACGACGGTGCTGCCGTAGCTGTGGCCGACGAGCGTGACGTGCGCCGGCTCGCCGATCCGTGCGGCGGCCAGCGCCGCCAGGTCCACGGCGAGCAACTTGCCGCCGGCGCGGGCGCGCGTCGGGAACGGGACCTGCTGCCAGCCGGGTGCGGCGTACCCGATCCAGGCCACGACGGCCGTCGACTGCGCCGACTGCCCTCGAGCCTCAGCGAGCAGGTCGGCCGCTCGGGCGACGGTGTCGGGGACGCCGTGGCCGGCGTCCTCGCCCATCCCGGGCACCACGACGGCCACGTTCTGGGCCCGGTCCACGTCGCCCAGTCCGATCGCGACCCGACCGGCTCCGGCGAGGTCCAGGGTCAACAGCCGGGCCGCGCGGCCGGCGCGTGTGGCGAGGGTGCGCTCGACGCCCTCCGCGATCGTGAGCATCGACCTGACCAGGGCGCCCCGGGACAGTTGGAGCGGGATGGTGGGCAGCGTGCCGGCGAGCCGATCGCGCTCGGTCCGGAGCGTGGCCAGCAGGCTCGCCAGTTGCCGCCGGTTGGCTTCGTCCCGGACGTCGGCGGGCAGGCCGGCGAGGCGACCCAGGGCTCCTGGCCGCCGCACCATCAACCACCGGCGCAGGTGCGGCGGCAGCACGATCCACCAGTGGGCGACCTCCGCCGGCGAGGAGTTCGCGGCAGGCAGCGTGGGCAGCGGTTCGGTGCCGGCCCAGGCGTGGGCGGAGGTGGCCGTGGCGAGCCCGGTGGCGATCCGTGCGTCCACGGACGCGGCCAGCGCCGCGGCATCCGCGGCCTCGGTCGGCGACTGCGGCGGTGCGATGGCCAGGCGGGCAGCGTCGGCAACGCCAGGGAGCGCGGACCGGACGGCGTCCGCCGCCCGTCGGACCAGCCCCGCGAGGCCGCTGACACGCAAGGTCGCGGCGCGGATCCGGGCCAGAGCCCGCTCCGCCGCCTGGCCGCGCCAATCATCAAGGCCCGCGGTGGTCGTGGCCAGCCGCTGGTACGCCCGGTCCAGGTCGTCCGCCAGCCCGAAGAGCCGGGTGACGCCGTTGCCGCAGGACCACGCGTCCCACTGCTCGACCTGATACGCGCCCGTAGTCATACCGCCACCCGCCCGTCGCGCTCGATCCCGGCGGCCGCCACCTGCTCGACCACGCGGTAGTCCCGCGCCGCGGTCGTGAGCGCGCGGGCGAGTTGGTCCAGGTCGGTCGCGGCGGCCCGTACCGCCGCCGTCAGGGCAGTCGCGGTCTCACCGGCGACCTGCGCCGTCCGCGAGCGGGGCATAGCGGAGGCGATCACGCCGAGCGCGGCGGGCACCGCGTCGGCGACGTCGGACAGAACCGACCGCTCGGCGGCGAGGGAGCGGCCGGCGTCCGCCAGGATGTGCGGCTCCACGTACAACTCGGGCATGGCGCCGACAGTAGGGCGGCGGCATCCGGCTGGCGAACGGCTCTCCACAGGCGAGAGCGCCGTCCACAGATCCCGATTCCGGGCTTGTCCGCGGCGCCCGGATCGGCTCAGGCTGGCCAGTCCTCGGCGCCTGCCGTGGCGGGTCGCCCCCCGACGTACTCACCCAGGCGCACCAGCCGCCGCCGGCCGGTGACCCGGTAGGCCGGACCGCCTGCCCGCACGCCGACGAACGCCCCGGCGACCCCGGCCCGCGCCAGCGCGGCTCCGGCCGCCTCCCACACCGGCGGGTCGTGCGGGCTCAGCCGCAGCAGGTAGCCATGCTCGTCGCGGCGACCGGCGCCGATCGCCCACAGTCGCAGCCGGGCGCCGTCGAGAGTCATGCCGGCCGGCACGGACTTCACCGCGCCGCGCACCCACCGCTCTGCCACCGGCAGGAGGCTCCGGCTGAACGGCGTACGGACCGAGGTCAGCCCGTCCTCCTCCAGCACCTCACCGCGCAGACCGCGCTCTTCGTACGCGGTGAGCAACTCGTCCACCCGCCACCGGTCCTCGACCAGCACCGACAGCCTCGCCGTGCCGCCGAGGCGCACCACCTGGGCGACGCCGAACAGCAGGCCCTCGAGGTCGTCGACCGCCGGCGGCCGTATCCCGGCGGTAAGGAAGGACAGCTGCCCCGGCACAGCCCGGAGCGTAGGCGTTCAGCTGCCTGACAGGCGCTGACAGGCCGGTTCGTCGCCGAACGCCCTGTTCAGGTTGGCCGAGGTGTACGTCCGGCCGAGCTGGTCCAGGGTCGTTCCGACCCGCGTGAACACGCCACCGAGGGAGTCGCGGATCCTCCGTGCGCCGGCCGCGTAGGCGGCGAGGTCCCCGGCGGGCAACGCTGCGAAGCTCTTCTGCGCGGCCGCGAGGCCGGAACGGGCGCTCTCCAGGGCGGTGACCAGGTCGTGGGAGTAGCCGCGCCCGTGGTCGACCTTCGGCGACCCGGCGGCATTCACGGTGTGGATCAGCTGGTCGGTACGCCGCACGGTGGACGTGAAGAACTGCCCGTACCGGGACCGGACGGCGGCCACGTCGCCGGCCGCCCCCAGGCCGCGGCCGAGCTCGGCGCTGTCCGCCGCGACGCCGTCCCGCCAGTTGGTGAGCCCGGCGCAGACCGATCGCGCGAAGTCCGCCGGCTTCGTGTCGCCGGCGTCGTCCGGTCCGCAGGCGGTGAGCAGGACGACGGCCGCCAGACCGGCAGCGATAGGGCGGAACACGGCGGACACCCTACGGACCGGCGACCGCGCTCCTGTGGTCGCCGGTCCGTACTGGCTCAGACCTCCGTGGTGGCCGGCTCCGAGCCCACAGCCACGGTCCGCCGCTTCGAGATGGTGATCGCGGCCGCGATGATCAGCACAGCGAGGATGGAGAGACCGATGCGCAACGGGTTGTTCTGGTCCTTGCCGATGCTGAGCTGCACGACCGCGGGCGCGATCAGCAGCGAGACCAGGTTCATCACCTTGATCAGCGGGTTGAGCGAGGGCCCGGCGGTGTCCTTGAACGGGTCACCGACCGTATCGCCGATAACCGTCGCAGCGTGCGCCTCGCTGCCCTTGCCGCCGTACTGGCCGTCCTCGACCATCTTCTTCGCGTTGTCCCAGGCTCCGCCGGAATTCGACAGCAGCACGGCCATGAGGACACCGGCCGCGATCGCACCGGCCAGGTAGCAGCCGAGGGCGCCGGCCCCGAGGCCGAAGCCGACCGCGATCGGAGCCATCACTGCGAGCAATCCGGGTGTGATGAGTTGGCGCAGCGAGTCCTGGGTGCAGATATCGACGACACGGCTGTAGTCCGGTCGCTCGCTGAAGTCCATGATCCCCGGCTTGGTGCGGAACTGCTCCCGCACCTCGAAGACCACCCGCCCGGCCGCGCGGGACACGGCGGCGATCGCCAGGCCGGAGAACAGGAACACCACGGATGCGCCGATGATCAGGCCGACCAGGTTGTGCGGGTCGGCGACGTTGAGAATCCCGGCATACTGCAGCCGACTGAGGTCGCGGACGTTGTCGACCGCTCCGATGCCGGTCTTCTCGATCGCTGCGCCGACCGAGTCGGTGAACGAGCCGAACAGCGCGGTCGCGGCCAGCACGGCCGTCGCGATCGCGATGCCCTTGGTGATCGCCTTCGTCGTGTTGCCGACCGCGTCGAGGTCGGTCAGGACCTGGGCGCCCTCCTCGTCGATGTCGTGCGACATCTCCGCGATGCCCTGTGCGTTGTCGCTCACCGGCCCGAAGGTGTCCATCGAGACGATGACGCCGACGGTGGTCAGCAGGCCGGTGCCGGCGAGTGCGACGGCGAACAGCGACACGACGATCGATCCCCCGCCGAGCAAGGCTGCGCAGTACACGGCCGCGCCGATGAGGAGCGCCGAGTAGACCGCCGACTCCAGGCCGATCGAGAACCCGGCCAGGATGACGGTCGCCGGACCGGTCAGCGACGACCGGCCGATGTCCCGCACGGGCCGGCGGCTCGTCTCGGTGAAGTAGCCGGTGAGTAGCTGGATCGCGGCGGCGAGCAAGAGGCCGATCAGCACGGCGACGATCGCGATCACTCGCGGGTCCTTGTTGCCCGCCGCGGCGAGCACGGCGCCGCTGACGCCGTCCAGGTCGGAGATGCGCCCCGGCAGGAAGATGAACGAGGCCAGCACCACGAGAACGGCCGAGATGAGCGCCGAGGAGAAGAACCCGCGGTTGATCGTCTGCAGGCCGCTACGGTCCGATGCTCGCGGCTCGGTGAGGAAGATGCCGATGACCGCGGTCAGCACGCCGATGGCCGGCACGACGAGTGGGAAGATCAACCCCTCGGAACCGAAGGCCGCCTTGCCCAGGATCAGCGCGGCGACCAGCATCACCGCGTACGACTCGAAAAGGTCGGCGGCCATGCCGGCGCAGTCGCCGACGTTGTCGCCCACGTTGTCGGCGATGGTCGCCGCATTGCGGGGGTCGTCCTCCGGGATGCCCGCCTCCACCTTGCCGACCAGGTCGGCGCCGACGTCGGCGGCCTTGGTGAAGATCCCGCCGCCGACCCGCATGAACATCGCCAGCAGCGCCGCACCAAAGCCGAAGCCCTCGAGGACGGTGGGGGCGTCGCTGTTGTAGATCAACAGCACAGCCGAGGCGCCGAGCAGACCAAGCCCAACCGTCAACATGCCGCAGAAGCCGCCGGTGCGGAACGCGATCCGCATCGCGTTCCGGGCGCCGTGCGCACGCGCCGCAGCGGCGACCCGCACGTTGCCGCGAGTGGCCAGCGTCATGCCGAAGTAGCCGACGAGGGCCGAGAAGATAGCGCCAACGACGAAGAAGATCGACCGGCCGATCCGGACGTTCGCCCCGCCTTCGTTGACCGGCAGGATCAGCAACACGACGAAGACGATCAGGACGAACGCGCTCAGCGTCTTGAACTGCCGATTCAGGTACGCCGCGGCGCCCTCCTGGACCGCCCGGGCGATGTCCTGCATCCGGGGCGTGCCCTGATCGGCACGCATCACCTGGTTGTAGAGGAAGTAGGCGAACACGAGCGCACCGACGGCGATCGCGGCGATGACTACTACGACGAAGTAGTCCGCGCCAGCGATCTCCGGGGCCCCCGCCAGGGAAAGCGGCAGCAATGCGTCCTCCTGTTAGACGACGATGGCGAACAGCCACAGGACGCCGGACGGCGGGTGGAGCTGGTCGTTAGACGCTGCGCGGACCGGATACACGCGGTCGCGCGCAGATCGCGCGGAGTTTACGTGAGCGTGGCCAGCACCCCAAGAAGGGCCTGGGACTTGGGAGCCGGATCACAGGCTCTGCTGACCCATGTCCGACGACTGCCTTCCTCGCCGCACCCGTGATCAGGAGATCGGCCAGGACATGGTGACGCGGGTCCCCCGGTCGCCGTCCTGGTCGACGTCGAGGTCCTGGACAACGGCGCCGAGCAGGGCGAGGCCAAGCGAGTCGCCGCTGGGGTCGGCCCACGGCGCCGCCGCGCTCACGCCGCCGGCGACCGCCGTGATCTCATCGCCGGAGCCGGTCTTGGCACCGTCGAGCACCGAGACGCTGAACCGGCCAGCCTCCCCGAACTCGAGGGTGACCGGTGTGACCACACCCTGCCGCTCCTGCACCCGGACCGCACGCGCGCATGCCTCGCCGACAGCGAGCCGCACCTCGTCGAGCACGTCCTCGCCGACGCCGCTGCGCCGCGCCATGGCCGCCGCGATCAGCCG
>Ga0070713_100002150_pt1 | contig 12740 bp, 8 predicted proteins | sample LARL82metaG_FD_65465 | JGI IMG/M metagenome (GOLD analysis project Ga0070713, IMG submission 65465) | Corn, switchgrass and miscanthus rhizosphere microbial communities from Kellogg Biological Station, Michigan, USA - LAR L8-2 metaG | ecosystem: Host-associated > Plants > Roots > Rhizosphere ... | reverse complement strand
CTTCAGGGCAGACACTTCGTCAGCGCCAGGTTGGCGGGAAACGTTTTCACTTATCCCGAGGATCCACCGGGTCCGTTTTCTCCCCACAAGAACGCTCGCAGCCACGAGGTGCGATTTTACTCGAAACATACCGCTTTGCTGAACGGGCTCGCGCAGTTTATTAAGACCGAACTGGGCGAGGGAAATGCCGTCATTGTCCTTGCGACGAAGGTACACCAGAACCTCCTCGTTCAAAGATTGCAGGCCGCCGACCCGAACTTTGGCTCCGCTCTGCAACAGGGCCGCTATCTTCCCATGGATGTGGATGAGACCCTCGCAACCTACATGGTCGAAGGCGTACTCGATGTAGCACGATTCCGAAAAGAATCTGAAAAGCTCGTTGATACAGCGGCTCGAACGGCAATTGGGAAACCTCCCCGGGTTGCTGCCTGTGGGGAATGTGCATCTACGCTGTGGTGCCGAGAGAATCCAGATGCGGCAATTGCGGTCGAACAGTTGTGGGACGAGATCGCCAGAGAGCGCAACGTGAAGATTTGTTGCGGGTACGTGTTGAGCAACCTTCAGCGAGAACGGGAACACGACATCTACGAGAGAATCTGTGCCCAGCATTCCTGCGTCTGTTCCGAGTGACCTCGTGGTTCGGCGGGATTTCGATTTGACGCCTGAACATTCAAAGAACCGCAACACCTGGCTAGGGTGATTATCCGGCCGCCTGCATGGCATCGCTGGCCCGTCGAATCGGAACGCGTGCGTGGATCGTCGTCCCACCGTGCGGTCTTGATTCAATGGAAAGCGTTCCATTCACCAACTTCAGCCGCTCTTCCATGCTGACCAGGCCAAGCCCCCGGCCTTGCTTTGCCGCTCGTGCATCGAAGCCTGCACCCGAATCCCGGACGATGAGATGAATCTCGCCCGAGTTCTCCCGCAATCGAACCTCGAAGTGTCGTACTCCGCTGTGCTTCACTGAGTTGTGGAGCGATTCCTGCAAGACTCGGAACAGGCAGAGGGCTGCGTCCGGCGACAGATCAACCGGAACATCCTGCACTTCGAAGTCTATTTCCACTCTTTGTTGATCGCCGAATTCCTTGCAGAAAGCTTTCACGGCCGTCGTGATACCCAGATATTCCAATTTTGCCAGGTGCAGTTCGTGCGACAAGGACTGAATATCTTTGGATATCTCCGCAGACTCCTTTTTCAAGTTGCCCAGACGATGAATCAATTCTGTCGGTAGATCGGAATAGTCCCCTTGGACTTGGCCCAGGTGGATGGTCAGCATGGCAAGACGTTGATTAATGTCATCGTGCAACTCTCTGGCAATGCGTGCACGCTCCTGCTCTTGTGCCTCAAACAGGCGGCGGGTCACGCCGCTGAGAGCGTTTTCAGCCAGTTTTTGCTCGGTAACGTCCAGCACGGTGCCAACCAGGCGGACCACCTGCCCCTGATCGTTTGTGATGGGTTCCCCCTGCGTGTGAGCAAATCGCAGCGACCCATCCGGCCGTATGACGCGGTGAACGCAATCAAAAGGACGAAGACTCTTCAGGCTGGCCTCCATCGACCGTTGGACATGAGGCCGATCTTCAGGATGAATACCGCCCAGGAGTGTTGCCCAGCTCGGTTCGACAGAACGAGGCTCGAATCCCCATAGCCGATAGAGTTCGTCCGACCAGCTAAGTTTGTGATCGGTGCAGGTCTCAACCCAGCTACCCAGGTGCGCCCGTGCCTGAGCGTCGGCCAGATTTCTCTCGCTTTCGTGCAGCGTCTCTTCCGCCCGCTTACGCTCGGTGATGTCCGCAACGATCCCGATCACCTTCAGCATCTTGCCTTGCTCATCGAAAGAGGCGCGTGCGCTCTTCTCCAACCAGATGGCCGATCCGTCGGGCCGAACCACGCGATACGTAACATGGGTGTTGGGATTTTCCGGAGTCATCAGGTCGTTCGACGATACCGCCCGCGCTTGCTCATCGGGATGTATTCTCGCCAATGCTTGCTGCCGGGTGAGAGGCCCGGCCGGATCGCTAAAGCCCAGCACTGTCCGGTGCTCCTCAGACCGCGAAACCGAGTCCGTCGCGACGTTCCATTCGAAGGCGTACATCTTTCCCGCCTGGATCGCGAGGCGAAATCGTTGTTCACTCTCTCGGAGCGCTCGTTCGGCGCGCGCACGCTCTTCTTCTGCCTGGCGGCGATCTGTGATATCCCGCTGAATTCCCCATGTCCTCACCAGCATGCCGGCCTCAACAATCCCAATCATGCTGTTGAGAAAGACTCTGGGATTTCCCTGCGGATCCACCTCGTGCGACTCTCGATCCACCACCCGGTAGCCGGCACGGATGTACTCGCGGGTCAATTCGGTGTTGATAGGATCGGACGCATCCAACGTTTGCGTCAGCCGCATCCCCGTGAAATCGGCCGGGGTCATGCCATACATCCGGGCCAGGCCTTCATTGCACTCGCCCATGTAAGACTCGTGCAGAATGCGGTGAACCTGCTCGTCCTCCGGAAGATTCACGGGAATGGGCCGATCAAGTTCCTGGCAGAAAATCCCTTCGGAACTTTGCGAAACAAAAAGCCGGTATTTGGATTCACTGCGCTTAAGGGCCTCTTCTGCTTCCATGCGCTCAGTGATGTCCGCAACCATTCCCACCACCCTCAGTAGCTTTCCCTGTTCGTCGAAATGGGCGCGCCCGGTCCTCTCCATCCAGATCAGCTTGCCGTCGGGACGCACCATGCGATGGCTGACCTTCAAGTTGGGGCTTTCCGGCCGAAGAGCGGCATCGGCAGCCTGAAGCTTTGCCCGGTCGTCCGGGTGAACCTTGGCTAAAACCTCGCGGCCGCTCGTCACATTCGGTAGCGGTTCAGTGCCAAGGATTTCAGCGCATTCGCCCGATTTCACGACGACGTCGGTGGCGGCATCCCATTCGTAGGCAAACATTTTTCCGGCGCTTGCCGCCCGACGAAAGCGCTGTTCGCTTTCACGCAGCGCCTCTTCGGTCCGCTTCCTTGCGGTAATGTCCTCGAGAAAGGCGAAGACCAGAGGCGGATCCCCCTCGGCGCCCTTCAAAATGGAGACGTTCAGTTGCCCCCAGATCCGTGTGCCATCTTTCCTGATGTATCGCTTCTCCACGGAATACTGGCTGATTTCTCCGGCACGAAGCCGTTGAAACAAGGCCCAGTCGTCCTGGGCATCTTCAGGATTTGAAAACTGTGAACAACTCATGCCGCAGAGCTCGTTCGCCTCATATCCCAGCATGGCGCAAAGGGCGGGGTTGGCGAGCAAAAGATTTCCCTCGAGATCTTCTACCGCAATCCCCAGGGACGCTTGCTCAAAAAGATAGTGAAAAAACGGGTTTGCCTGTGCTGGTAATACCTGCGTGGACATGACATCCCCCCACGGTTTCAAACGGTTAGCGGACACCCTAGCACTTTTGAGCGCAAAAGTGAATTTTCAAGGTAGTTTCGTTCCCCTCTGCGTACTTTGAGGGAATTTAGGACGTTACCCCGCTCATGGAGGAAGCAGGGAGAAGGAAGGCACGAGGTCGCAACATTGCCAGCATCAACAAACCATTCCGACTCAGTCGCTTAGGCAACTTTCAATGCAATTTTGTACATACACTGTTGTCATCAAAATGTTCCCATAGGAACACTTTGCGCAATTTCACCTTCAGTATCCCTGATTACTCGTAGCGCAGGCTTTCGACCGGATCGAGTTGCGATGCGCGAGTGGCAGGAACCGTGCCGAAGATAATTCCCACAATCGACGACACCACGATGGCAATGATCGCCGACAGCCCTGAGATCGGCATGCGGTAGTCAGTGAGGAAGCGAATCGAGTATGGGATGGCGAGCCCGGCCACAATGCCGGCAACACCTCCGCACAGAGATATCAAAATGGCTTCTGCCAGGAATTGGAAGCGGATAGCGCGGTTGGTCGCACCGATGGCCTTGCGAATTCCGATCTCACGAATGCGCGACGTGACCGTCGCCAGCATGATGTTCATGATGCCGATGCCGCTCACCAGCAACGTAACGAAAGCGACGAGCATGAGAATCAAAGTCAATGCGTCGGCAATCTTTCCAGCAACGGTCAGCAACTGGTTCAGGTTCTGCACGCTGTATACAGATTCGGCGCGATGACGTGACTGCAGCACGCGCTTGATGGCAGCCGTCGCGGGAATGACGTCCTGCGCAGTCGCAACGGAAAAATAAATCTGATACACCGCAGAGGTGGGCGTGAAGAAGCGGCTGACCGTGTACGGGATCAGCATCGTGTCTTCCTGAATTTCAGACTGTCCGAAGGTGTCGACGCTTTCTTTGAAGACGCCGACGATGGTGAATGGAAGGCCTCCGCTGAGCTTAATGATGTGACCCACGGCGACATGGCTCGATCCATACAATTTCTGCGCCAGCTTCTCGGTGATGACCGCGACCTTGTTGCGTCCCAGAGAATCTTCGGTATCAAAGAAGCGTCCCGCAAGCACTTTCAGATTGCGCACCTTCAAGTAGTCGGGATCGATGCCGAGGACAAGGATGTCGCTCTGCTTGTCGTCGCCGATGCTGATGCGGTCTCCCAAGGCGACTGTGGGCGACGCGGCCACCACGCTCGAGACCTGTTCGCGAATCGCTTTCACGTCATCGACTGTCATGGGATCAGGCGTGGAATCGATGCGCTGCGCGCCTCCCTGATAGTCGGCATAGATCATGTTGGTGCCAATCGATTGCAGCTGGCGCAGGATGTACTGCTTTCCAGTGAGGCCGATCGTGGCCACGAGAATAACTGATGCAGTACCCACCGCCATGGCCAGCGCGGTCAAGGTAAATTGCAGCTTGTTGCTGCAGAAGGCATCGTAGGCGAAATTCAGGATCTCACTGAGGCCAATCGTGAAGCGTCGCGGTGAAGTGACTGAAGTAGAGATCGCACTCGCCATTGGTGATTAGATGTTAAACCCCACTCGAAAGAGGCTGCAATGTGTCAGGATTTTTCGAGCGTCCGGCCACAGCCACGGCCGCGAGCACAACGATGAGCGGATCGACGGGACGGAAGTAGTAGGTCTCGGGATGAGAGATGTAATAAGTGAGAGGAAAGAATAACAACACGATGGTAAAACGCATGCCCAGCGCGGGATCGCGCTGAAAGACGCGCCTCAATCCCCACAGACCAAGAAGAGTCATGGAGGTGTTTACGAAGATATTGGGCGGGTCGAGCGGCTCGTCTTTCAGGTAGGCGGGATCGAAGCTCCAGTAGCCCGTCCACATATAGATGATGCGGCGCATGGTCATCCACGCGAACCATGCGGGATGACTTCGGATGTAATCCTTCGCCTGATAGAGTTTGTGATCCATGTAAGCGATCTCTCCATCGCGCTCGTACTCGGACAGTTCCGCGTCGCTGTGGTTGGGATGCAGGGTGCGATTGACCCAGTGCTGCGAGTATCCGTTGTTGCCGATGTAGAGTTCGAGCCCGAAGCCGCTGCGTACCGGGATGAAGCGGTGGAACAGTTCATAGTTGCGCACGAGCCACGGCGATAAAACTGCGATGCCTGCGAAGGCGACGGCGACGCTCTGCGCTTTCCATGGGCGAGACAAGCGGAGGCGGCGATAGAGTGTATAGATTCCAAGCAAAGGAAGGACTGCCAGCACGACAGGTTCGGTGAGCGCAGCGATGCCGCAAAGTGCGCCGAACAATAGCCAGTCGCGAATGCGCGACGAATTTTCCAAACGCCATGCGAAGAGAAAGAGGCCAGCGAGTTCGAGCGTGACCAGGCAGGTAGACCACGCCCAGTCGGCGCCGTAGTAAACACCGTAGGGAGAGAAGGCCCATCCCCATCCCGCCCACTTAGCTACGCGCTCACCGAAAGCTTGTCGCGCAAGAAAAAAAACTGGAATGCAGGTCAACGCAGAGAACAGGCTGTTCAACGAGAGCGCCGCGAGGACTGAGGTTCGCGTTTCAATTCCAAAGACTTTGAAAATTCCTGCGAGCAGGTAGGAGTAAACAGGCGGCAAGAGTGCGGATGATCCAGTTTCAGCGAAGGGGCTGCCGAAGCCGTGGCCGGAGGCGATGGAGCGCGCGATCAGGCCGAACGCCCAGTGATTGAGGACGAAGGGATCCATCCATTCGTGGTAGGTGAAGGGGATGACGGCGAGGCGGACGGCGAGGGCGACGAGCACCATCAGGACGTAGGGTTGAAGGCGCTTGGGGGATTCTGGCGGCATGAGTTGTGGCGGCTGCGCGGCCGGGACGCCGGCGCTACGTCGCGGCGGTATTTTTTGTTGCGATCTTAGTATAGACGGCAGACTTGCAGGTGATCGTTCCAATAAGGGCACGTCATTGCCTGCTGGTCATTGCCTGCTAGAGGCGGGTCGGGACGGGGGAGGACGACCCAGGTCACACCAAAATCTTTCTTGAGGCGGGCGAAATCGGCTGGGTGAAAATTTTGCCAGTTGTTCTGGGCTGTGACTTCGTTGAGCCAGCGGGGAGCGAGGCGAGGGACGCGCGCGGCCATGCCGCCATCTTTGTCATAGTCAGCGAGGACGCTGCGCTCGGCGAGGGCGCGGAAGCCGTGGTAGTCCTCGCCGGGGAGTCTGGTGTAGTGGGGACCGATTGCGAACAAGCTCTCGACCGGAGTGTTTTGGCGGATCCATGCGAAGGCTTGCAGCCAAGGGTTTTGCGGCACAAGGCCTGGGAGCTCCAGGTGGCGGGATGCGGGGTACAGGCGGCTTTGAGCGTAATACATGCCGGCGCTCAAGGGAATAAATAATAATAGCCAGCGGTAAATTCTTCTATCAACGATATAGCTTCCGATCAAGCCTCCGGCGATCAAGAAGAAGAGGAGGTACAGGAGGTGGAGATAGCGCATGGGCTCGAGCGGGCGCAGACGCTCCAGGCTGGGAGGGAGCATGACGAGAAGGCCGACGACAAATTGGAAGACGCCATAGTAAAGAAGGGTTGAGGTTAGAGCAATCAAGGCCGAGCGCCCTGTTCCCTTTCTCCGCAGGTAGTAGTGCAGCGCAAACAGTAGGAGCAATGGGGCGATCACGCCGAGCCATTCGTACCATTCCCAGCGCATTGGGTAGTAAAAACTGCGAGTGGCAGCGGCCTGGCGCCAGGCGTCGGAGGCGGGCTCGAAGAGCCATCCTAGGGGCATGAGCACAGCCATGCTCGCGGGGATGGGTCGGGACCGGGATACGTGCGGCGTGCGCAGGTTCCAGAGCAGGAAGGCGCAAAGAGAAATTCCGAAACTCGCCATGATGGCGTGAATGGCGAAGGCGAGGGCGAGCAGTGCTCCGGCGATCCAAAGGCGACGGTCGAGGACGGCGACGATGGCCGCGAGGATTGCGGCGGTCGCGAGGGTTCGCGGGTGCAGATATTGGTCGGCGAGGTTGATGGCGATTCCAGGCAGAGGAAGCGTGAGCAGGGCCGCAACGGTAGCGACGGAGGCCCACTGCGCTTGTGGCCGAGAGAAGCAACGGCGGCTGATGCGCCAGCAGCCGTGGAGCACGAAAAAGATGGCGGCCAACTGCCAGAGCAAGACAGTCCAATCCAACGGGAGGGGAGTGAGGCGGACGGACCAGGCGATGAGTTTGTCGAAGATGGTGGCCTGGAATTGGAGTCGGAAAAATTCGGAATCGTGGGAGAAGAGAGCGGGGTTCAAATTGCGTTTGATCGCGGCCAGATAGAAGGCGTCGTCTTCGAGGCCGGGGTGATATCCCATGATGAGGAAGGCTAAGAAGGTGAGCAGGGCGAGGAGCAGGAGATTTGTGATGGTGCGCGACGGGGCGGGCGGCGAGATTGGTGGAGGCCCTGACATTTCAGGAGGCTAGCGGAGAGTGTAGCAAGGTTGGGGAACGAGTACGGCGTGTCTGGAGGAGAGGCGGCATGCATCAGGCGTCGCGCGGGTTCGATTTGTCGTTTTCTGTCGCCCCTCCGGGGCTTGTTCTCCTGCCGCGTCTATTCCCACGGCTTGCGCCCCTTCGACAGGCTCAGGGCAGGCTGTGGGCTGCATTCTTTCGCCGCTCTGCGACTGGAGTCGGTCAGGCGGCGGGCCCGGCGGTTTGGGAGCGGGCGGTGTAGTAGGCTTCGTCGCCGGATTCGAGTTTGCGGCCCTGGTCGCTGAAGCGGGGAGCGTGCATGAGTCCGGCTTTCTGCAGGGCAAACTGGAGAGTTGTGGCCAGCACGCCGAAACCGTATTTCACGCTGCGGCGGAAATTGATGGAGGAAGCCTCTTCGAAATATTTTGTGGGGCAGGAAACTTCTCCGATGCGAAAGCCGAAGTGCACGCATTGGGCGAGCATCTGGTTATCGAAGACGAAGTCATCGGAATTTTCCAGAAGAGGCAATTCCGTTAATACCTTGCGACTGAAGGCGCGGTATCCAGTGTGATATTCGGAGAGCTTCACGCCAAGGAACAGATTTTCGAAGGCGGTGAGCAGGCGGTTGGCGACGTACTTGTAGATGGGCATGCCGCCGAGGAGGGCGCGGCCTCCGATGATGCGCGAACCCAGGACCACGTCGTAGACGTCGTAGGCGACCATGCTGGCCATGGCCGTGATGAGCAGGGGCGTGTACTGGTAGTCGGGATGAAGCATGACCACCACGTCGGCGCCAGCGGCCAGGGCTTCGCGATAGCAGGTTTGCTGGTTGCGTCCGTAACCGTAGTTACGGTTGTGTTGAAAGACGTATAGGCCGAGGCGCCGGCCGAGATCGACGGTCTGGTCGGAGCTGTGATCGTCCACCAGGATACGGATGTCGACCAGGCTCGGCAGTTCATCGACCGTGACCTGAAGCGTCTTCTCCGCGTTGTAGGCGGGCATGACGACCGCAATGCGCTTGCCGTGGATCATTTGCGATGAAACAAAGAGAACTGAGGATAGTTTACCCGAATTCGTTACCGACGAGGCCCGACGAGTGACGATCGTTGTGATAAGTTGCCTGGCCGTGATATTGCAGATGGGTGCGTGGACCGGGCGACACGCCCCCCGGAGAACCGACCCGGTGAGACTGCGCCCTTGTTTCCCCGAATTCCTAGGGCGTGGTGTTGCGTCCACCGGCCCGAGGGGGTTCTGAGTGCTATGGCTTGATCATTTGAAGGTTTACCTGGGGTAGAATGCTCGTCTCCTCGACCCGGATCAGCGCGAATTGCGGTCGTGCTGAATCAACCACAAACGGAAGAGAGAGGCAAAGCGGAAAGGATGATAGGCATGGAATCAGAGATCAAGATCGGCCAGCAATTCGAGTTCGCGAGACATGCAGATACAGGGTTTAGGCAGAAAGCGGTCGTAACCCGAGTTTTATCCAATCGGGAAGAAGGAATCGGTCCGGAGGCGGACTATTACATCGCGGCTTGGATTGAAGCGAGAACCCTCTCGGAACAGCCAAGGGCGCTGGTCTTCGTGCTTGCCAACGACGAAAACGTTTATTTGGATGGCGAGCGGGTTGACATAATCGTGGACCTTGCCGCGTAGCTGTTGCGGGTAGTGCGCCGAATCGCGTAATTCAGGTGGGAATTGTCGAGCCTGTTGCGAATGACATGATCTCAAAACTGTCGATAAATCTCCCATACACGCACAATGCCCGGAACAGGGTTCTGAGTGTAGCGGCCTGCTAACAACAGTTACACTTAACTCCTTCGAGTGAGCGTCAGTAATGAACGAACCTGACAATGTTGACCGTTTGTTGGTCTGGACAACACTTCGGCCGATCCAGAGCGATTGCGACACCCTGCGCCATGCCTTGGCCAAATTGGCTGAGAACGATCCCACTTTCAGCGTAGACGATGAAAACGTGGACGGTGAGGTCATCATCCGGGCAACGGGCGAACTGCATCTCGAAATTATTTGCGAACGCCTACTTCGTGAACACCATATCCGTGTGAAACCTCGTGGCCCCAAGATCATTTACTTGGAAACAGTTCGCGGGATTTCGGCCGCGGAAGGCAAGTTCATCACTCAATCAGGTGGGCGCGGCCACTACGCTCACGTTGTGATCCGCATCGAGCCCAACCCCGGCAAAGGTTACAAATTCCTAGATGAGACGCCTGCTGGGGCCGTTCCTAAGAGCTTCCTCGATCCAGTCAATCGAGGAGTTCGATATGCGCTGAAGGCAGGGGCCATCGCGGGCTACGAGATTGTTGACGCAAAGGTCACCTTGTGCGACGGCAGCTATCATGAAGGCGACTCAGATGATGCAGCGTTCGAGAGCGCGGGGTTCATGGCTGTGAAAGAAGCCGTGCTCCAAGCCAGCCCTGTCCTGCTGGAACCCGTAATGTCTTTGGAGCTTATCGTTCCGCAAGAGTTCTGCGGCTCCATCATGGGCGATTTGAGCTCTCGCAGGGGGCTTATTGAAGGAATGGAGGACCGCGCTGGAAATCAGGCAATCCAAGCTGTTGTTCCATTGGCAGAAATCATCGGCTATGCAACTGAACTGCGTTCAATCACACGCGGACGAGCCAGCTATTCAGCTCGATTCGCCAAATATGAGCAGGCACCCGGCCTTCCTCCAATCGAGGATGACGGCATCGGCGTAACCGCAAACAAACCGTGGAAACCGAAGCCGAGGCGCGGTGCAGAGGCCGGAGAACTGCCCTACTCAGGTTCTGACTGCTGATAAATCGCGGTTACACTCACCGACCCTAGTTGTCGGCTCGGCGATTCAGGCGACATCAAAATAAGAAATTAAGTCCAACAAATTCGGCCTTCCGATCGTAGTAAGTCGGGGTGACCGTTACCCGCAGTTCCCATCCCTCGGAAGTACTACCCGCGATTCAGACCTCTTACTGACTGGTCGCAGAGTTTAGCCATGCCTTCTAAGTTATGAACAGGCTCTTGGGGGTTTGGTAACACTTTGCAGCGGCTAGAGCCCCTTGATTCAAGAGCAGCTTTGGGCATGGCTGAAGCCATGCCCTTCCCAGGACCTAGACGCAATATATGTCGTACCCCTCAGGGGCTGAAGCCCGTCATTCGGGAAGCGGCTTGTGGTACGGCTGAAGCCATGCCCTTCCCAAAAACCTGGACCCAGGATGTGTTACCTCAGGGGCTGAAGCCCGATTGATTTAAGAGCAGATGCGGCACGGCTGAAGCCGGGCCCTTCCCAAGATACATACGCAATATATGTCGTGCCCCTCAGGGGGCCGTCATTCGAGAAGCGGCTTGTGGTACGGCTGAAGCCGTACCCTTCCCAAAAACCTGGGCCCAGGATGTGTTACCTCAGGGGCTGAAGCCCTATTGATGTGAGAGCAGGTTGCGGCACGGCTGAAGCCATGCCCTTCCCATGACCTAGACCCAGGATGTCTTGCCTCAGGGGCTGAAGCCCGTCATTCGAGAAGCGGCTTGCGGCACGGCTGAAGCCGTACCCTTCCCAAAACCTAAACCCAAAATGTCTTACCTCACAGAGCTGAAGCCCTTTGATTCGAGCGCGGCTTGCGGTACGGCTGAAGCCATGCCCTTCCCAAAAACTATTTACTACATCAAAGACCAGTTACCTCATCAATGAACTTCGGACACGGAATCCTTACTTTATGTTGTCGAGGATGGAGCCGACGATGCCTCCGACGACGCCACTCTGCACGTTTTCGCGGCGGGTTTCCTGGGGCATATATTCCGCCAGGGCGTGGGCCAATCGGGCGATGGGCAAGGTCTGCAGCCAGATGCGTCCGGGGCCGGTGAGGGCGGCGAGAAAGATTCCGTCGCCGCCGAAGATCATGTTCTTGATGCCGGGAACGGTGGTGATCTGGAAGGAGACGCTGGATTGAAAGGCGCCGACGTGGCCGGGATGGACGCGAAGAGTTTCGCCGGGCTGCAGATCGCGGACGACGAGTTCTCCGGAAAGTTCGAGCCAGGCGGTGCCCTGTCCGCTGGCCTTTTGCAGGAGGAAGCCGTCGCCGCCGAAAATTCCGGCGCCTAAGGATTGCTGAAAGGCGACGCCGATTTGAACCTGTGGAGTGGCGCAAAGGAAGCCGTGGCGGTGAATCATGTATTCGTGACCAGGGGAGATTTCGACGGGGACAATGTGTCCGGGAAGCTTGGTGGCGAAGGCAAGTTCGCCGGGTCCACCGAGGGCACGGTATTCCGTCATAAAGATGGAGCCGCCGCCGGCCACGCGCTTGAGCACGCCGAAGAGTCCGCCGCCACCGCCGAACTGGGTGTGAGTGGTCATCTGGATGTAGCTGCTCATCCAGGAGAGTTCTCCGGCTTCGGAGATGATGGAGTCGTTGGGCTCAAGGGCGAATTCCAGGACCGGCATGGTGGTGCCGGTGATGCGGCTCTGCATTGGCGGATCTCCTTCTTCAATTAAGGTTGGCTGGATGATCTGATTGAATGACCTGCCTGCAACCCGAGGAAAGCAGAGAGTATACAACCAGCGAGAGCGCGTGAAGCTAGTGGAAAACCGCACCCAGATGAGGCGGTTACGAATTCTCAGAAACCTCTAACTATCGTAACTAGTAGCAAAAGGCTTACTTGATCTACCGTAATCTGGCTAGAGAAAACCCAGGAGTGAAACGATTGCAGCGTATGACGGTCGCCCCGCACCGCCAGTTAACCGCGTCCACAAATCGAGCCCCTAGAACAGACGGGGCTCATCCAACCGTCCGCAGAAACACTTGTGCCATTCCAGCGCGCCAGAACACGCGAGGATTTTCGTTACTGGAATTGATGATCGTGGTGGCGATCATGCTCATTGTTGCGGCATACGCCGTTCCGATGTGGACGACCTCCAGGCGATTGGCAAGCATCCGGGGATCTGAAACTGC
>Ga0070713_100002148_pt1 | contig 12747 bp, 11 predicted proteins | sample LARL82metaG_FD_65465 | JGI IMG/M metagenome (GOLD analysis project Ga0070713, IMG submission 65465) | Corn, switchgrass and miscanthus rhizosphere microbial communities from Kellogg Biological Station, Michigan, USA - LAR L8-2 metaG | ecosystem: Host-associated > Plants > Roots > Rhizosphere ... | reverse complement strand
CTGGCACCGGCGGCTGGTCCGCTGGCGGTGGACTTATCCATCCTGCGGTGGCAGGCCGCCGGTCGACGCCAGGCACGCGGCGCTTATCGAGCAGATGGCGCGAGAGAACCCGGCCTGGGGCTACAAGCGGATCCAGGCGAACTGCTTGGCCTGGGCATCCGGGCCGGTGCCTCGAGCCCGAGGGCGAACGCTTACGCCGAACGCTGGGTGCGCACCGCCCGGGCCGAGGTCACCGACCGGATGCTGATCGCCGGGCCGCGGCACCTGCGTGCGGTCCTGGATGAGTACGTCTCGCACTACAACCACCATCGCCCGCACCGTGCCCGGAACCTGCGGCCACCGGACCGCGACGACATCACCATGGCTGCGGTCACCGACCTGACAACGGTGAAGATACGGCGGCGGAAGGTCTTGGGCGGACTGGTACACGAGTACGAACGGGCGGCATGATGGCCACTGGCCACGCCATGAAGTCGCAGCTCAGAGCCTGGGACTAGGTTATGGAACCTCACAGGCGGGTTGAGTTACAAGCGGTCTAGTTCTTGTTGGGCTGCTGGGGCGGCTTCTGGATGGGCTGAATCCGCGGCTAGGCGGAAAGCGGTCCGGGCGGCGGCGATGTTGCCCTGGACGGCGTGGAGGGCGCCTAGGTTGTATGCCGCCTGGGGGCCGTAGTCGGCGTGGCCGGAATCGATTGCCCGCTGGTATGCGGTTGCCGCGGCGGCTGGATCGCCGGTGTCGCGGAGGAGGTTGCCGAGGACGACCGCCATCGCCGGTGCGTAGTCCGGGTGCTGCGAGCTGGCTGCCGCCTCCATCGCGGCCGCGGCCTCGGCGGTCCGTCCGGCGTCGGCGAGCAGCAGGCCCAGCCTGCCCGCTGCCTCGGGGGCATGGTCCGGGTTTCCTGATTCCATTGCTATGCGCAGCGCCCGCTCGGCGCCGGGCACGTCCCCGGCTTCCGCCAGCATGACGCCGAGGATCTTGGCCGCAGCCGGTGCATTGTCTGGGTGGCCGGAGGCGATCGCCTGCTCCAGGACGTCGCGCGCCCCGGCCACGTCGCCTGTCCTGGCCAGGAGCAGGCCGAGGTTCACCATGGCCAGCGTTGAGGCGTAGGCGTCCCCGGCTGCCATGACGTGCTCGTAGGCGCGGCGGGCACCTGGTACGTCGCCGGTTCCTGACAGCAGGTTGCCGAGAGCTATCCAGGAGCCGTGGGCCAGCTCGGGGTTGCCCGATGCTGCCATCTCCTCGAATATGCGCAGGACGGCCGCCATGGCGCCTTGGCCCGCCAGGCGAACACCGAGCTCCAGCGCGGCCTCGGGTATCGCGTCGCGGTAGCGTTCCATCAGCGACTCCGCGGTATCCGGCGGCTCGGTCGCAGCGCCAGGCAGGTCGGCTGCGTTCAGCGCGATGATCTGCTCGAGCAGCATCCCGGCGTCTGGGTGGCCGAGGCTGAGCGCCCAGTTGAAAAGATCGGCCGCCCGCTCTCGGTCGGTATCCATGGCCGCGATCCCGACGCTGACGGCGGCATTGGCCACTCCCGTCCTGCCCACCTGGAACCAGTGCTGAGCGGGATCAGGCATCGCCGTCTCCGGTGTCATAGCGCAGCTGATGCGGAAGCCCCTGCGAGAACCATTGCGAGACGGCGGCACTGATCCTGCGTTCTTCGCCGGCATCATGCGGCAGCGGAATGTGCATCGCCCGCAGCAGTTCGAGCCGGTACAGATCGAACGCGGCCTGGATGACCGCGCCGTAGTTCCGTGCCGCCTCGATTGCGGCACGATAGGAAAGCCACGATAGGGCCGCTAGGACCAGGGCAAGCAGGCACCACGCCCCGACGGGCGCCAGCAGCCCGAAGGTGACTACTGCGGCAATGGCGAAGGAGATCGTGAACCTGCACATCATGTCGAGTTGGTTGCGGGCATCGGCCACGAGCCCCGCGCCCTGATCGGGCAGCAGCATGTACAGGCGCGGCCACGCCGCGATCGTCGACCAGCCGTAGTATTCCCCGGCCCGGTCCTCGGCGGCGCGCAGCACGTTGCCGAGCTGCGTGGGCAGCACCCGGGCCTCTTCCGGGGGAAAGCCGTAGCGCAACGCCTCCGCCGCCGCGAGCTGCTCGTCGGGCGAGCGGCCGTCCTCGCTGCGGGTGCGATCGAGCGCCTGATACCGCTTAACCTGCCGGTCGTGGAGGCGCCGGAACAGCGGCCGCACGAGAGCGCCGCGCGGGTATCCCTCGAGTAGGCGCACCAGCCGGAGCTCGAACGGGTGCGTGACGAGGACGAGGACCAGCAGACCGAAGCCGAGCGCCACCAACTCGCCCGTATTCAGCCCGTTCGCCGATCGCACAAGGCGGTGATAGCCCGGGGGATGCGCGGGCGGCCCCGACCAGAGCACGCCGAGGACGATCAGCACCAATGTGAGCGTGGGGAGGTAGCCGACGATGCTGAAGCGCGTGCCCAGGTCCTTGGCGGCGGGAAGGTCAAGCCCGCTCATTCGTCCACCGCGGCCACGAGCTGCACGCCCGGGTGTTGCGGGCAGATCCGGATCTCGCCGGGATTGAGGAAGAAGACCTCGAACCGCTGCCCGTCGACCGGGCAGTCGAACTTGACCGGTTTCAGCTGCTCTTTGCCGGCGAGGAATAGCTGATCGGCGTCCCCGAAGCCGCCCACGGACCGCATTTCCGGCTTGAGCGTGTCGAGAAAGTCCTCCCGCACGACGTAGGCAGGCCCCGAGGGCCAGTGCACCACGACCGCCTCGAGGTTGTCGTCCTCCGCGAAGACCCGTTCCAGTGAGCCTGTCAGGAGCTCGTCGCTCAGCCCTTCGGGCAGCATGATGTCGCGCCCCACGTGCACGCCGCTGGGCATGTCCGGCTTAAGGAAGGAGGCCTGCTCTGTCATGACCCTTTCCCTGGATCTGGTAGCCGCAGATAGCGGACGCCTGTGTGATAGAAGCTCGTCCATGACGCGGGTCCCGCGAAGGGCTGCCTGGCGCCTAGTTTCCTCAGTCGGCGCGCGTAGGCCTCGAGCCGGACGCGCGCGATCGCGTCACTGACCCCGGCGCGCAGGGCCATGAGCCTTTCCGCGCCCTCGCTGCCTGTCAGCGTGCGCAGGTCCAGCCGGGTGTCGTGAACCAGCTGCGGCAGATCGGCCGTTTCCACCGCAGCCAGCTTCTCATAGAAGAGGTCCGCGAACAGCGCGCCGAGGTCGTCGGGGATGCGCCAGAGCGTGGCCACGACGGCGGAGACACCGAGCGCGAGGAGGCCGGGAGGCAGGCCGCTGAAGTCCGAGATGCTGTCGATCCTGACCCCGCCGCGCCCGCTTTCGCAGGCCGACAGCACCGCGAGCGCACACGAGCTCAGCGCGCCGGGCTCGGCCTCGAGCTCGCCTACTTCCCATATCCGCCCCTTCGCGGCGGGAGTGCCCGCCGCCATGACGAACCCCGCCTTGCCAGGGAACATCGCGTTCCCCGTCGCATGGCCGGCGAAGTGGAACAGCCCGGCACCGCGCGACGCTTCGCTCACCGCGGACGCCGTGGCCTCGGCCCCGGTCAGGCTCCGCAAGGCCAGGCGGCAGGCCAGGCCATGCCGGTCGAGCGCCGCGCGCTCCGCGTGCGCCGCCGGCAGGTCACCGACCGGATCCACCACGATGAGGGCCTGCCGGCCCAGCTCGACCGCCTGCGGCGCGGCGGCCACCAGCCGGGCGCTAGCGGCCGATGACACCGCGACCTCAGCGAAGCTCGGCAGCGCTGCCATCGGCAGCAGGTTCAGCCATCCGTCCGGGATGACCGTCAGGTGCCGGATGTCCCGGTCACGCAGCAGCCCCGCGACCGGAGCGGCGATGAGCTCGTCAACCTGAGCCAGCAGGCCAGCCAGGGCGTCATCGAAGCCCGAGATATCCCCGGAGCCCTGGAACAGCTCGGCAAGCTGCTGCGTGCCCAGCAGCTCCATCCAGCTCACGGAACCGGCATCGGTGCGCAACAGCGTGCCGCTGGGTTGCTCCGCGTCCCCGGTGACAACGCACATGCCCCACATTCCCTGGGCAATCCCCAGCGAGAGCACCGCCTGATCGGCTGCCAGCGACCGTGCGACCTGCCCGATTGTCGGGCCTCGCAGCTCGCTGGCAAGGGCTGCCGTGAGCTGGGCCCGCTCGTCATCCGTTTCGATCACCGGCACTCCGTGCATAAAGCCCGAGTGCCCCTCGGTCCTGGCCGCGGCGGTGCCAGGTGCCCGGCGCGAGTGCCGCAAGATCGTCCGCTGCCGGTAGTCCAGTGCTTTAGTGGTCTCCAGCTGCCGGAACGACTCCGCCCAGTCGCCGTCGACCGCTTCTGCCAGCGCGAGTGTGCCCATCCCTTCGCTCAGCTCGCGGTGCGCGCTGGGCTCGTCGTCGTCGCTCAGCCGGGTCAGGCCAAGCTCGGCCGCCCCTGGCGCGAAGCACACCCAGGCCGCGTAGTTCACCAGCAGTGACTCCTGGATGCCGCGCAGCAGCCCACGGGCACGGGACCAGTCGCCGACATCGGCTCTTACCAACCCCTCCTCGTACGTCGCGTGCCACCACAGGTCTGATCCCTGCGTATCGAGGTCGCGCACGGCGGCGAACGTCTCAGCGGCCAGCTTCGGATAGCCCGCGTTCATCAGCAGGTGGCCCCAGTGCCAGACGGTCCTGATGGCGGCCTGCGGATCTGCCTGCTGCGGGAGCATGACCGGCTCGTAGACCTCAAGCGAGCGTTCGAAGAGCGCGCGGGCCTCATCGCGGGCCTCATCGCGGGCCGGCGCGACGATCCGCTGGCCTTGGGCGGAGAGCGCGAAGGCGGCGGACAACCGCCACTCCGCTGCAAGCTCGGCAGCCTCCGGGCCCGCGTCATCACCGAGCGATGCCAAGATCGCCAGTCCCTCATCGATCAGCTGGCTGTTTTCTTCCCATACCAGGTGAAGGCTCCAGAGCAGGGACCGGCCGCAGCGCAGGACCTGAAGATCATCATGCTCCTCCCGCGCGCGTCTCAGCGCGGTCTCGATCATCGACCGGGCACGTTCCTCGTCGCGGAGCTCATGGCCGCGGGGAAGCGCGAGCACGCATTGCGCGATAAGCAACTCAAAGGCCGCCGCGGCGTCGCTGCCCGTCCGCCACAGCTCCAGGCCCGCGCGGGCGCGCCAGTCAAGCTCGCGCGCGTCATCGGTGTAAAGCTGGCCGCCCAGCCATGCGCCGAACAGCACCCAGCCCCGCTGGAATAGCTCGATGATCCGCTCATCGGCGCGCATTCGCTGTTCCAGCCGCCACAGGAAGTGCGGCCCCCAGCGAACGATGCCCGCGACGAGCGGGGCATCCATTCCGGCCGCCCCGCGCTCGGCAGCCTGAGCGATCAAGTCGTCAAGAACTGTCAGGTCCCCGCTTGCGGGCGCGAGAATGAACTCAGGCCGCGCACCGGCACCATCCCCACCTTGGACCATATCCGCCACACCCCTCGCCATCAGGCCCCGGACATGGCGCTTCTGCGAAGCGTCGCCCCGCCCATGCTGGAAGTAACGGCGTGTCATGTCAAGCGAGGCGACCGGCATACCGATCTGACTCGTGGATCTACCCGTTCCGGGTAGTCCTTCGCGTCCGATTCGTTCCATACTCCGGGTTCTGCAGATGAGCGTGGACCTGGTATACGAAACGCCGACCGTGCCGGTCGTGATGCCGATGGTCATGCCGACGGCTCCCGAAGGCCACACGGCGCGCCGAGCGGCGGTACAAGCGCAGGTCAGGGCGGTAGATGCTATTCAGCGATCACTGCCCGGCAGAAGGGGTCATTACATGGAAATTCCCTAAGTGCCGGTACTATCCTTGGGGCAGGGTCGGCAGGATCTCGTCTGCTGGGGGGTTGGAACTCGTGACGACTCGTGCGGATTTGATCGACCGGATTCTGAGTCAGCGCTCCGAGCGGTCTAAGGAGCTCGCTGATCTGGATGACGTGGCCGATAAGCTGGACTTGGCGTTCGCCGACGTTGACGGGGTAAGGCTAGCCCTGTGCGGCAAAGTTGACGGTGATACACAGGTCGAGTTGCTGGGGATGGGCGTTCAGGTAGACGACATCCGCCGCAATATCGCAAGCCTGCGACGTGATATCGGCCGGACATCCTCGCGATTCGGGCGCCCGGCCTTGTCCATCGGGGCGGTAGGACGCAGCGGCCAGGGCAAGAGCGCGTTCCTGCAGTCTCTGACCGGCCTGTCGAACCAGGAGATTCCTGCCGCCAAGGGCAGGTTCATGACTGGCGTTCCTAGTCTTATCCGGCACGGGACGGGGGCTACGCTCGCCGAGGCCGAGTTGTATGACGAAGCATCCTTCCTCGAGGAAGTAGTGCGGCCGTACTACTCTGAGCTGGGACTCCAGCCGACTCCTGTTACGCTCGACGCCTTCTGGGGTGATCCGATTCCAGAGTTGCCCCCGGAGCGCAACACCACCCGGGAAGCGTCAGCGTACGATCACCTGCGGAGTTACCACGATCACTTGCCCGAATACCGGGACCTTCTCCGGAGCGTATCGCGGATTCTCCCGATCGCCCAGCCCGAGGATATCATCCAATTCGTCGCGCAGCATGATAAGACCGGAAAGCCAATGCATATATTCCGGGCGGTCCGTCAGGTCCGGATTACGACTGCTTTCGGACAACCTGATCTGGGACGTGTTTCCGTTGTCGACCTGCCCGGTTTGGGGGACACGAATCTGCGTGACGAGTACCTCTTGCGGAAGGCTATCGACGGCGAGGTCGATGTCGTTCTCTTCATTCGCCGGCCGGATCCGTTCCGCGATGACATTCAGGACATCGACGTGGCGCTGTACGATATCGCGCGTAACGCCATGCCCGAGCTTTCCCTCGAAAGATGGTCATTCCTCCTGCTGAACCGGGTAGGGACGGGAGAAGGCGCGAATTCGGCTATGGTGGACCGGTTCCCCGAAATAGTCCGCCGGTCGAAGATACGCGTCGTCGAGGTCCTGGACGCCGACTGCACCGACCAGGCCCAGGTGGGCATCGCCTTCGACAAGATCATTAACCGTGCGGTCGAGGTCATCGGCGAACTGGACGGCGCTCTGCTCGAGCGGCGACGGCAAGAACTCCGGGTCGTGCTGGCTGAGGCCCAGCGCTTCGTGGCCGAGGCCGGGGCGCTGACGTCCCGCGCCGCGCCTGCCGGTGCCTGGTTCCTGCGCTTCCAGCAGCTGTTCGACGAGGCGCACAACGGGCTATCCGGGGCGCTGGAGCGGCTCGTCCGGGACTACGCTGACGACACGACCGCGTCCGATGCTGAATTGTCCGTCAAGGTCCAGGAGGTAATAGCGGCTGCGCGCGAGGCGGTCGTCCCCCCAACCGGCAATGAGATCGACGAACGGCGCGATCAAAGAGGCAGCTATGCCGCGGCCCTGGCCGAGCTGATCGACCAGACGCGTGCCCAGCTCTCGCGGCAGTTCATCAGCCTTGACCACGCACTGAAGGCGCGTGTCGACGCGATGCACGCCGACCTCACCAATGTGCTGCGGACCAAGGGTCAGCTCGGGGCGGCGTGGCCGGAGCAGGGGCGGGATTTCCTGGTCAGGCTGGCCGATCAGGTCGATCAGGTGCCAACGGGCTCGGGGGAGCTCACCTACGGCCTCCGGTTCGTCGCTGACTTCACGCTGAACTACCGCGGTTTCATCCAGCACCGGGTCCGCCGTGTTCTCAAGAAGCTAGCACCGGACACCATAACCTTCCATCCCCAAGCCGGCCGTGCTGATATTCAGTACATCCTTGAGGAGCTGATCCCCGAGGTTCTGAGTGACATCGGGTCGGAACTCAGGTCAATGGCCCACGAGCCGTACGAGGCTGTGTTCGCGGTGACGGAGGAGTTTCGCGACCGCGTGCTTCGCGCCGATGGGGCTAAGGCCGACTGGGAAGCGGTCTACATGGCCCTGCGGGCCGAGGTCTGGACAGACGAGTTCGAGGCGCTGGCTGCGAATACGAGCCTGTTCAATCAATGGAACAACGCGCTGGCGGCCGTGACCGCGATCGCGGGAACGGCGGCCTGACATGCCAGAAGAGATCTTGGCCAAGGACCCCCAGCTCGGCCGCGTAATGGATGTGACGATGCTCGGCCCGCGTGGCGTCGGAAAGACCTCGCTTCTGGTATCACTTTATGACCAGTTCCACGAGGTCGTCGGTTCCACGCCGCTGGAGCTGACGACGAGTGACCACGCCACCCGGACGACTCTGGATCAATACCGGCAAGATCTTCGCGCCTTCGCTCGGGGCGTGCGGCGCGATCGGGGCATCGAGGGCAGTGTTCAGCTCAGGAAGTACATATTCGGGCTCGGCACCCAGGGGAAGCGGCCGCCGCAGATGCGCCTCCGTTTCACCGATGGTCCTGGGGAACTGCTCGCCACGTCGGGACCGATGCGTGAGGCGCTCGACGCTGCCGTCCGCGCGAGCGGCATCCTGCTGGTCGCGGTGGACTCTCCAGTCCTGATGGAGGCAGAGCAGCAGCACAACGACCGGGTGAACCAGCCCGAGCTCGTCATGGAATTCATCCGTGACGCGCTGGCCGAGGGCGGCCAGCGGCTGGTTGTGATCGTGCCGCTGAAGTGCGAGAAATACGTCGCCTCGGTGGCCGGGGCCCGGGAGTTGCGCGACGCGGTCAAGGAGCGGTACGAAACCCTGATCAAGAACATTGCGGATCTGCCCGTACGGCAGGACAAGGCGGCGGCCGGAGTCGTGCTGACTTCCGTCGAGACCGTCGGCTCCATGCGCTTCTCGAGGTTTGAGCCCGCTGGCGATACATACCGGGAGGTTTTCCGGCTGGCGCAGATCGGCGGTAGCTACAGCCCCAGGGATACCGATCAGCCACTGCGCTGGATGCTGCGCTTCCTGATCAACGCCTACAAAGACCGATCCAAGACCCTCGGTGAACGATTCACTGACTGGTGGAGCTTCACTGACACGAAGCTCACGAACGGGCTGCAGAAATTTGCTGCCGACTGCAAAGAACGAGATGGCTTCGAGGTCTTTGTCCGCCACCGCTACCTGGACCTGCCGTGACGGATCCAGTATCGCTTGGCGTCACGTGGTACTTCAACACAGCCGGAATCGGTGAAGGCGACGGTTACCGCTGGCTTTCTTACGAGACGCATCACGATCCTTCGGCGGCTGATTTCGTGCTGATGGCACCTGTCGCCGGGCTGACCTTGGTTGAGCTGACCGCGGAACGTAATCCGTCGATTGTCCTGGCCAGGAACCACGATAGCCGGTTTGTCTTCTATGCGACCCGACTGGTGCCACCCGGGGTACCCGAAGAGGGCGACATCAAGAACCGGCGAATCTCGGCGAGTGTCCTGGGGGTCGCGACCGCCGACGGCGGCCATGGTCCGCTGGTCGACGCGGCAGTCTCAGCCCTCGAAGGGGATCTAGCGCGCTCGCTTCCGCTAAACTGGACCGCGGGCAGCCCGGCCGTCGACCACCAGTCCTCCAGCTGGCCGATGACCAGAGATGGCACTGCTTCTCGACCCCAGACGGCCGGACACCGGCCGCAGAGCGTCCGGCTGCCGCCGACGAGTCGGTCGATAGCGGCGACGGCGCTCGCATCCCTCTCCGCGATCGATCTCGACGATCTGCCTCCCGATCAGATCTTGCTGCTGGATAACGACGCTCTGGGCCTTGAGGAGCTGGACCGGTTGCGGCCATGGTGGGCGATCACGCCCCTCGTGAAAGAGCAGGTGACGATAGCGGGAAACTCCAAAAGTGGGGACTGGCAACAGCTCGCCCTTGTACTGGGGCTCGCCGCATTCGCAGCCCTCGTCGCCATCCTCCTCTGGGCTTTCCTTTAACGATATCGCCAAAATCCCGGAGACTTTCTTCCGCCGCTTGCCGCAGGTCGTGTCGGCGCGAACAGTCGGGACTCCGATAGTTCTGGACGGCGCCTGGAGGAATCTGGGGCTGGACCGGATGTTTGGAGGCAGGCCCGGTGCGGCGCGGCCCATGATCGAACGGGCCGCCTTTGCCATCGTGGCCTATTGCGCCCTGGACGCTCGATCGACCTCGAGCGTGTCGGAATGGGTGAGGGAGGATGTCTCGATATCGGGCACCGAGAAAAACTCCCAGGCGGACTGGAAGGACGCCGCCGAGCGACTCGGCCAAGCCAGTGTCTGGGAAAGGGCCGAGCAGTCCGCGCGAGCGAACGTCGGCTCGCAGCCCGTTTACCTGGTCAACGACCACTCGGCCCCAGGCGGCGAGTTCGCGCTCGCCGTGAGTCAGGATTGCTGGCCCCTCCTGCTGCGACCCTGGCCAGACCAGGACAACCCTAGGCGGTCGTCGGCCGACCTGAGCCAGCCGCTGCCAGAAGATCTGGAGGCCCGCATCGTGTCCATCCAGCCCGTCAAGCACGCTGCTGCGGCTGTCTCCGGTACCCTTAAGGAAATAGAACTGGCCGGTCACGAACGAGTGTCGTATTGTTTGCTCGACGGCCAGTCAGCGGGAACCCGACTAATATTCGTCCAGACCTGGGATCGCAGCCGATCCTGGTGCCGAATCGATGAGGTCATAGAGGTCCGCGGCGATGGGCCAGCTGACCACGAGATCATCGGCGGCTACCTCGACTCATTGCGGGTACGTCGCGAATTTGTGTACCTTCTAGGTCGGCCTTCGCGGCCACCATTCACAGAGAGTGATCAGGCAGCGTCCGCATGGCCGGTGATTTCCTGGATCGCGCTCCTGCTCACTCGTCAGGTTGAGCATGATACGGGTCAACCCTGGCCCAAAGTACGGACCGAGCTCCAGCGGGTCCAAGACCTGACAGTGACGGTGCCGCAAGCAGGCGTTCGTCTCCCGAGCGGCCGAACGCCCCTATCGCCTGGGCAACGGGCTATTCTGAGCCGCTACCCAGGCATCTAACGAGCCCGCCCTCGGGGCGCGTACGGGTGCGGCCTCCGTGGTGTAGGGTTCCAAAACGATGCATAAGCGTCTGACCTGCGGGTTCGCCTGCGGTGTTCGTCATGCTGCTGGCAGCATTGCGGGCCTGTGACGGTACGGATGCTTTACCTGATGTTCGTCCGCCTGACCGGCTGGATGGCGCTGCTGGCAAGTTCTTCGGCGTCGGAGAATGCTGAGCTGCTAGTGCTGCGGCACCAAGTCGCGGTGCTGCGCCGGCAGAACCCCCGACCGAAGCTGGACTGGGCTGACCGCGCGCTGATCGCTGTCCTGGCCCGGCTGCTCCCGAGGCCGCTACGGGTGAGCCGGCTTGCGGCGCCGGGCACGCTGCTGCGCTGGCACCGGCAGCTGGTCCGCTGGCGGTGGACATATCCTCCCAAGGCAGGACGGCCGCCAGCCGGCGCCGAACTCGCGTCTTTGATCGGGCGGATGGCGCGGGAGAATCCCGGCTGGGGCTGCAAGCGGATCCAGGGCGAGTTGCTCAGCCTCGGGTACCAGGTTCGGGGTATCCACGGTGCGGCCGATCCTGAAGCGGCTCCGGGTACGGCCAGCGCCGCAGCGTAGCCGCACCACGTGGCGGCAGTTCCTGCGTACCCAGGCAGAGACCATGCTGGCCTGCGATTTCCTCCACGCCGACTGCGCGGTCACCTTGTGCCGCGTGTATGTGTTCTTCGTGATCGAGGCCGGCACCGCCGTGTCTGTGTCCTGGGCGTGACCGCGCACCCGGACGGCGCGTGGACGGTGCAGCAGGCCCGGAACCTGCTGATGGACCTGGGGGAGTGAGCCGCCCGGTTCCGGTTCCTGGTCCGGGACGGGCCGGGCAGTTCACCGGGGCGTTCGACCCGGTGCTGTCCGGCGCCGGTATCGAGGTGGTGAAGATCCCGCCGCGCAGCCCGAGAGCGAACGCCTGTACCGAGAGGTGGGTGCGCACCCTCCGGTCCGAGGTCACCGACCAGATGCTGATCACCGGGCCGGGGCACCTGCGCGCGGTCCTGGACGGGTACGTCCCGCACTATAACCAGCATCGTCCGCACCGGTCCCTGAATCTCCGTGCACCAGGCGACGGCGACGCCGCCGTGGCTGTGATCACCGACCCGGCAACGGCGAGGATGAGGATACGGCCGCGGAGGGTCCTGGGCGGACTGATCAACGAGTACCAACAGGTGGCATGACCATCTGCAGCTAGCCGCAAAATAGCAGCTCAAAGGCTATGGCGAAGTATTGGCACCCCACAGCCTAGCGAGCTACCCATCCGGGCCTGAGTACCTAAGCCGCAACGAGACCGGGAGCGCCGAGCCGGCTGTTCCGCGCCGTGCCCGATCGCCCCGCAGCGGATGTACAACGCGCGGCCGAGACCCAGTCGACTGTGCTCAGTGGAGCCTGACGGCCAGGACGATGCCCGCGATGACGATGAGGACGGCCAGGATCGTCAGAGTGATCTTGATGGCGCTGTAGGGACGGTGGCCGACGACCTCGCTGGTATGGGCGTTGACCATGACCTGGAACAGCTTGCCGGCGTGCCGGTAGCTGAGGAACCACACCGGAAGGAACAGGAGCTTGTATGACAGGTCGTAGTAGGCCGTGTTGACGGTGCGGACGCGCTGCTCGTCGCCGCCGATGTCGGCCCGGCAGTCGTTTTCGATCACCGGGGCCATCTGGGCCTTCGCCGACTCCAGGCCCTGCTCGGGCTCGATGTCGTACCGGACGGACTGGAAGCCGGCCAGGTAGTTCGGCTGGAAGGGCGCCGCCGTCTGGAGTTCCCATGGCTCGAGCTTGCCGATCAGGTCCGTCTCGACCTTGGTCGTACCGGGGACGAGCACGTCGTCGAA
>Ga0070713_100002146_pt1 | contig 12752 bp, 13 predicted proteins | sample LARL82metaG_FD_65465 | JGI IMG/M metagenome (GOLD analysis project Ga0070713, IMG submission 65465) | Corn, switchgrass and miscanthus rhizosphere microbial communities from Kellogg Biological Station, Michigan, USA - LAR L8-2 metaG | ecosystem: Host-associated > Plants > Roots > Rhizosphere ... | reverse complement strand
CTGCCGGTGATCGAGTTCCCCACCGCGTGGGCAAAAAGCCAGGACGAATACTTCGAACGCGCAAGCGAAGTGCACGACAGTTTTCTCGGCGATGGCCTGATCAGCACCGCCTTCGCACCGCACGCGCCGTACACGGTGTCGGACGAGAGCTTCGAGCGCATCCGCGTGCTGTCCGACCAGCTCGACATCCCGGTGCATCTGCATACGCACGAGACCGCCCACGAGGTCGAGGACGAAAAGGCCAAGAGCGGCCTGCGCCCGTTCCAGCGGCTGCAGAAGCTGGGGCTGGTCAACGACCGCCTGATCGCCGTGCACATGACCCAGCTGACCGACGGCGAGATCGCCGCGTGCGCTGCGGCCGGCGTGTCGGTAGTGCACTGCCCGGAGTCCAACCTCAAGCTCGCTTCGGGCTTCTGTCCGGCGGAGAAGCTGCGCCTGGCCGGCGTCAACGTGGCGCTGGGCACGGATGGCTGCGCGTCGAACAACGATCTGGACATGTTCGGCGAGATGCGCACCGCCGCGCTGCTGGCGAAGGCCGTGGTCGGTGATGCGGCAGCGTTCGATGCCGCGTTCGCGTTGCGTGCCGCCACGCTCAACGGCGCCAGGGCGATCGGGCTGGAAGCGAAGATCGGTTCGATCGAGGTCGGCAAGCAGGCCGACTTCGCTGCCGTTCGCCTGGACGATCTGGAGACCCAGCCGATGTTCCACGTCATCTCGCAGCTGGTCTACGCCGCCAGCCGCCACCAGGTCAGCGACGTATGGATTGCCGGCAAGCGCAAACTCGCCGCGCGCGAACTGATCGGCGTCGATACCGCGGCGATCCTGGACAAGACACGCGCCTGGCGCGAACGCATCGCCGCGGCCTGAGTTGGAGCCTTCGATGAACCGTTACCTGATCCTGGCCATGCGTCGCCCGCTTTTCGATCCAGCAGTGGTGCCGCTCCACCAGGCGTTTCTCGACCGCTTGCGCGAGCAGGGCCGGGTGGAGTTGTCCGGTCCATTCGGCGACAAGTCCGGCGGAGCGTATCTGTTGCATGCGGCCGATCTGGCCGAGGCGACTGCGATCGCGTACAGCGATCCAACGCATCTCAGCGGTGGCTGGGATATCACGGTGCACGAGTGGCAGGCGCATTAAACTCGATGGCGTCCTTTGAGGATTCGACAATGCAGACCACGAATGCGAGTCCGTCGCAAACCCCCGCACATCCCGGTGCGGACTCCCCAAAAAACGTAAGTCCCGAGGAAATTGCCCGCTTCGGCGATTTCGCCGCGCGGTGGTGGGACCCGGATGGCGAGTCGCGCCCGCTGCACGATCTCAATCCGGTGCGTGCGGCCTACATCGGGGCACGCGTCGATCTGCGTGACGCCCGCGTGGCCGACGTCGGTTGCGGTGGAGGCTTGTTGAGCGAGGCGCTGACCCGCGCCGGCGCCAGGGTCACCGGTATCGATCTCGGTGAGAAGGTGATCGAGATCGCGAAGCTGCACCTGCACGAGTCGAATCTCAAGGTCGATTATCGCGTGCAATCCTCGGCCGATCTGGCTGCTGCCGAGCCGGCCGGTTTCGACGTGGTGTGCTGCATGGAACTGATCGAGCACGTGCCCGATCCGGCAGCGCTGGTGAATGATTTGGCCGCCATGCTGAAACCGGGCGGACATCTGTTCATGTCCACCATCAACCGCACGCCGGCTGCGTTCGGCGCGGCGATCGTGGGTGCGGAATACGTGATGCGGATGTTGCCGCGTGGCACCCATCACTATGCGCAATTCCTGAAGCCGTCCGAGCTGGGTCGCCTGCTGCGCCATGCCGGGCTGGAACTGGAAGACGTCTCCGGACTCGGCTACAACCCGCTCAATCGCAAGGCATGGTTGAGCAAGGTCACCGCAGTCAATTACGTGCTCAGCGCACAAAGACCTGCATGAAGTCGCTACCCGAAACTATCCGGGGCGTGCTGTTCGATCTGGATGGCACCTTGCTCGACAGCGCCCCCGATCTGTACGCCGCACTGGTCGTGCAGTGCACGGAAGAGGGTGTTGCACCGCCGCCGTATGCGCCGGTGCGCGAGGTGGTTTCGCGTGGCGCGCGCGCCGTCCTGCGCTGCGCATTTGCCGAGCGCGGCGAGCTGGCGCTGGAAACGCTGGTACCACGTTATCTGCAGCTATATCAGGCCGCGATGGCACATCAAACCAAGGCATTCGATGGCGTCGACGACCTGCTCGCGCGGATCGAGGCACACGGCCTGCACTGGGGCATCGTCACCAACAAGGCGGCGTTCCTCACCGACGAACTGGTGATCCGCATCGGTTGGGCCAGTCGGGTCAGCGCGGTGGTGTCCGGCGATACCTTGCCGGTGAAGAAGCCCGATCCGGCGCCGGTGCTGCTGGCTTGCGAACGGGCCGGCGTGGAACCGGCGCATTGCCTGTTCGTCGGCGACGATCGCCGCGACATCCAGGCCGGTGCGGCCGCTGGCCTGTATACGGTCGCGGTGAGCTGGGGTTATCTCGACGGCGGCGATCCGCACACCTGGGGTGCCGATGTGGTGCTGGCTCATCCGGCTGAACTGGCCGCGCTGCTGAAGTTGCAACCGGTCGCCGCATGATCGAGCTGGCCGAACAAAATGCTGTATTGCAAGGCTTCATCGACAAGTGGCTGGCGGTGCAGCCGCAGCAGCGCATCGCGCTGGTGTTCGTCGATGGCAGGCGCTACCCCGGTCATGTCGCGCTGGCTGCGCTGGAGCAGGAATTGCTCGGTGCCGCCTACGGTATTCGCGAGCCGCAGGTGGCCGTGGCCAAGCTCAACTGGTGGGCCGAGGAACTGGCCGGTGCGGCGACCAGCGGCGGGCGTCATCCGCTGACCCAGGTGCTGTTCGACGACGAGCGTGCGCATGCCATCGCCAGCGACCTCTGGCTGGCCCCGGTGCTGGCAGCGATGGCTCAGCTGGAGCAGGGCACCGCCACGGATTTTCCCGCACAGATCGAGGCCGCCATGCCGTTGCACGGCGGCATGGCCGCGTTGGAAACCGCCTGGTGGTATGGCGCCGACGCATCGTCCGCGCGGGCAGCGCGGGTCGCCACGCTCAATCACCTGCTGTACGCGCTGTTGCGGCTGGAGCAGGACGCCGAGCGCGACCGCCTGCCGCTGCCGATGGCGCGGTTGGCGCGGCATGGACTCAGCCGCACGCAATTGCGTGCGGCCAGTGAAGCGCGACAGCATGCGGTCAGGGCCCAACTGGAGGATCTGCTGGCCAGTTGGAAGGAATCGACAGTGCTGCCCGGTCCGCTGAGCGTGTTTCGTGCGCTGGAATCGCGTCATGCCAGCCGGCTGGCGCAGCGTGCCATGCATGCCGGCGATGCGCTGGCGACCTTGCAGGCCGGCCAGCCGCGCAGCGGTCTGGCGACCACCTTGCAGGCATGGCAGGCCGCCCGTGCATGGCGCCGGCAAGTGGTGTAAAGCGATTCGAGACGGACGCAGCGTTTCCGCCGCACTACTATTGCGCGGTGGGCTCCCCGCCCCAAGATTGTCTGCTTCGCGGCGATGCGCTCGCCGATGTCAGGATCCAACGATGCCGAATCAGGAAAATACCGTCCGCCTGCTCCCCGACGTTGCCGTGCACGCGCAGCCGCATCTCGCTGGTGCGCTGGACTGGGTCGGTATGGCCGATATCCAGGTGCCGGTGCTGTTCGACGCGGGTGATGGTGAGATACAGCGGGCCAGCGCGCGGGTCGGCGCCTTCGTCAATCTGAACCGGCCGGACAAGCGTGGCATCCACATGTCGCGACTGTACCTGCAGGTCGAGCAGGCGCTGAGCACGCAGACGCTCACCGTGGACTCGCTGCACGCCCTGCTGCGCGGCTTTCTCGATTCGCACAAGGATTTGTCCGACCGCGCCTGCCTCAGCATCCACTTCGAACAGCTGGTGCGTCGCCCGGCCCTGCGCAGCGCCAACCGCGGCTGGCGCGCCTATCCGGTCTGCATCGAAGCCAGCCTCACCGGCGACGAGTTCCTGCTCGAATTCGGCACCGAGGTGGTTTACTCCTCCACCTGTCCAGCCTCGGCCGCGCTGTCGCGCCAGCTGATCCAGGACCAGTTCGCCAGCGACTTCGACGCCACGGCACCGGTCGATCACGCGGCGGTGCTGGCCTGGCTCGGCAGCGAGCACGGGATCGTCGCCACGCCGCACGCTCAGCGCAGCGTGGCACGCCTGCGCATCCGCCCGGTGGCCGGCGCCGGCTTCCGCTTGATCGATCTGGTCGACCGCGTCGAGCACGCGCTCGGCACACCGGTGCAGACCGCGGTCAAGCGCGAGGACGAACAGGCGTTCGCGCTGGCCAACGGCGGCAACCTGATGTTCTGCGAGGACGCTGCCCGGCGTATCCAGAAGGCGCTGGATGCCGATGCTGCGCTCAGCGACTTCCACATCCGCGTCGAGCACCAGGAAAGCCTGCACCCGCATGACGCGGTGGCTTATGCCAGCAAGGGCGTGGCCGGAGGCTACGGCTCGACGCCGTAACCGCATTCTTCCTCTCCCTAATGGAGGGAGGAAGAGGATGAAGGTGAGGGATAGGCGTGCACCGAAAGTTACCTATCTTGCGGGCGCTTTTGTAGGAGCGACTTCAGTCGCGATCCCCCTGCTTGTTTTATTGATTTGAAACGAAGATCTTTCGTCCGCATCAACGATCAAACGCCAACCGCTGCCCTCGTATGTCGTCGTCCACGGTCGTGCCATCCCACACCCGCTGCCCATTGACGAAGGTGCTGACGATCGAGCTCGAGAACGTCTCGCCCTCGAACGGCGACCAGCCGCATTTGGACAGTACTTCGGCGCGGGTCACCGTGTGCGGTTTGTTTGGATCGACCAGTACCAGGTCGGCGGCGTAGCCTTCGCGCAGGTAGCCGCGCTCTTTCACGTCGAACAAGGTGGCCGGTGCGTGGGCTACCGCCTCGACCACACGCTCCAGTGTCAGCTTCCCTTCGAACACGCGCTGCAGCGCGGCTTGCAGCACGAATTGCACCAGCGGCAGGCCCGAGGGTGCCTTGTCGTACTTCTGCGCCTTCTCTTCCAGCAGGTGTGGCGCATGGTCAGTGGCCAGTACGTCGATGCGGCCTTCGGCCAGCGCCTGGGTGATCGCTTCGCGATCGGCGGCGGTCTTGATCGCCGGGTTGCACTTGATCAGAAAGCCCAGCCGCTCGTAGTCGCGATCGTCGAAATGCAGAAAATGCACGCAAGTCTCGGCGGTGATCTGCTTGCGCGTACCGTCTTGGCGCCGCAGCGGGCCAGGCTGGAACAGCGCCAGTTCGTCGGCGGTGGAAATGTGCAGCACGTGCAGCCGGGTGCCGTGCTTCTGCGCCAGCGAGATCGCCAGCCGGGTCGACTTGATGCAGGCCTCGCGCGAGCGGATCAGCGGATGCTCCCGGGCCGGGATGTCCTCGCCGTACTTTTCGCGCGCGAGCGCATGCAGGGCATCGATCATCGGGGTGTCTTCACAATGCGTGATGATCGGAGTGGGGCAGTCGCGGAAGATGTCGTCGAGGGTTTCCGGGTCGTCGACCAGCATGTTGCCGGTGGACGCGCCCATGAATACCTTCACGCCGGGTGTGGTGCGCGGGTCGATCGCCCGGATCGCTTCCAGGTTGTCGTTGCTGGCGCCCATGTAATAGGCGTAGTTCACGGCCGAGCCTTCCGCCGCGTGGGCATACTTTGCTTCCAGCGCAGCACGGTCGAGCGTGGGTGGCCGGGTATTCGGCATATCCATGAAGCTGGTGACGCCGCCGGCGGCGCAGGCCCGGGATTCGTGCCGGATATCGGCCTTCTGCGACATGCCCGGTTCACGAAAGTGCACCTGGTCATCGATCATGCCTGGCAACAGCCATAGCCCGCTGGCGTCCATCACCTGCTCGCCGGGGCGGCTGTCGAGATCGCCGGCGATCGTCTCGATGCGGCCATTTTTCACGCGCAGGTCGGCGTGGAAGCGACGGCCTTCGTTGACGAGTTCGGCGTTCTTGATCAGCCAGTCAGTGGACATCGGGTGAATCTCCTTGGCAACGGCAGCGGGGGTAGTGGAAGTGTTCGGGCACCGGATCCTCGCCGCCGGTGCACAATGGCTGGCAGCGTAGCAGCCGCCAGCCGGCCAGCAGGCTGCCGCGCCACGGGCCGAAGCGCGTGACCGCAATCCGTGCATAATCAGAGCAATTGGGGTGGAAGCGGCAGCGCGGACCAAGCAATGGGCTGAGCCAGCGCTTGTACAAACGGAGCAACCACAGTATCAATCGGGTCAGGACATTCACGTTGCCGGGGCGGCTTGCGGCATGTAGTGGTACAAGTATTCCAGAAGCGAGCTTGCTGGTGTAGAACACATGGGCTATAACACCCGGCCGCCACGGCCAAAAACGGTGAAGGGATATGGCGAAAACGACACGTAATTCGACTGCCGTCAAGGCACAGAAAGGGAAGACTCCGGCCAGGGCGCAAGTCGCCAAGGCTGGCAAGCCGACAGCAGCTGCCACAAAGGGGCGGAGCGTGAAGAGCGCCAAGACACCTGCCAAGAAAACCGTGAGCAAGCCAGTCGGCAAGGCGGCGAAGAAGGTCGTGGCCAAAAAGGTCGCAGCCAAGAAACCTGCCGCGAAGCCGGTGGCAAGGAAAGCCGTCGCCAAGCCGCAACCGAAGAAGGCCGCCCCGGCCAAGAAAGTCGTCGCCAAGAAAGCCGCCGTGAAGAAGATTGTCGCCAAGAAAGTCGTCGCCAAGAAGCCGGCGCCGAAGAAAGCCGCCGTCAAGAACACCAAGGTCAAGAGCGGCACCGTCAAGAAATCGGCCGTGAAACCCGTCGCCAAGCCGGTGGCCAAGAAAGCGGCCGCACCATCCAAGGCCGCGGTGAAGCACGAAGCGAAACCGGCCAACAAACCGGTCAAGCCAGTTCATGTTGCAGCCAAGCCGGTTGCCACGCCGGCAGTCAAGGCCGCTCCGGCTCCAAACAGCGTATCCCCGTCACCCGCCAGCACCCTCTTCAAGGGCAAGGTGGCGAGTGCAACCGCCATGGTGACACCGCGAACAGCCCCGGCTGCCGCGCATCACGCCTCCTCTCCCAAAAGTCAGAAAAACTCGTCGTCCTCAATGAATAAACTCGCTACAAAAAAACTCGATAACGGCATCACCCGTGAAGACGGGCGATACGCGCTGCCGGCCACCAGTACCATCGTGTTGCCCAAGGGCTACCACCCTTCCAGCAACGAGGAGTACATGAACCCGCAGCACCTGGCTTACTTCCGCAACAAGCTGCGGGACTGGCGTGACCAGTTGGTGGAAGAATCGCGCCAGACCATGGACAACCTGCGCGAAGAAGTTCGTGACGTCGGCGACGAAGCCGAGCGCGCCACCCGCGAAACCGAAAACTCGCTGGAACTGCGTACCCGCGACCGGTACCGTAAACTGATTTCCAAGATCGACAAGGCGTTGCGCCGGATCGAGGAAGGCAGCTACGGTTTCTGCGAGGAGACCGACGAGGAAATCGGCATCGATCGTCTCGACGCGCGTCCGATCGCCACGCTGTCGCTGGATGCCCAGGAACGTCGCGAGCATCTGCAGAAGCAGATGGGCGACTGAGTTCAACAGTTCTCGTTGAATACCGAAGCCCCGCCTCGTGCGGGGCTTCGCTTTCTCAGGACGAAGGGTGGCGGAAGCTGGTTCGACTCAGGCCAGTGCCTGCGCCGCGTAGCCTTTCAGTTTTGCCAGCATCGCGGCCAGCCCGTTCGAGCGCGTGGGCGAGAGGTGCTTGGCCAGCCCGATCGTGGCAATGAACTGCGGTTCGGTGGCGACGATCTCCTGCGCGGAGCGGTCCGAGTACACCCGCAACACCAACGCTATCAGTCCGGAGACAATCGCCGAGTCGCTGACCGCCTCGAAGTGCATGTTCGACGCATCGCCGCTGGGCACCAGCCACACCATCGACTGGCAGCCGTGCACACGGTATTGCTCGGTCTTGTCCGACTCGGGAAACGGCGGCAATTGCTTGCCGAGGTCGATCAGGTACTGGTAGCGCTCGGTCCAGTCACCGAAGAATGCGAATTCCTCGGTGATGTCCTGCTGTGCCTGCGCGGCGCTGGTGGTGGCAATGCTGTTCATGCGCACATTATCGCGCTTGCAAGCTGAATTCACGAACACGGGCGGCCATTGCTCAGCTCTTCTGCACACTCCAGCGGGTGCCCTGGGCGCCGTCCTCGATGGCGATGTTCATGGCGGCCAGCTCATCGCGAATTGCGTCCGCGCGCCTGAAGTCACGTGCGGCGCGGGCGGCGCGGCGTTCTTCCAGCAGCGCATCGATATGCGCGGCATCAATGGCTTGTCCGCTGTCGCGCTTGAACCATGCTTCCGCATCCTGCTGCAGCAGCCCAAGCAGGGCACCGCCCCCTAGCAGTGCGGCTTTCGCCGCGGCCGTGCCGGACTGGCGCGCGGCGTCGGCCAGCACGGACAGCTCGGCCAACGCCTGCGGTGTGTTGAGGTCGTCGCACAAGGCGGCCTCGACCCCAGCGGGTACGGGCAAGTCGCCGGCGGGCAGTTCGATATCGGCGAGGTCGCGCAACACGCGATACCAGCCATCCAGCGTGCTCACCGCTTGCGCGATAGCGCCCTCGGACCAATCCAGCGGCTGCCGGTAATGGCCGCTCAGCAGCCGTAGCCGCAGGGCTTCGGCCGGGTGCAGCTTCAACAGTTCGTGCAGCAGCAACACATTGCCCAGCGACTTGGACATCTTGCGGCCGTCGAAGGTCAGCATGCCGTTGTGCATCCACCAGCGTGCGAACACCTTGCCGCCGTGCGCGCAGGTGGATTGCGCGATCTCGTTCTCGTGGTGCGGGAACAGCAGGTCGATACCGCCGGCATGGATGTCGATGGTGTCGCCGAGATGCGCCGCGCTCATCGCCGAGCATTCGATGTGCCAGCCCGGCCGGCCGATGCCCCACGGGCTGTCCCAGCCGGGCAGATCCGGCGTGGACGGCTTCCACAACACGAAATCGCCGGGGCTGCGCTTGTACGGTGCCACTTCGACGCGCGAGCCGGCGATCAGCTCGTCGGTATCGCGGCCGGACAGCTCGCCGTAGGCGGGAAACGAGCCGACGTCGAACAGTACGTGGCCTTCGGCGGCATAGGCATGGCCGCCGGCGAGCAGGTCCTCGATCATCTTGATGATCGGGCCGATGTGGGCCGTGGCATGCGGCTCGATGTCCGGCGGCGCCACGCCCAGTCCGGCCATGTCGTCGCGATACGCCTGCGCGAAGCGCTCGGTGATCGTGCCGATCGGCACGCCTTGCTCCTGGGCGGCGGCGTTGATCTTGTCGTCGACGTCGGTGATGTTGCGGGCGTACACCACCTGCGGATAATGCCGGCGCAGCAGCCGGGCCAACACGTCGAACACCACCGGGCCGCGGGCATTGCCGATATGCACGTAGTTGTAGACGGTGGGGCCGCACAGATACATCGTCACGCGCTCGGGATCGAGCGGGGCAAACGGCTCGGTACGGCGGGTCAGACTGTTGTAGAGCGAGATCGGCATGGGTGAAATCCGCAGCGTGGGGCCGCGCGGGCAGGGCGCGGCCAGCCCGGCATCTTAACAAGGTGTAAGTGGGGCGGTGGCGCCAAGCCGATTCTAAGCGTGTATTCAGCGTGATTTTGTTGCAATGCGTGCCAGTAAGCGCACAGGCGCTTGGATGTTTCCTTCTGGGAGGTCGCGATGACCCGCTTATGGCTTTCCGCGCTGGTGCTCGCCTTGGCGGCTCCCGGCGCTTTTGCGCAGGACGCGCGCGCCCCGAACAACGACGACAACGCCCACTACGGCTGGGCCGACGTATTGCGGGCGGACCCGGTGCAGGGCATTACCCGCACCGAAGTGCCGCGGCAGGAATGCTACGACCAGCCGGTGGTGCGCCACGAGGGCGGCAACAGCGCTGCCGGTACGGTGCTTGGCGCCGTGATCGGCGGCGTGCTCGGCCACACCGTGGGCAAGGGCGACGGTCGTACGGCGGCCACGGTGGTGGGTGCAGTGGCGGGTGGTGCAGTCGGCAACCGGGTTTCGGACCATGGTGGTGACTACCAGAGCACCCAGACCCAGTGCCGCGAGGTCAGCTCGATGAGCGAGCAGCGCCGGATCATCGGCTACGACGTGGAATACCGCTATCGCGGCGAGGTCTACACCTCGCGGCTGAACTACGATCCCGGCGAACGGCTGCGCGTGCGCGTACAGGTCGATCCGGCCGACTGATCGGACCTTGGCCATTGCCGACATCGCCGCCATAGGGCGGCGATGTCGTTTCTGGGGCGATTTTTTTGTTGCACGGCAGCGGAAATGTCGCCATGATGCGCATTCGTCGCCGTACTCGTCACTTGGAATCTGCATGTCCGCAGCCGTCTATACCGCCACCGTACTCACCAGCGCCCGCGCGGCTGCTGGCATGACGTCGCGTGCGCGCCGACCGCTGGATGGGTATTCAGCCGGGTAGGCAGTCGCACGCGTTTCATGTGCATTGACGACAAAACCCGGCCATCGTGCCGGGTTTTTTGTTTTCTGGAGATGTACTTCACACGGATCCACCCGTGACAACCCGAACCGGCCATCCGTGGCCTGACTCTTCACCAAGAGCCTCACAACATGACCCTTCGCCATTTCATCACAACGCAGGACTTCAGCCGCGCCGAGATCGACGCACTGCTGGAACAGGCTGCCGCGTTCAAGCGCTCGCCGCGCGGCCAGCAGCTGGCGGGCAAGTCCATCGCGCTCATGTTCTTCAATCCCTCGATGCGCACGCGCACCAGCTTCGAGCTGGGTGCGTTCCATCTGGGCGGGCACGCGATCGTGCTGTCGCCGGGCAAGGATGCGTGGCCGATCGAGTTCGACGTGGGTAGCGTGATGGACGGCGATACCGAGGAGCACATCGCCGAAGTGGCGCGCGTGTTGTCGCGCTACGTCGACCTGATCGCGGTGCGCGCGTTCCCGAAATTCCAGGACTGGGCGGTGGATCGCCAGGACAAGGTGGTCAAGGCGTTCGCGCAGTACGCCACGGTGCCGGTGATCAATATGGAAACGATCACCCACCCCTGCCAGGAGCTGGCCCATGCGCTGGCGATGAAGGAGCACCTGGGCGACCTGCAGAACAAGAAATACGTGTTGACCTGGACCTATCATCCGAAGCCGCTGAACACCGCAGTGGCGAATTCGGCGCTCTTGATCGCGACGAAGATGGGCATGGACGTGACCTTGCTGTGCCCCACGCCGGACTATGTGCTGGACGAGCGCTACATGGCGTTCGGCGAACAGAATGCGAAGGCGAACGGTGGCTCGCTGAAGGTCAGCCACAATATCGAAGAGGCCTATCGTGGCGCGGACGTGGTCTACGCCAAGAGCTGGGGTGCCCTGCCGTTCTTCGGCCGCTGGGAGCAGGAGAAGCCGATCCGCGATGCGCACAAGCACTTCATCGTCGACGAGGCGAAGATGGCGTTGACCAACCACGGCTTGTTCAGCCACTGCCTGCCGTTGCGCCGGAACATCAAGGCCACCGATGCGGTGATGGATTCGCCCGCCTGCATCGCCATCGACGAGGCCGAGAACCGCCTGCACGTGCAGAAGGCGGTGATGGCGTCGTTGATCGGCCAGGGCTGAGCACTCATGTATACGCCGAAGCACTTCGAGGAAACCCGCGCCGATGCGTTGCACGGGCTGATCCGGGCGTATCCGTTCGCCACGCTGGTGACCCACGCGGCTGCCGGGTTGACTGCCAACCACCTGCCGTTCGAGCTGGTCGACGGCGTATTGCATGGCCATGTGGCCCGCGGCAACGAGCTGGCGCAGCTGGACGGTGCCGAAGTGCTGCTGATCTTCCAGGGTCCGGACGGCTATATCAGCCCGAACTGGTATCCGAGCAAGCACGAGACCGGGCGCGAGGTGCCGACCTGGAACTATGCGGTGGTTCATGTGCATGGCCGGTTGCGGGTGATCGACGATGCGATCTGGCTGCGTCGTCTGCTGGAAACACTGACCAATCACCATGAGGTCACCCAGCCGAAACCGTGGCAGGTCGGTGATGCGCCGGGAGACCATATCGCGAATTTGCTGCGGGCCATCGTGGGTCTCGAGGTCGCCATCGATCGCATCGAAGGCAAGTTCAAGCTGAGCCAGAACCACCCCACGCGCAATCGAGCGGGAGCGATCGCTGGCCTGCGCCAGCGTGATGGCGATGGCGATACCGAGCTGGCCGAATGGATGGCCCGACAAGAGGAGTCGAACCTGTGACACATCAGCATCACTACCGCGTGGACGTGGAATGGACCGGCAATCTGGGTACCGGTACGGACGGCTATCGCAACTACAGCCGCGACCACGAGATCCGCATCGCGGGCAAGCCGACCCTGGCCGGCTCGTCCGACTCCGCGTTTCGCGGCGATGCCGCCAGGCACAATCCCGAAGATATGCTGGTCACGGCGCTGTCCACCTGTCACATGTTGTCTTACCTGCATATGGCCACGGTAGCGGGCGTGGTGGTGACTGCCTATGCCGATGCCGCCGAAGGCACGATGGCGACCGAAGGCAATGGCGGTCGCTTCGTCGAGGTCGTGCTGCATCCCACGGTGACCATCAGCGCCGCCAGCGACCCGGCCAAGGCCGCGGCCGCGCATGAGGAAGCCCACCACGCCTGCTTCATCGCCAATTCCGTGAATTTTCCGGTGCGCTGCGAACCGCGCATCGTGGTCGCATCCGTCTAATCATTCTATTTC
>Ga0070713_100002145_pt1 | contig 12755 bp, 12 predicted proteins | sample LARL82metaG_FD_65465 | JGI IMG/M metagenome (GOLD analysis project Ga0070713, IMG submission 65465) | Corn, switchgrass and miscanthus rhizosphere microbial communities from Kellogg Biological Station, Michigan, USA - LAR L8-2 metaG | ecosystem: Host-associated > Plants > Roots > Rhizosphere ... | reverse complement strand
CCGACCCCGGACGTGGGCGCGGCCGCGTTCCGGCGCGCGGACGTGCAGCAGGCGCTGCTCGGGCTGGCCCGCACGTTGCAGGCGACGGCGACCAGCGGTGAGCAGCTGATGGGCGAGATGGCCAGGACCAGCACAGTGGCCGAGGCGGTCTCCTCGCTCGGTCTCATCGCGACGTACGAGCAGGACGTCTGGAAGTACGACCGGGACAGCCCGGCGATCGTGCTGTCCGTCGCGTACCCGGTGGACGGCCAGCTCGCCGCCGACTACCCGTACGTGGTGCCGAAGGGCAGCTGGGTCGACGCCGCCGACCGGGCCGCCGCCGACGACTTCCGCGGCTGGCTGCGGTCGCCCTCGACCCAGGACCGGCTCGACCGGTGGGGCCTGCGCCGCGCCGACGGCGTGGCCGGTCCCGGGATCGCTGCCGGCCTGCGGGTGGACTCGACCCTGCCGCTGACCCCGGTGCCGCAGCAGGCGGCCGACGGCCCGCCCGCGGCCCGCACCGCCTGGCGGTTGCTGACCCGGCGGATCTCGGTGCTCGGCCTGTTCGACGTGTCCGGCTCGATGGCCGAACCGGTGCCGGGAAGCCATCAGACGAAGTTGGACGTCGCCCGGGCGGCGGCGCAGGCGGCGCTGGGCTTCTTCGACCCGCAGGACTCGATCGGGCTGTGGGAGTTCTCCCGGCAGCTCGACGGCGACCGGGACTACCGGGTGCTGGTGCCGCTCGGGCCGGCCGGGCAGCGGGTCGGGCCCTTCCCGAACCGGCAGGCCGCGTCGATCGCCGCGTACCGGCAGATGGTGCCGCGGACCTCGACCGGGCTCTACGACAGCATCCTGGCCGCGTACGAGAGCGCGACCGCGGACTACCGGAAGGATGCGGTGAACACGGTCGTGGTGATCACCGACGGGCGGAACGAGGATCCCGGCAGCATCACCCTCGACCAGCTGCTGACCCAGCTGCGCAAGCTGCACGACCCGGCGAAGCCGGTGCACGTGGTCACCCTCGCGTACGGCACGGATGCCGACCTGGCGGCGCTGGCCGACGTCGCGAAGGTCACCGACGGCCTGCAGTTCTCCTCGCCGGACCCGCGCTCCATCGGCACGGTCTTCGTCACCGCCGTGGCGGCCCTGACCGGCTGAGCTGCGCCCGCGCGAACCGGGCGTCAGTCGGCCCGCGGCAGTCGGCTCGGGGCAGTCGGCTCGGGGCAGTCGGCCCGGGGTGGTCGGCCCGGGGTGGTCGGCGCGGGGGGGTCGGCGCGGGGGTGGTCGGCGCGGGTCAGTGGCGCGGGGCGCCGGCGACCGCTTGCGCCTCGAGTACGGTCAGCGCCTCGTTCTCGGTCCGGGTGATGGTCGCCGGCCCCTGCAGCGCGGCGCCGGTCGCGGCGACGTTCCAGGTCAGGCTGACCTGGAAGTGCCACTGCTGACCCGGCTGACCCCCGGAGGACCGGTCAAAGTTGATCATGCAGTCGGTGCTGCCACCGGCCCCGTACGGCCGTCCGCCGCCGGCGCAGCCCGTCAGCACGGTGCTGCCGGCCGGAACGCCCGAGACGCCGACCCGGCCGGGCGTCGCGGTGACCTTCACGGAGTTGCCGCCACCCGAGGCGGTCACCGAGATCGGCTGCCAGGCGGCCGGGTCGAACCACATCCAGGTGTCAAGGCGGACGAACGACCGGGCCGCCGGGTTGAAGTTCACCATCGGCATCCGCACGAGCTTGTCCATCGCGTCGCGGGCGATCGACATGAGGATCTCCGGCGGCACCGGCGGCTGCGGCGGCGCCTGGCCGGCCGGGACCCAGATCAGGTCGGGATTCTGCGCGCTCCACTGCTGGACGTACTTGAAGAAGTCCTGGATCGACCCGTCGAAGTTGCCGGAGTCGCACTCCCACGAATAGAAGTTGCCGTCGTCGTCCTTGTGCTGGGCGACGATCGGCGGGAACCAGTCGGCGTGGTTCTCGCCGGTGTTGTGGGCGAGCTGGTAGAAGCGCGGGTCGGTGGAGTCGGCGTACATCTGCGCGCCGGTCCGGCCCTTGCTGTACCAGCACGGCGGCGGCACCTGGTTCGGCACCTGGACGACCGCGTCGTGCGACGGGTAGCTGCCGCCCTGGACCGAGACGGTGATGGACGAGACGCCGGCGTGCAGGGTGCCGCCGTCGTTGCCGGCCGAGCACGAGACCACGTTCTGGCAGGCCGAGGCCGGCGTCGCGGCGGCGACCGTTCCGAACGCCGCAACCAGCAGCGGGGCGATGAGAAGACCTGCTGTGCGACCGGTCAAGCGGCGCATCCGAACCCTCCCAGCCGGTGATCTCGGGGACAGCCACACCGGGACCAGTCCACCTTGCCGGGAATTAGTACACCTTGAGCCGGATTCGGTCCAGACGCATCACCGTGGGCGTCCGGAAGAATCACTGTCCGTACAAGCGAACCTGAGTCGAACGTGTGTCACCCCGGCAGCGTGCAGTCGGCGCCGCTGCTGTTGACCTGCGACACCTTCCAGATCCCGCCGCTGTTCGCCAGCGTCACGGCGAACTGCGACTTCGTGCCGTTCGAGCCGGGTCGCTTCTTCCCGGCCTTGTCGTAGAGCCGGGTCAGCGTCTGGTCGAGACAGGTCGTCGCCGTCGCCGTCGACGCGCTCGTCGACCCGACCGTGACCGAGCCGTCGATAGGTCCGCGCTGGCTGATTCCCTGCGCCTTGACGTTGGTGAACAGGGTGACCAGCTGGCCCTCCTGCGGGTCGACCGACAGCTGCGCGATCTGCGGGTCGTCCGGGTCGGGCTTCTCGGCCAGCCGCACCACCATCGACCAGTACGACCGGGCCGCCTCCTGCACCGCGGACTTGCTCCCGCTCTCGGCCGGACCGAGCCAGCGGATCGGCGAGCGCCGGGTGCCGGCGCTCGGCTCCGCCGACGGCGCGGCCGAGCTCGGCACCGCGGTGGTCGGTGCGGCCGCGGTGGTGGTGAGGCCGGGACCGGACGGCAGCGCGGTCGGCCCGCCACCGGAGGAGGAGCAGGCCGCCGCCGCGACCGCGGTCAGCGCGACCAGGAGCACGACCCGAGGCAGGAACCGGGACATGCGCGACACCTCACCTCCGGCACCGCGGCCGTGTCAACACGCGGCGCCTGGCGTGCCGTTCCGCGTTGACGGCGCCCGGCTGCTCCGGAAAGGCTTGCGGCCATGACCGACAGCGCGCAGATCGGGGTCACCGGCCTGGCCGTGATGGGCAGCAACCTGGCCCGCAACTTCGCCCGGCACGGGCACGTCGTGGCCGTCCACAACCGCACGGACGCCAAGACCAGAGCCCTGGTCGACGAGTTCGGGCACGAGGGCACGTTCCTGCCGTCGTACTCCGCCGAAGACTTCGTGGCCTCGCTGGAGCGCCCCCGCCGGATCGTGATCATGGTCAAGGCCGGCGGCCCGACCGATGCGGTCATCGACGGGCTGGCGCCGCTGCTCGAGTCGGGCGACATCCTCGTCGACGGCGGCAACGCCCACTTCGCGGACACCCGGCGGCGGGAGGCGGCGCTGCGGGAGGTGGGCATCCACTTCGTCGGCACCGGCATCTCCGGCGGCGAGGAGGGCGCCCTCAACGGGCCGAGCATCATGCCCGGCGGCACCAAGAAGGCGTACGAGTCGCTCGGGCCGCTGCTGGAGTCCATCTCCGCGCACGTGGACGGCACGCCGTGCTGCACCCACGTCGGCGCCGACGGCGCCGGCCACTTCGTGAAGATGGTCCACAACGGCATCGAGTACGCGGACATGCAGCTGATCGCCGAGGCGTACGACCTGCTCAGGCGCGGGCTGGGATTGTCGCCGGCCGAGATCGCGGGCGTGTTCCTGGAGTGGAACTCCGGCGACCTCGAGTCGTTCCTCATCGAGATCACCGCCGAGGTGCTCGCGCACACCGACGCGGCGACCGGGAAGCCGTTCGTCGACGTCGTCCTCGACCAGGCCGAGCAGAAGGGCACCGGCCGCTGGACCGTGCAGATCGCGCTCGACCTCGGCGTGCCGGTCAGCGGCATCGCCGAGGCGGTGTTCGCCCGCTCGCTGTCGGGGCACGCCGAGCAGCGCGAGGTGGCCCGCGGCCTGCCCGGTCCGGCCGCAGACGGCACGGTCGACCGGGACGGCTTCGTCGACGACGTCCGCAAGGCGCTCTACGCGTCCAAGGTCGTCGCGTACGCCCAGGGCTTCGACGAGATCACCAGCGGCGCGGCCGAGTACGGCTGGGACATCGACCGCGGCGCGATGGCGACGATCTGGCGCGGTGGCTGCATCATCAGGGCCCGCTTCCTCAACCGGATCAAGGAGGCGTACGACCGGGAGCCCGGGCTGCCCTCGCTGCTGGTCGACGACTACTTCACGGCCGCGGTCGCGGACGGGCAGGAGTCCTGGCGCCGGGTGGTCGCGACCGCGGCGCGGATCGGCGTGCCGACCCCGGGCTTCGCCTCGGCGCTCGCCTACTACGACGGGCTGCGGGCCCAGCGGCTGCCGGCCGCGCTGGTGCAGGGCCTGCGCGACCTGTTCGGCGCGCACACCTACCGCCGCACCGACAAGGACGGCGTCTTCCACACGCGCTGGTCGTCCGACCACACCGAGGTGCTGACCGACTAGCCCAGAGGTTGACAACATTAGCTGGGTGGCTAATACTCTTAGCCATGACGACTTCCTATCTGGACCGGCCGAACGGCCGGCTGGCGTACGAACTGAGCGGTGACCCGAACGGTCCGCTGGTCGTGCTCTCTCCCGGCATGGGCGACCTGCGCTCCACCTTCGACCCGCTGGCGGAGCGGCTCGCCGCCGAGGGCGCCCGGGTGGTGAACGCCGACCTGCGCGGGCACGGCGAGTCCAGCACCGGCTGGGACGCATACGGCGTGAGTGCGGTGGCCGACGACCTGCTCGCCCTGCTGCACGCGCACGGCGGCCGAGGTGTGCTGTTCGGCAACAGCTACTCCGGCAGCGCCGCGGTGATCGCCGCCGCCCGCGAACCCGAGGCGATCAGCGGGCTGGTGCTGGCCGGCGCGTTCGTCCGGGACGGCAAGCAGTCCGTGCCGCAGAAGGCACTCTTCGCGCTGTTCCACCGCGCCTTCCCCGGCCGTCCACTGTGGACGGCGATGGCCTGGCCGTCGTTCTTCAAGCGCCGCCCGGCCAACTACGCGGCGCGCAAGGCGGAGCTGGCGGCCAACCTCAAGCGACCGCACGGCTACGACGCGCTCGCCCGGATGACCACCGACGAGGGCACCCACCGGCACACGACGCCGATGCTGCCGAGCGTGCACGTCCCAACGCTGGTGATCATGGGGAGCAAGGACCCCGACTTCCCGGACCCGGCCGCCGAGGCCCGGTTCACCGCGGATCAGCTCGGCGGTCCGGCCGAGGTGCTGATGATCGACGGCGTCGGGCACTACCCACAGGCCGAGGCGGTCGACGAGGTCGCCTCCGCGGTCGCGGCGTTCGTGGCCAAGCACGCGTGAGCGGCGAGCGACCCCGGCTCACGCCGGATCGGGTGGTGGCCGAGGCGGGCCTGCTCGCCGACGAGCGGGGCATTTCCGGGCTGTCGCTGGCGCCGCTGGCCGAGCGGCTCGGCGTCCGGGTGCCCTCGCTCTACAAGCACGTGGGCGGGCTGGACGACCTGCACCGGCGGCTCGCCCTGGCCGGCGTGCGGGACCTCGCCGACGAACTCGGCGCGGCCACGGTGGGCCGGTCGGGGCGGGACGCGCTGATGGCCTGCGCGACGGCCTGGCGGGCGTACGCCAAGGCGCACCCGGGCCGGTACGGCGCGATCCAGCGGGCGCCTGACCCGGCCGACGCCGAGCTGGTCGCCGCCGCGGGACGGCTGGTCGAGCTGATCTACGCGATCCTGCGCGGGTACGGGCTGGACGACGAGCAGACCGTGCACGCGACCCGCGCCGTGCGCAGCGCGCTGCACGGCTTCGTCACGCTAGAGGCGGCCGGCGGCTTCGGTCTGCCACAGGACGTGGACGAGAGCTACACCCGGCTGGTCGAGCTGCTCGACTCCGGCCTCGGCCGGTGAACACGCCTAACGGCGGTCGGTGGTGAGCAGGCCGCGCCGGAAGGCCTCGGCGACCGCGGCGGCCCGGTCGTTGACGCCGAGCTTCGCGTACACGTGCAGCAGGTGGGTCTTCACGGTCGCCTCGGAGACGAACAGCGCCTTGGCCGCCTCCCGGTTGGTGGCGCCGCGGGCGACCAATGCGAGCACCTCCCGCTCGCGGGCGGACAGCGGCTCCTGCGCCGGCCGCCGCACAGAGCCGAGCAGCCGGGTCGCCACCGAGGGGGACAGCACCGCCTCGCCCCGCGCGGCCGCGCGGACCGCCCGGAACAGCTCGTCCGCGCGGGAGTCCTTGAGCAGGTAGCCGGTCGCGCCGGCCTCGATCGCCGGCAGCACGTCGGAGTCCGTGTCGTACGTGGTGAGGACGAGGACCCGGGTGGACGCGCCGGCGCGGGTGATCCGGCCGGTCGCCGTGACCCCGTCGACGCCCGGCATCCGCAGGTCCATCAGCACCACGTCCGGGGCCAGCGTGCCGACCAGGGTGACCGCCTCGTCGCCGCTGGCCGCCTCGCCGACCACCTCGAAGCCCGGCTCGCCGCTGAACATGCCGCGCAGCCCGTCCCGCACGACCGGGTGGTCGTCGACGATGAGCACCCTGATGGTGGCGCCGGGTGAGCTCATACCGGGATCGCCGGGACGGTCGCGGAGACGGCGGTACCCTCGCCCGGCGCGGACTCGATCTCCAGCCGGCCGGCGACGCGCGCCACCCGCTGCCGCATGCCGGTCAGGCCGAAGCCGCTGCCGTCGGCGACCTCCTCGGGTAGGGCAGCCGGCTCGAACCCGATCCCGTCGTCCCGCACGTCCAGCGTCACCACGTCCTCCATGTACGACAACGTCACCCCGACCCGGCTGGCCGCCGCGTGCTTGCCCACGTTGGCAAGCGCCTCCTGCCCGGTCCGCAGCAGCGCAATCTCCACCTCCGGATGCAACTGCCGCGCGGTCCCGGTAGTGGTCACCGCCGCCGGCACCCCGGTGACCTCGGACCAGCGCGCGGCCACGTCGGCCAGGGCGTCAGGCAGCCGAGCCCCCTCGAGCGGCTCCGGGCGCAGCGCCTGCACCGACCGGCGGGCCTCGACCAGCGTCGAGCGGGCCAGCTCGGCGGCGGTGTCCAGGTGCCGCTCCCGGCTCGTCGCGGCCGCTGTTCGGGCCGCCTGCAGCTGGGCGACGATCCCGGCCAGGCCCTGGGCCAGCGTGTCGTGGATCTCGCCGGCCAGCCGCTCCCGCTCGTCCCGTACGCCGGCGTCCCGGGCCGAGGCGACCAGCTGCGCCTGCAGCTGCGCGTTCTCCTTCATCGCCGCGGCCAGCCGCGCGTTGGCCTCGTTGAGCTGGTCGATGGCCCGCTTGCGGGCGGCGCTCTGCTCGTCGGTGAGCCAGCCGTAGTAGCCGAAGAAGCTGGCCAGCACCGCATTGACGAGCGCGACCCCACCCCAGATGGCCAGGCCGGGGGCGGTCGCCGGAGGCAGGCCGCCGATCTGGGAGGTGGCCACGATGGCCGCGGTGGCGGCGACGCCGACGAACCGCCACCACCCCCGCAACAGGTCCAGCGCGAACAGGTAGCCCACGAACGCGACGAACCCGTTCCACGGGCTGCACACCACCAGCGCCCCGGCCAGCAGGGTCCATCCGACGAAGAACACCGGCCCCGGCAGCGGTCGGTCGCCGTACTCCGGCCGGAAGAGCCGGACCCAGAGCGCGGCGGCGGCAGCGAACACGAAGTCGACCCACGGGGCCGGCCAGTCGACGTCACGGACCGCCAGGGTCAGCAGGGTGCCGATGACGATGCCGCCGTACGGGATGTAGCGCTGGATCGAGCCCCAGCGCTCCAGCTCGGTCAGCCGGGCCAGCTCGCTGTCCCGCAGCTGCTGGGTCTCCCGGCCGAGCTCGGCGAACTGACCCGGCTCGGTCAGCCGGGCCAGCTCGGACTCGTTCGGCGTGCTCACGCGCTCACTCCCAGCGGAACGTCCGCGCCGCGACGAGAGCGGCGACCAGGGCCCACCCGACCATTGTCCCGAGGTGGATCGGATGCGGCCAGGATCCCTGCCAGGTGTCCCTGACCGCAGCCAGCGCCGCCCCGAGCGGGGTCACGTCGCTGACGTGCTGCAGGAACGGGGAGAACGTCTCGCGCGGGACGTACACGCCGGCCAGGAACATGCTCGGGAAGAAGATCGTCATCCCGATCGCACTCGCCCCCTTTGCGGTCGGTGCGACCGCCGCGACCAGCAGCCCGATCGAGAGCAGCGCGGCCGTTCCGAGCACGACCGCCAGCGCGAACCCGGCGAGGTTGCGCGGCACCGCCACTCCGAAGCCGAGCGAGCCGACCAGCACCAGCAGCAGGGTCGCGACGATCGTGGCCCCACCGACCAGCAGCAGCTGTGCCCCGAGCAGGGTGCCCGGCGTCACCGGGGTGGCCCGCAGCCGGCGCAGCACGCCACGCTCCCGGTACGTCCCAAGCGTCGTCGGCAGGATGGACAGGCCGAGCACGGCCAGCACGATCGCCACCCCGATCGACGCGATGTACTCGGTGCCGGACTGGCCGGAAAGGTCCGGGCTCGGGTCGCCGAAGCCGGGGATCAGCCCGAAGCCGACCACCAGCAGCACCGGCAGCAGCAGCACCAGCGCGGGTAGCAGCGGCTCCCGGAAGAACAGCGTCGTCTCCGTGCGGGTCATTGCGGCCAGGGCGCGCGTTGTCTGCTTCCGGGTCCGCTGGCTCTCGAGCACGCTCATCGGGCCGCCTCCAGCTCCTTCTCGTGACGGGTGTCGTCGGTGTCCTCGAACGGCCGGCCGGTCAGCGCGACGAACGCGTCGTCGAGCGTGCGCTGCTCCAAGCGCAGGTCGGCGACCAGCACCTGGGCCCGGGCCAGCGTCGCGGCCACGCCGGTCGCGAAGTCGCCGGTGCCGGTGACGATCGCCTGGCTGCCGGACCGGGTCACCGCGGTCACTCCGGGCACGTCCTCGATCAGCCCGGCCGGGATCGCACCGACCGGCCGGAACCGCATCCTCTGCTCGCTGCCCGAGCTGGCGATCAGCGCGGCCGGGGTGTCCAGCGCGACGATCCGGCCGCGGTCGAGGATCGCGACCCGGTCGCAGAGCTCCTCGACCTCGTCCATGAGGTGGCTGACCAGCACGACGGTGACCCCGCTGTCGCGGATACGGCGGACCAGGTCCCAGGTCTGCCGGCGGGCGGCCGGGTCGAGGCCGGTGGTGATCTCGTCGAAGAACACCAGCTCGGGCCGGCCGAGCAGGGCCAGGGCGAGGAACAGCCGCTGCTGCTGGCCGCCGGACAGCTTCTTGAACGCGGTGTTCCGCTTGGCCGCGAGCCCCCACTCGTCGAGCAGCTCGTCGACCGGTCGCGGGTTTCGGTAGAAGCCGGCGTAGAGCTCCAGCGCCTCACCGACCCTGATCTTCTCCTGCAGCTGCGCCTGCTGCAGTTGAACGCCGACCCGCTCGCGCAGCGCCGGCCCGGACCGCACCGGGTCCAGACCGAGCACCCGGACGGTCCCGGCATCCGGCGTCCGCAGTCCCTCCAGGATCTCCACCGTCGTGGTCTTGCCGGCGCCGTTCGGACCGAGCAGGCCGAACACCTCGCCGGCCTGTACGTCGAAGCTCACGCCGTCGAGCGCGACCGTCTCCCCGTACCGCTTGTGCAGCTCGTGCACCTCGATGACCGCCATGCCATCGAGGCTCGTCGGTGGCGGCCCGGACCGGATCGGCCGCGCGGTCAGCCTTCGACGCTGCCGCGGTGGATGCCCGATCAACCGATCGGCTGATCCGGCGTCCGCGTCCTCCGCGGTCGGCGTCCTGCCGTAAGGTGCCGCGCATGCCCGAGGAGAGACAGGACCCGGCGAACACCCAGATGTTCCGGGCGTTCGTGGAGCGCGGCGAGCAGGAGACCGACCGGCGCGGCATGCGTACGGCATACCTGCTGATCGCGGGCGCCGTCGTGATCGTCGTCATCGCACTGGTCGTCGTCTTCGCCACCTGAGCCGCACCACCCGGTGGCGGCACAATGACGGTTGACTGACGGCTGTTGTGACGCCAGAGTGGCGTCATGACGACGCCGGTGCTTCCGCTCCGGCGTAATCGCGACTTCACCCTGCTGTGGTCGAGCCAGGTGATCTCGACCGTCGGCACCCGGGTGACGTCGGTGGCGTACCCGCTGCTGGTCCTGCTGCTGACCGGGTCGCCGGCGCTGGCCGGCGTCGTCGGGTTCGCGCAGACCCTGCCGTTCCTGCTGCTCTACCTGCCCGGCGGCGCCTGGGTGGACCGCTGGGACCGGCGCCGGACGATGGTGATCTGCGAGGTCGGGCGGATGATCGCCCTCGGCAGCGTCGCGGTCACCGCGCTGGTCGGCGGCGTCCACGCGGTCACGATCCCGCAGCTGGTGGCCGTCGCGTTCGTCGAGGGCAGCCTGTTCGTGCTGTTCGACCTCTGCGAAGGCGCGGCGCTGCCCCGGCTGGTGCCCGCGGGCCAGCTGCCGACCGCGGTGGCCTGGAACCAGGCCCGAACGCAGGGCGCCGACCTGGTCGGTCAGCCGCTCGGCGGCTTGCTGTTCGCCATCGCGCCGGCGCTTCCGTTCGCCTTCGACTCGCTCAGCTACCTGGTCTCCGGCGGCGCGGTGGCGGCGATCCGGACCCGGCTGCAGGGCGAGCGGACGCCGACCGCCGACCGGCTGAGGACGCGGATCGCCGAGGGGGTGCGGTTCGTCCGCCGCTCGGCGTACTTGCGCGAGATGGTCGTAATCGTCGGCTGGATGAACCTGGTCTTCAACGGCGCGTTCCTGGTGCTGATCGTGCGGGCCCAGCGGCTCGGCGGCAGCCCCGGCCAGATCGGTCTCATGCTGGCCGCGTACGGCCTGGGCGGGATCCTCGGCGCGATCGCCGCGCCGGCCGTGCAGCGGCGACTGCCCGGCCGGGTCGTGCTGGTCACGATCGCCTGGCTGTGGACCGCGCTCGGGATCGCGCTGGCGTTCGCGCCGTCGCTGGTCTGGCTGGCCGTCCTGGTGTTCGTGCTCAACCTCTTCGGCGCGCCGTACAACGTGGTGATCGCGGCCCGGATGTACCAGCTGGTGCCGGAGGAGATCTTCGGCCGCGTCCGCAGCGTCAGTCGGATCGTCGCCTGGGGCACGATTCCGGTCGGGACACTGCTCGGCGGCCTGCTGGCCGACCGGCTCGGCGCCGGGCCGGCGTTGCTCGTGTTCGGCCTGGCCATGGTCCCGATCGCGATCGCGAGCACGGTATCGCCGGGGATGCGCTCGATCGACGACCCGGTCAGCGAGCCGGCCGGCCAGCCTGCCTGATCGCCAGCGCCCGCGCACCCCGCTGGCCGGCGCCGTACACCCGGGTCCAGCCGGTCGGCAGCAGCCGGGCCAGTGCGTCGGGGATCTTGGCCGAGGCGCCGATGAGCACGCGTGGCCGGCGGTTCTCGATCGCCGCGGCGATCTGCGCAGCGGCCCGCTCCGGCGGGATCGACAGCAGCCTGGTCCAGATCTCGCGCTCCTGCTCGTACTCGGCCGGGTCGACGCCGACGCCGACCAGGGCCGACTCGGCGATGCGGGTGTTGATGCCGCCCGGGTGCACGGTGGTCACCGCCACCTCGCCGGCGAGCTCCTGGCGCAGCGCCTCGGAGAAACCGCGGACGGCGAACTTGCTCGCCGCGTACGCGGTCTGGCCGGCCGGCGCGACCAGCCCGAACAGCGACGAGACGTTGACAAGGTGCGATCCGGGCTCGGCCCGCAGCGCCGGCAGCAGGGTGTGCGTCAGCCGCACCACCGCCCGGAAGTTGACGTCGATGACCTGCTCGTACTGGGCCAGCGTGACCTGGTCGAACCGGCCGCCGAGGGCGATGCCGGCGTTGTTGACCAGCAGCCGCAGCCGCGGGTGGGCCGCGCGGATGTCCTCGCCCACCGCGACGACAGCCGCGCCGTCGGCGAGGTCGACGAACCGCGTCTCGGCGTCGAGCGGGGCGGCCACCTTGGCCAGCCGCTCGGCGTCCCGGTCGAGCAGGACCAGCCGGGACCCGCGCCGGGCCAGCTCGACCGCCAGCGCCGCCCCGATCCCGCTCGCCGCCCCGGTCACCACCGCGACGCCGCCGGCGAACTCGTACCGGGACATCAGTGGAACTCCACCGCGTCGGTGACCGGCCCGTGCCGGAACAGCAGCACGTCCCTGGCGTAGTTCTGGTTGATCCGCCACGGCCGCGACCGGGCCTGCCGGGGCAGCGCGTCGAGGCTGCGCTTGACGTAGTTGGCCCGCAGGTTGAGCAGCGGCTCACGCGGGCCGGGCGGCGGCGACTGCGGCGTGACGACCGTGTGGCCGGTGCGCTCCATCTCGGTCAGCAGCCGGCAGACGTACTCGCTGACCAGGTCGACCTTGAGCGTCCAGGACGCGTTGGTGTAGCCGATCGCGAGCGCGAAGTTGGGCACGCCGGAGAGCATCATGCCCTTGTACGTCACCGTGTCGGCCATCGGGACCGGGTTGCCGTCGATGGACAGCGCCATCCCGCCGGCGGCCAGCAGGCTCAGCCCGGTCGCCGAGACGATGATGTCCGCGTCCAGCTCGGCCCCGGACGCCAGCCGGATTCCGGTCTCGGTGAACGCCTCGATCGTGTCGGTCACCATCGTCACCGACCCCGCGCTGATCGCGGCGAACAGGTCCCCGTCCGGGACAAGGCAGAGCCGCTGGTCCCAGGGGTTGTACGC